>JAABUQ010008719.1_pt1 | contig 14070 bp, 14 predicted proteins | sample 5560001 | NCBI WGS metagenome assembly JAABUQ01 (sample SAMN10711888, study PRJNA513371) | rock metagenome | isolation source: Antarctica rocks | place: Antarctica: Victoria Land, Finger Mt nord | collected 2015-12-18
TTTAACCCCCGAAGCGAAATTGAAGCTAAAAGTAAATTTACACTTGAATAAGTAGTGCACTTTTCTTAAAAAAAGCGGCATTCAAGTAAAAAAGTATAGCGAAACGGAGTTGTTCAATGTGTATAAAAATTTCTTTACGAATACGGATGAGTTGATTGAGTTTTTGTTGAACGGGAAGGAATAGCACTTTGTTTTCATGCTGTTGATCGAAATTCAAGATCAAGTTTTTTTGAAACTATAAAAGCCTGTTTAAATTTATACAAGAAAAAGTGTTAATGCTTCTTTTACCCTATAAAAATTGGTATTTATATCAATTTAAATAAATTAAAAGCCTGATGCTTGCCATTTTTTAGGTGATAAAAGAAGCATAGAAAAGATATTGGACAAATTTTAAACAATCTCTTAATCTTCCTTAAAAATTTGCAAGCAGGCTTAGCGCAGTTTCTTGTTTGAATAAATCTGAGAAGACGTTTGCCTTGTGCGCTATCTTATGTCAGCCTTTCAGCCGTAAAACCCACCGCTCGGCTAATTAAAGGACCTCCTGAATTCCAGCGGTAATACATTGGTTTTAGTCTTGAAAAGTTTACTGAACGATTGAATCTGCCCAAAGCCCAAAGCTCATACTGGTCGGGGTTTGTAACCCCGTCCTTCGAGTTAAGGATTTTTAATCCTTTCTGTTTTTAGTGTATGGAAATTGCGAGGTTGATTTAAAGGATTGGAAGTCCTTAGCTCAAAAGTCCGAATTGCAAATCTGGACTAGTAGGTGTTTACCGGTCTTCTAACGCTGTAAAGCACATGCAGCAAGTTAAACAATTTATTGATAACTGCGAAGTGTATCCTATCGGTGCAGAAACTGCGGAAATATACGCTATTGTAAAAAACAACTTGCTGAAAAAAGGAAAACCTATTCCTGAAAATGATATTTGGATTGCAGCTACTGCCAAGAAATGTAATCTTTTTCTTGTTACTTTTGATAAACATTTTTTTGAAGTTGATGATTTGAAATTGGAATGTTACGCAAGGTAATTGTTAATAGTAAAAATTACAAGTTTAAATAATGTTTACAGTTCGGCTATTGATAATGCTTGGAAGCAGGGGTTAATTGATATTTTGTTGATGGAATAGGTAGGATTAGAAATTCTTGGATCGAAAGATTTTCTCCTGTAAAATGCTAACCAATTTTATGTCGATAAAAGAAGCATTTTCAATCCTTCTTCCGGTCATTCTGCTGCCGTTCCATTATCCAGCCGGATATTCTTGTGTTAGTGCGCTTACTTCATCAATCTGTTTCAGTTCATCAGTATTCAATTGAGTTGCGTGGATTGGAAATCCATAGTTCAAAGGACGGGATTACAAATCCCGACCAGTGGGTTTAAGTCATTCAGCATTGATGCAGGGCGGAAACTTGGATTTTAAGATGTCGGCTACGCCGAATAAAAATCGGGGAACTAAGCAGGAAGATTTTCCATATTCGTTTTCTGGGAAGTGAAGGATTAAAAATCCTAAGCTCAAAAGTCCGGATTAGAAATCCGGACTAGTAGATTCGGCATTTGAATACTTAAAATCCACAAAACCGAAACGGTATGATTTTTTCCTGATTAAGATTGGTTGCGCATGCTTTGCTTAACTTTTTCCCTATGCTGTTCACCCCAAACACTTAGTTCACTCAATACGTTTTTTAACGTCCGGCTATAGTCGGTTGCTTCATAAATAATGCTTACCGGCGTGGTAGGATATACGTTACGGGTGATAAAGTCATTCAATTCCAGATCCTTTAGTTCTTTAGCTAATATCTTGGAGGATATGCCAGTGATCTCATGCTGAATCTCGTTAAAACGCTTTGGCGATTGCACAAGGCAAAGAATAACAGCCAATTTCCATTTTCCATTAATAACAAATAACGCGTCAATTACATTTTTGAGAGAATGCCGGCATTCTACATGACTCAGGAGTGGCTCATTTTTGATTATTTTCATAAGTGCAAAGGTAATCACTTACCTTAACGTAACCGCTTACCTTTAGGTAACTACTGTCTTTTTACCAGTTGCTAACCATACTTTTGTCTTTGAAAATCTGAGCGTCCTAATTTACATAAGCGCAAATGAGATTGGAATAGATCAGACGTAAATAAAATAAAACAAAAATCATGGAAACATTAACAAAATGGGTTTTAGACCCGATGCATTCAGAAGTACAGTTTAAGATAAAACACCTTGTAATATCAACGGTGAGCGGCTTTTTCAAAAGCTTTGAAGGTCAATTAGAAACCAAAAATGACGACTTTACGGATGCGGAGATTGCTTTCTCTTTAGATATCAATAGCATTGATACCAATCAAAGTCAGCGCAACGAGCACTTAAAATCAGCTGATTTTTTTGATGCTGAAAAATATCCCAAAATCTCTTTCAAATCAACTTCGTTTACAAAAAACAACGATGATGAGTATGCCCTTGTTGGCAAATTGACTATAAAAGACGTAACTCAATCCGTTACATTAGCTGTTGAATTTGGCGGCAAAAATGTCGATTCCCGCGGAAATACCAAAGCCGGTTTTGAAATTACAGGCAAAATAAACCGTAAAGATTATGGTTTAGTTTACGATGTTGTAACTGAAGCAGGTGCAATTGTTTTGGGCGGAGACGTTAAAATATCAATAAACGTTCAGTTCGTTAAACAAGCATAGGTTTGATTAGAATTATTATAAGATCGTGTATTAAGCCGCGCTCCGACAGTTTGTGACGCTGTACCTGATTGGGTTTTCAACTGTTTCATTGATTTGAATAGCACGTGTTTATGCGTTCGAGTGGTATTAGCACTTATATTAAACAACATTACTAAAGCTTAATTTATGGATAGCCTGAACGGTTTAAAAAAATATACAGACCGGCTTCTTTTCCAAAGCAAAAAGATGCCGGTATTGTTTACTTCGCATGGTAACCCCATGAACATTCCTTTAAGCAGGGATGAGCTTCCTTTCTGGAACGCCTTGTACAATCTTGGTAATGATCTTCAATGCAATTATGATGTCAAGGCTGCGGTAGTTATATCGGCACACTGGTGTACCCGTGGCACATTCGTAAACATTGCGCCTGAACAAAAGCAGATCTTTGACTATTATGGCTTCCCGGACGAATATTACGATGTGCATTATCGGGCAACTGGTGCCCCAGATTACGCACATGAAATTAAAAAACTGGTACCGCACGTTACCGAAACCGAAGAATGGGGTTTAGACCATGGGGCATGGCCAATGTTAATGCACCTGTTTCCGAAAGCTAATATTCCCGTGTTTCAATTAAGCTTGGATTATTATGCACCGCCGGAACATCATTTTGAATTAGCAAAGCAATTAAAATCGTTACGTGAAAAGGGAGTGTTAATTATTGGTAGCGGGTCTTTGATCCACAACTTGCCTCTTGCACGGCAAAAGATCCTGAAAAATGACAGGAAACCTTTTGGCTGGGAAGCAGAATATGACGAATGGTTGAAAACTCAGATTGATCAAAGAAATTTTAGTAATTTAATCAATTACAGAACAAGCCATCAATTAGGCGTTTTAGCAGCTCCCACACCAGATCACTATGTGCCCGTCTTATATAGCCTGGGTCTTTCAGATAGTAATGATGAAATTGAATATTTTTATGACGGTCCTCCATCGCTACCTGCATTTAGCGAGCGAAGTTTTATTATTAAAGACAAATAGTAGACATTGAAGGGCATTTAACTATTTTTTTCAAATTGTTAACTGATAATTTCCTGACACTTTGACCATATTAATTTGTTCATTAATAGTAAACCTCTTTTAGCGGTTTTATTGTTTTCAAAAAGCCTTATTATATCGTCCTTGACTGTAAGTTAAAACTTTGTCGAAATTCTAATGGTAAAAAGTTTTGTTTTTGTCTTAAATAGCTTGCTGAACGACCCAATATGCCCCGTCCTTCCGCTGGTCGGGGTTTGCAACCCCGTTCTTCGAGCTAAGGATTTCAAATTCTATTATTGATTTAACAAAGAATAATCTTTCTTCACCCCAAAAAACACCCGATAAAAGAAGCATCAAACCGAACCCAACTTTCCACAATCTACAACTTTAAAAAAAATGCTTCGCTCTTGATTTAAAAGGCGAAGCATTTTTGTTTTTAGAATTATAACAACTTAATCCATCATTACCACGGACTAATTCCTGTATCCGGGGCATTGTCATCACTAAAGAATTGACCTGTCGGTCCGTCTGCACCTAAAACGGCTGCTTTTACTACCCTGGCAGCGGCATCGGGCACGGTTCCTGGACCGGAGTGATTGTTAAAATCTGTAGCAGTGTAACCAGGGTCAACGGCATTTACTTTAAACGGCGTATCCCGCAAATCATAAGCCAGCACAATGGTATAAGCATTTAGGGCAGCTTTTGACGGAACATAGCAGGCAGCCTTTACCTGATAATATTTCCATGCCGGATCATTTTGCAAGGTGAGTGAACCCAGGCCTGAAGTAACGTTAACGATCCGAGGTTCCGGCGATTGCCTTAGTAAATCTATAAACGCTTGTGTTACTGCTATTACGCCAAAAAAATTGGTTTCAAAAACCTGCTTAAATACGGTGATATCCGTTTCCAACGGCGTTTGCTGCATACTACCGATGATACCCGCGTTATTAATCAGCACGTCCAGCACTTTGGTTTTCCGGCCAAGCACTTCTCGGGCGGCCTTTATTGATTCTAAGTTATCTACATCAATCTGGATAGGTTCCACTTGATTTAAGCCCTCCGAATGTAGCTGGCCAACTGCCTGCTGGCCTTTTTGCATATCCCGGCATCCCAGGTATATATAATACCCTTGCTGTAATAATTGCCTGGCTGTTTCAAAGCCAATGCTTTTGTTTGCTCCTGTTATCAGTACTGTTTTCATATTTAATTGTTTAACAGTGCAAATCTACAGTATGCATGGTTATTGGCTGTAACACATCCAGCAGTATTAATGGTACATTTTACGGATGTTAGCTCGGTACTCAGCAGGCGTTACACCGGTTTCGCGTTTGAAAAAGCGGTTAAAATAAGAGGCATCTGAAAAACCGAGATCAAAGGCAATTTCTTTTAAGGAATTATTGGTATGAAAGAGCAAGCGCCGGGCTTCCAGTACCAGTCGCTCATGAATGTGCTTAATGGCCGGCTTGCCACTTTGTGTTTTCACCACTTCGCTTAAATGGCCGGCAGAAATATGCAGCAGGGAAGCATAATCGCCCACTTCACGCAGTTCGCGGAAGCACTCGTTGATTTTTGCCTGAAACTTCTTTAGTAACAGCTTATCCACTGAAGTCTTGTTGTCCTTGAACTGCTCCGTATACAGGCGGCTCAAATAAGTAAGCAGCACCGTCAGATAAGCGGCCAGCATGCGTTGCTGCCATTCACTGGGGTGTTGATACTCAACATTGATCTTGGCCAGCATATCCTGTACAAAGTTTATATCAGCCTCCCTAAGCAGCAATTCATGACCGTTTTGAGGATTTTGAATAAGCGGCAGCTTGCTTAATGAAGCATTTTCCTGAAACGACAGGAACTCCCTCGTAAAAGCAATACCCGTACTCCATAACTGTTTAAATTCTTCCTTTACTATGATTTGACTGGGCCCTGTAAAGTAAATAGTGTTGTCTTTAAGTATGTAAGGCGTCATGTCTATCCATTGACGGCTGCCAGCCCGTCTTACAAAAACAAGCAGGTAGTGATCCTTTCGGTGCGGTAAAAGAAGATCTGACTGGCCCGGTAAACTGCCTTCATAATTATACACTCTAAAATATTTATTACCGGTTACTTCGTCTGGCTCCAAAGAATAAACCGGTACTTGTTGATTGTAGTTAAGGATATGCATTGCCTAAAACTAATGATTTTTATTAATATGCAATTAGCTTTTATGGGACGCTTTGTTAGTCCGGATTTGTAATCCGGACTTTCGAGCTTTGGATTTCCAATCCCTTTGCTCCAACATACAATTTCCGAACATAAAAGAAGCATCACCGGTATTTATAACAAGTTGCATGGCAAAACAGATCATCCAGTAACCTTATCATCAAATTTTATGCTGAGACCACGGCAAACCTTTGCTATGTTATACAACCGGAACTGTTTGCAAAAGGTTATGATTGGAACAACCAGTTGTACCGCTCGGCCATTGCCTGGTATTTCAATAGGTACAGGAGTGCGAATGCTGATTTTTAGGTGATAAAAGAAGCATGATGAAAAGGCGCATCAATTGAATATCATTCAGATTTAAAAGCACCATTCCTGCTTCTTTTACCAGCGATAAAAATGATTTGTTGAAGTTGGGCCACCAATTTTTATAGGATAAAAGAAGCATCAGGATTTTAATGTTTGGTGTTGATGATCATCCTGTTCCTGCAAAAAATTAATTTATCGGCAATAATATCATCCGTAATAAAAATAAACAACCTTGCGCTACCTATTTCGTTAACATGGCGGATAGAATTTTTATAATTATGAAATTACCTTATCCTTTTATTTTCAATATTTTAACTTGAAATGTTTAGGAAAAAGAATTTAATTAAGAAATATAAATTAAAGGGTACATTACACCCAAAGAAGATAGAGCTATCAAACAACTTTAAATTCTAAGAAAGAAAGATATGCTAACGAAAGACCTCCAGATAGAAAAGCTAATTGAAGTTAACGATGAGCTGGAAAACTATTTTAGAAATACCATTATTCCGCAACTGTTTGTAGATGACGATTTAATATTGCGAAAGTTTACGCCTCCTGCCATGAAGCAGTTTAACCTGTCAAAGAACGATACAGGCAGACCGATTGCTGATATTAAAGAAAATTTCCGCTTCCCAACAATTATAGATAATATTCAACAGGTAATTGACAGTAATGAAATTCTTGAAAAAGAGATTCAAACTACTGATTTCCGATGGTACCAAATGAATATTATCCCTTATACCATAGCAAAAACCAATAAAACGAATGGTGTAATTATAACATTTGTTGAAATTACCATGCGTATTAAAGATTTAAAAGAGCAGGAAAAGTTAATTGCTGATTATGAAACTTTGTTAGATACAATTTCGCATGATATCAAAACGCCTCTTACAAGTTTGGTGCTAACCGTTCATATGTTAAAAGATGAGAAACGTGATAATTCATCCAAGTTTAAATCACTTTTAACAATTGTAGAGAATGGTATAAAAAAGATGCAAACCATAATTACCGAACTAACCGACACCAGAAAGCAGGAATATAAATATAAAGCCGAAGAAGAATTATTGAACTTCGAACATATTTTAGAAGATGTGCGCCTTACGATTGCCGGTAATATTGCAGAATCCGGTGCAATTATCAATACTAAAATTAATGTTTCGGAAATTACTTTTTCCAGAAGGAAATTAAGAAGTATAATTTATAATCTGGTAAACAATGCCATCAAATTCAAATCTTCCGATCGCAAACCCGAAATTTTTATCACAACCCAACAAGAGAAAGATTTTATCGTAATTTCTGTAAAAGATAATGGTATTGGCATTGATGCAAGTAAACAGGAGGCTATATTTTCTAAATATTTCAGAGTGGAAAATGCCATTGAAGGTTCTGGTATTGGGTTATATTTAGTAAAAGAAATTGTAAATAATGCTGGAGGAAAGATTTTATTAGAAAGCCATCCCGGTAAAGGATCGGAATTTAAAGTTTATTTAAAAGCCTGTTAGTCTAAATAAAGCAAGGAACCGATAAAATTTCCTATTGCTGTATTTTTCAATCCAATTTTTATACTTATCCTAATTATTCTGTATCACAAAATTATCCTTGTAAAAACAGTATTAAGTACGAGGACACAATTAGTTTGTGTTTGGGATTAAAACCCTCGGATTGCTGGTGCCTTATGCGAAGTTTGAGTGGATTGATTGACTGATGCTGTTTTTATAGGGTAAAAGAAGTATTGTTAAAGAATGGTTCATCTAATCAATCTTGAATCAATCACTAAAGGAGCAACAGAAGATACTTCAACCAGATCAGCATAACCGGGAAATAAAGGGTTTAATAAATAATTGTATTCCAAAGGGTTAACAGCAGATCTGACTTTAAAACCTAAATATTTTATTTTGGACATCCATTGATCGCCAACTATTTTGTTTTCTAAATTATCCAGCTTTCTCCAATTTGCCAGATAATTTCTCTCATTAATAGTATGAATAAGCGATTCATTTTTAATTGTGATAGCAGTAATAAAAAGATCGGCCGGAAAAAGGGATTCTTCCACGTGGACAAGTGTTTCCAAATAAGCTAAAGAAGCATTTTCACTGGTGTAAAGCATATAAGTGCCAATGCTGTTCCATCTGCCGCCATATTTAAAAGCTCCGGTTCCGGACAAGTCGTGGGTTTGCTTTTCTGCTTTAACAATTCTATAAACGGTCATCAGGAGAACACACCTTCTTCTATCCGGCCTAATACCTGATCTACCATAAGCAAACCAGTGGGCATGTCAAAAAGATCAAGCGGTTTAAGGTTATTTAAAGCATGGTTTGGCATACTTAACCATCTTTGTACCTTTCCTTCCTCTTCAAAAACAGAAAACGCATGTTCTACAACTTTTGCAATTTCAATGATCTGGGACGAAGTATGCCGGTCTAATTTGTCATCGCCCTTTTTTCGTTCAATTGTTTTGACAGAAAGGTTCAGGATGTTTTCGATAAAAGCCTTTTTTGAAATTCCGATATGTGCAATCAGTGCTTCAAGGGAAGCTTTAGTAATACCTTCATGGCTTAAAGCAATCATATCAAAACCAGAAAGCAAAGGAGTTTCAATTAGGTTTTTACCGCCAAGAAGATTTATCAAGGAGACTGCTTCTGCTTTTGTAAGTTCTTTTTCTAATGTTTGCATAAGACATTTTTCTCAAATATAAAGAAAATTGTCGTAAGTTGAATTTGCAAAGTATTCCTTAAATTTTATCAGTTCTTGTTATGCTTCTTTTACCACCTAAAAACCATCAAGCTTTCTGGTTTTTTTAGGATGCAAGATAAAACACTGATTTTTTAGTGCTAAAAGAAGCATGATGATCTTACATCAATAAACCCTAAACAGCTTTATTACAAAATATCAAAGCAAAAAAGCCTTTAAAGAAGCCTGGGCATAATCGCCCCAATCTTTTAAGGCACCTTGAAGGGTAGTGCGCAGTTGTTTGTTGTTCACGGGTTTTCCTTTTGCGGGCGGTGCTAAAGTATTTGATGTGACAGGCCTATCAGTTACTTTTGTGGCAAACCAGGTGATGTTTTCATGTGGCAAAGCTACGCCCAAGATCATCCCCGGCAAACCGGTAAAAGATTCCGGTCCGCCCGAAACCGCAATTTCGTCTGTATAAAAGGCAACCACATAAACAGAATCTAAAACGATGGCATTGGCTCTGCGGCAAGTGTAGCCTGCAATCTCACGGGTTTCATCTGTGATTTTCCAATTGATTTTCCGAACGCTGTCTTTCACCAAAAAAGTTTCTTCAAACACCTTTTTCTGGCTGATACTGGTCCCTGATACAAGGTCAGAACTGATGATGTTGTTTTGGGTAACCAACGGACTGCCAAAAAAGCCATTGGAATTGTTTTCTTCATCCGCCAGAGGTTTAAACAAAGTTTTGGTATCAGAAAAAGACAATGTGCTTTTCAGCTTTTTAAACTGCGGCTGCGATTTTTTATACTGATCAAAAGCAGCCTGTAAAAAGCCCTCATTGTTTTTATTGATCTGTTTTTTGATCAATGCATACATGTTTACGGTTTTCTCAAATTCAATTGTTCCGGCTGTAGTAAAATGCACGTTCTGTGCAAACGCTGTGCTTCTCCAAAACAAGAAGCAGGCAAGGGTTGTTAAAATCGTTTTCATCCTGTAATTATTTTGAAGGGCTGCCGCCCATTTTGTTAAAATCATAAACCACGGAAAACATAAAATATCTTTTGATCGTGGTATAACTGCTTTGGGTAAGCAATGTGCTGGTTGCACTTCTGTTAAAACCAACGTTCTGGTTAAATAGATCGTTGCCAGAAACCACAAGCTTCAAATTTTCCTGCTTAAAAAAAGCTTTGCTTAAATTTGCATTGAGGATAAACCGCTTAAAGTCTTGGTTAAATGATTGTGTTTTGGCCCGGTATTCAAAATTTCCGTCAGAGCCAATTTTAAATTTAGCAGGAAGGTAAATATTAAACGATTCATTGGCATTGAACCCGCCTCCGTTATTGGTGACAGAAGTTTGCAGGGAAGATTCACTGGTGGTATAACTCGGCCCAAAGGAAAGGTTCATGTCATACTTTTTCTGTTTGTATTTTGATACGTTGATCTGGCCTGAATAGTTGTAAGACTTTGTCCTGTTCAACGCGCCGTTTACATAACTGTAATAAGTATTGCCGCTCGAATTCAGGTTTAAACCCACATTTATATCAGCTTTTTTTAATTTCCTGCCTAACCCGGCATACAGGTAAAAGTTAGAAGGCGTTTTATTCCCTAAGTTGATAGATTGATAAGTGCTTTTTCCGGCAGAGTCGGTAGTTGAGTTGCTGACAATTGGGTTGGATGTAAGCGAATACGAACTGCCGAGATAGATGTACTGGTCGCTTAAAACTTTATAGGAATTGTAATTTACGTTAAACCGGTTGTTAAAGGATGGTTTCAGATCAGGGTTGCCGATGGTAATATTTAAAGGATCTGTGTTTACCCTTACCGGCTGAATTTGATCTATATCGGGCTGTTGGGTATTGCCCCTGTAATCAAACCTGAAAGATTGCTGGGTAGAAAACCTATACTGATAACTCGCCTGCGGGTTCCAGTTTACAAAATGTCTTTCCAGCGTGCTCTTGTTAAACAGATCTTCTTGTTTAAACTTTACATCTGCCACTTTGGTCCCGAAGTTTACAATGCTTTTGTCTTTCTTGTAATTAAATATGGCACCGGCCTGATTGGACAACTGGTTCAATTGGTAATTGTTGCTCAGCGTCATGTCTATGGCATCGTACTGTCCGGGCGGCGACTGGTTAAAAGACCTTCTGTCGGCGCTGCTGTTGTTCACGATCAATCCATAATTGGCAATCACCGAAAAGGTTTTAGAAAAAGGTTCGGAGTAAGTAAGGTTTGTGTTCAATAAAGAGCTTTTGATATTGGTGGTTTTATATTGATTAATCTGTTGCATGCTGTCCAATACACCTTTTTGATTATAATAATCAATCTCCGAATTTAGATAGCCCTTCGTGTCATTCTGATTCAATGCCTCCGTGATGTTTAAAGAAAAAGTGCGGCCAGGCTTTTTCAACTTTTTGGTGTAAAAAGCACTTGCATTAAATATTTTCTGGTCGCCGTCATTGGTCAGGCTCCTGTTGTTGCGGTTGAGCAAGGTGTCATTGCCCCTTAAACTGGTGGATAAATAGCTGTTCCTGGTTTTATTGCTTTTTACGGTTCCGTCAACAGAAATTTTCAGGGTTGAAGTGGAGTCCAGCTTTACAGAATAGGTAGCATCCAGCTTTTGCCGGAAAATAGAATTATCAAAGGCTTGATCGGTGTTGCTTTTGATCAAACCTGTAGGTAAATTATTTTGAGTTAAGGAGTTCCTGGTGCCTTTAACGTCTAAAAAACCAATTTTGTAATTGGTATTGATGGATTCTTTGTCGCTGTTCCATTTATTGTCAAAATGCAACCCGCCTGTGCGGGCAGTAGGAATCCCTTCACCGTTATACCTTCCGTCCCATGATTCAAAATCATCGCTGCCACTGCCATAAATGATAATCCCGCCGCCGTCAGTAAGCTCTACATTATTGCCCGAAGCACCGTATTTATTACTGTCCTGCCAGCCCAAGCCGGTTTTGCCCGTATTGGCAAGCGTTCCGTAAGCCGAAAATTTCTTTTTCCCTGTAAACTTGTTGAACAAAACCTGCTCCTGGTAAAAGCCGTTTGTGCCGGTTCCTGCATCTATCTTTCCAAAGTAGCCGTTCTTTTTATCATCCTTTAGCTTAATGTTGATGGTTTTCGTCTTTTGGCCATCGTCAATCCCGGTAAAAGTAGCCTGGTCGCTTTTCTTGTCGTACAGCTGCACTTTATCCACCATATCTCCCCGAATGTTTTTGGTGACTAAAGTAGGGTCATCGCCAAAAAACTCCTCGCCGTCCACCAGCACTTTGTTCACAGCTTGCCCTTGTGCCGTAATTTTGCCATCTTTATCAACCTGAATGCCCGGCAACTGCTTCAGCAAATCTTCTACTTTTGCGTTCGGCTGGATTTTGAAACTGGAAGCATTAAACTCTGTTGTGTCACCTTTTATTTTGATAGCTGCTTTGGTTCCTTTGATAATTACACCCGCCAGCAGCCGCGATTTAAGCAGCATGTTGACCTGTTTAAAATCGTGTTCTTTTTTAACAGAATCCAGCACAAAATCTTCTACATAATCCGCATAGCCGGGATAAGAAACCAGCAGGATAAATTTGCCTTTGCCCAATTGGTTGATGGCAAAAGAACCATCAGCACCGGCACGGGTAAATTTGCGCAGGGTAGAATCTTTTGCGTTTAACACGGCAATGGTGGCATTAACCATTTTAACAGTTGAAGCGGTATCAACTATTCTGCCTTTAATAGAATAAGGGTTTTGTGCCGATAAAAAGAAAGAACCCAGGCAAAAGAACAGTGTCCAAATCGTGGCTTTCATATTTAGGATTTATGGCAGTCAAGATATAACTAAAATTTTAATTAATAAATCTTTTAACTAAAATTAACTATATATTTTATGGCTGGTTAAATTCCTGTTTAAACAAAAGGTAATGCTTCTTTTAACACCTAAAATTTGGTGTGCCATAAAACAGCAAAAAGATTTTTATGTAAATTTGCTTAAACAAGAGAAGTTTATGGCATCATTAGTAATTGAAAGTAATAACCCTCAAAATTTAAAATTACTGGCCAAATTGGCAAAGCAATTGGGCGATAAAGCGAAAATAGTAGTGGAAGAATTGAAAGAAAAAGACTTGCAAAAACTTACGCAGGAAGAAAAGCATTTGATAAGTGCATTTAAACAGGGCGATTTGCTAAAAGCTGGTAAACTTAAATTGACCGATGCAAAATTGTTTTTGAATGATTTACGTTAAATTATTTAAGAACATATACAACAGTAAATGCAAATGCTTCTTTTACCACTATAAAGTTGGTGCAGCGGCGTTTACTACTCTTACTTCACAATCTCAAAAACCGCCTGTACCTGGTAATTCAGCTTGATCTTTTTAAAATCAATATCCGGTTGTGTTTCTGCTTCGGCACTGGTGGCTTTCATCATCATGCTGCGGAAAACGGGTTGCTGCATGGGTTCGTTGTTAATTTCCTGAATATCTATTGCACCGCCTAATTTTTCACCGATCCCGCTTAATAAAAAGCTGGCTTTTGATTGCGCTGCTTTTAAAGCTTTCAGCTTCAGTTCGTTTTTCAAAGTTTCAATCCCAGAGTAATCGTAACCTTCAATCCCTGTGGATTGGATGCCTTTATCATCAACCGCATCTAAAATCTGGTTGATCTTGTTCAGATCGTGCAGCTTTAAACGGTATTGTTTGGCGGCCAGAAAATCGGCGTTTTTCTTTTTCTCCGGCACATAATTGTAGGACGATAAATTGTTGATGGTGAAATCAGCTTTAGCAATCCCCGCATCGTTAACTGCTTTTTCCAACTGGCGTTCTAAAGTCGAAATACTCACTTTGGTTTTACCGTTCAGGTATTCTTTCAGGGAAATACTGAAATAAATAATATCCGGCGTAACTTCTGTTTCGGCACTGCCGGTAACCTGGATCTTTCTCCGCAGGTCAACACTTTGGGCAAACGCGGAAGAACTTATAGCAGCCAGCAATAAAAGGGTCAATAGCTTTTTCATAATGAATGGTTTTGTTGGATAGACGAGCGTTTACGGGTTTGGTCGTAATAAAAATCTGATTTTTATTCAGCTTTAGCATAAAAAGCTGTAGTTCAAGTACAAAAATAATTTTTATTGAAGCTAATACTGATTTTATGCCGATAAAAGAAGTATTCAACTTTTTGTCATTTCGACCGAAGGGAGATATCCTCATCAAATA
>JAABUQ010008720.1_pt1 | contig 14070 bp, 11 predicted proteins | sample 5560001 | NCBI WGS metagenome assembly JAABUQ01 (sample SAMN10711888, study PRJNA513371) | rock metagenome | isolation source: Antarctica rocks | place: Antarctica: Victoria Land, Finger Mt nord | collected 2015-12-18
CTCTGGTCGAGGGCATCAGCCGGGTGGCCAAGCTGTTGTCCTGAACGTGCACGCGCCGGCCGCACGCGGGTTCTCCGGTTGCCTACCATGGCGCCATGGGGCGGGTACTGGTCACCGAAGCTATTGCCGAGACCGGGGTGCAGCTGCTGCGCGCCGCGGGACACAGCGTTGAGATCAGCCTCGGGCTGGACCCCGCCGGTCTGCTCGACGCCGTCGCCGGCGCACACGGGCTGATCATCCGCTCGGCCACCCGGATCGACGCCGCAGTGATCGATGCTGCCCATGAGCTGGTGGTCATCGGCCGGGCCGGCATCGGGCTCGACAACGTGGACGTGGCCGCCGCCACCCGCCGTGGTGTGCTGGTGGCCAACGCCCCCCAGTCCAACATCATCTCCGCCGCCGAGCACACCATGGCCCTCCTGCTGGCCCAGGCCCGAAACATCCCCCAGGCCCACGCCGCCCTGGTCGCCGGGCGCTGGGAGCGCGCCGCGTGGGAGGGCGTCGAGCTTCACGGCAAGACCCTGGGGGTGGTGGGCCTGGGACGGGTGGGAGCACTCGTGGCCCAGCGGGCGAGCGCCTTCGGCATGCGCCTGGTGGCCTACGACCCGTACATCTCCGTGGACCGGGCCCGCCAACTGGGCGCCGAGGCCCTGCCCCTCGAAGAGGTGGTCCGCCGGTCGGACTTCTTGACGATCCACCTTCCAAAGACCCCCGAGACGACGGGCCTGATCGGCACCGAGCTGCTGGGCATGGCCAAGCCCGAACTGCGCATCATCAATGTCGCCCGGGGAGGCATCGTCGACGAGGTGGCGCTCGATCGGGCGCTGTCCGAGGGGACGATCGCCGGAGCTGCGCTCGACGTGTTCGTCGCCGAGCCGACCACCCAATCCCCACTCTTCGGCCACGATCACGTGGTCGTCACGCCCCACCTGGGCGCCAGCACCCGGGAGGCCCAGGACAAGGCCGGTCTGGCCATTGCCGAGCAGGTCAGTCTGGCCCTGGCCGGACAGCTGGTTCCCTTCGCCGTCAACATCGCCGCGTCTGCCGTTCCCGAGGGCGTCGCTCCCTTCGTGCCTCTGGCCGAGCGGCTCGGGCGACTGTGGGCCTCCCTGGCCCGCGAGCTGCCTTCAGAATTGGAGATCGAGTACCAGGGGGGTGTGGCCGAGGCCGACACCCGGCTGCTGACCCTCTCTGTGTTGCGCGGTGTCTGGTCGGTGGCGTCGGATGAGCCGGTGTCGTGGGTCAATGCGGCCCAGATCGCCGACGACCGGGGTCTTGCGGTGCGGGCCACCACGGCGTCGGCCACGGGCGACTACGTCAACCTGGTCACGGTGCGCGGTGGCGATCACGCCGTGTCCGGCACCGTGTTTGCCCACAACGGGGTGCCCCGCATCGTCATGGTCGACGACCACGACATCGAGCTTCCACTGGCCCGGTGGATCCTCGTGGTGAGAAACGACGACAGGATCGGGATGGTGGCGGCGGCCGCTTCGGTCATCGCTGGTTTCGGCCTCAACATCGTCGACCTGAAATTGGGTCGGAGTGACGCCGGCGGGACGGCGATGATGGCCCTCTCCTTCGAGCAGGCCGTCCCCCCTGAGGCGGTGGCCGCGTTGGCCGGGACGGGGGGCATCGTGGAGGTTGCGTTGCTCTCCGAGGTCTGATCGGCCGCAGGTTCTCAGCGCTTCGCCCGGCTGAAGCCGTCCTGCTCGGCGTCCGCCGCCGTGCGGTAGCAACGGTCGGCCCGGGTCCGGTCGTAGGCAATCATGCCTGGCAGGTGAAAGAGGCGGCTGCGCAGCTTCGCCTTGATGGGGTGGCTCGGGGCACAGGTGCCGTCTTCCGCGGGTTCGACCCACCGCTCGGCATTGCCCCGGGTCACGGAGCTGGCGCCAGATGACCCCGAAGGCGGGGTCATAGGCCGCGCTGGGGGAACATCGACGTGGATCGAGGCCAGCCGCTTTTTGACCCCGTCGAGGTCTGCCTTCTCGGAGGTGTTGCCGTCTGAAGACGCCTCCGGGGATGGGGTCGCGGCGATGTCGGCCACCTGCGCCCTGGCCGGCGCCGGAACATGGACCCCAGTACCAGGTGCCGGTGTGGCCGGGCGAGCATCGGCGGGGCCGTCGCTTGGCCACGTCCCGCCGGCGCGGCGCTCGGCGCGCTCGGACAGGACCCGCTTCAGCGTCCAGAGACCACCAGCGGAGGCGCCGGCAACGAGCAGACGGCGAACCAGTCGGTTCATGGCCTGTCACCGTAGTGCGAAGCGCGTCAGCGAAAGGGATCGCGCTCGGCCGCCGTCGGCGCCCTCTCAGGGTGCGGCGGTGGGGAGCCAGGCCGGTCGGGTCGCTTCGTAGGCGGCGATGACCTCGCCGTGGCGGAGGGTGAGGCTCACGTCGTCGAGACCTTCGAGCAGCCGGAGGCGGGCGAACTCGTCGAGCGCAAAGGGGCCCTCGATACCGGCCTGGGGCGCGGCGATGATCGAGCGGCGTACGTCGATGGTGATCTCCAGCCCCGGCTCGTCGACCACCGCGGCCATCAAGGTGGCTCCGAGGGCGGCGTCCACCTCGGCGGGAACGAGCCCCGCCTTGGTGGCGTTGTTGCGGAAGATGTCGCCGAAGCCAGGGGAGATGACAGCCCGGAAGCCGTAGTCGGTCAGGGCCCACACGGCGTGTTCCCTCGATGATCCGGTACCGAAGTTTGGCCCCGCGACCAGGATCGCCGCGCCCGCATATTGCGCCTGGTTGAGGACAAAGGCGCGATCGTCACGCCATTCCCCGAACAGGCCTTGGCCGAAGCCGGTACGTTCCACCCGCTTGAGCCAGTCACTCGGGATGATCTGGTCGGTGTCCACATCGGAGCGATCCAAGGGAACGGCGGTTCCCGTTATGATTTCTACGGGTTGCATCGGGCGGTCCTTTCGCGGGACATCAGGTCAGGTCTCCGGGGGCGGCGAGGTGGCCGGCGACGGCCGTGGCGGCGGCGACGGCGGGGGAGACCAGGTGGGTCCGTCCCCCTCGACCCTGGCGACCCTCGAAGTTCCGGTTTGAGGTTGACGCCGAGCGTTCGCCGGGTGCCAACTTGTCAGGGTTCATGGCCAGGCACATCGAACACCCCGGCTCGCGCCACTCGAAACCGGCGGCCAGGAACGCCCGATCGAGGCCTTCGTCCTCCGCTTCGGCCTTCACCCGACCGGACCCGGGCACCACGAGTGCGCGTACGCCGCTCGCCACGTGCCGGCCGTCGAGGACGGCGACGGCGGCCCGAAGGTCCTCGATCCGGCCGTTCGTGCACGAGCCAATGAAGACGGTGTCGATGGAGATGTCCCGAAGAGGGGTGCCCGCCCTCAGGCCCATGTAGGTCAAGGCCCGCTCCGCTGCGCCTCGGGCCCCGGGGTCGTCAAATCCCGCCGGATCGGGGACTGACGAGCCGATGGGAGCCACCTGGCCGGGGTTGGTGCCCCACGAGACCTGGGGGGTCAGAGCCGAGGCGTCGAGGTTTACCGTCTGGTCGAACCTGGCACCGGGTTCGGTGGGCAGCCCCCGCCAGTCGGCGACAGCGTCATCCCAGGCCCGGCCCTTGGGGGCGTGGGGCCGGCCTCGGAGGTAGGTGAAGGTGGTCTCGTCGGGGGTGATCATTCCGGCCCGGGCGCCCGCTTCGATCGACATGTTGCACACGGTCATCCGGGCCTCCATCGACAGCGCCTCGATGGCTGCCCCCCGGTACTCGATGATGTGGCCCGAACCCCCGCCGGTGCCGATCTGGCCGATGATGGCCAGGACGAGGTCTTTTGCCGTCACCGCCGGGGGTAGGGCACCGGTGACCTCCACGGCCATGGTCAGGGGCCGGTTCTGCGCCAGGGTCTGGGTGGCGAGCACGTGTTCGACCTCGCTCGTTCCGATGCCGAAGGCCAGGGCTCCGAATGCGCCATGGGTGGAGGTGTGGCTGTCGCCGCAGACCACGGTCATGCCCGGCTGGGTCAGACCCTGTTCGGGGCCGATGATGTGCACGATGCCCTGATTGGGATCCCCCATGGCAAACAGGGCGATGCCAGCCTCGGCGCAATTGGTGGCCAGAACCTCCATCTGCCGGGCCGAGATCGGATCCTCCACCCTGCTGCCCGTGGTGGTAGGAACGTTGTGATCCATGGTGGCCACGGTGAGATCGGGCCGGCGCACCGTGCGGCCCTCGAGGCGGAGTCCGTCGAAGGCCTGCGGAGAGGTGACCTCGTGGACCAGATGGAGGTCGATGTAGAGCAGGTCTGGCTCGCCTTCGCTCCTGCGCACGACATGGCGGTCCCAGACCTTCTCAGCCAGTGTCCTCGGTGGCCACATCATCGTGTTCTCACAATCTGAGATAGGTTCTCGGTGTATGGGAGAGAGTGTAGACGATGGGCCGGCCAGTGGCGTAGGCGTCTTGGACAAAGCCGTGGCCATCCTCGATGTCCTGGCCGCCGGACCAGCCGCCCTTGGCCCTCTGGCTGCGGCCACCGGCATGCCCCGGGCCACGGCCCACCGGCTGGCCGTGGCCCTCGAGGTCCACGGCCTGGTGGATCGCGATTCCGCCGGACGATTCGTGCTCGGTGAGCGCCTCATAACCCTGGCTCGGGCGGCGGGGCCGGCGTGGCGAGCCTTGGCCGATGTCGCGCTCCCCATCCTGCGCGACCTTCGGGATCGCACCTCGGAGAGCACCCAGCTCTACGTGGTCTCGGCATCGGGGTCGGAGCGCATCTGCGTCGTGTCCCTCGAGTCCCCCCACAGCCTTCGGACCATCGTCGACGTGGGGGCGGCCCTGCCCATGGATCGGGGTTCAGCGGCCGCTGCCCTGCGGGCCGAGGGAGCAAGCGTCAAGCCGGGATGGGTGCAAAGCGTCGAGGAGCGGGAACGGGGCGTAGCCTCGGTCAGCGCTCCGGTACGCTCCGCAGGCCGCGTGGTGGCGGCGGTGTCGGTGTCTGGTCCCCTGGAGCGCACGTCTCGCCAACCAGGTCGCCGCTACGGCGTGGCGGTGCTCGACGCCGCCCTGGCCCTCGAGGCGACACTGGCATCGGGAGCGTTTTGACGGCATGGTCCACCCGTTCGCAGGCCTGGCTGAGGACGGGGACGAACAGCTCGGGATTCTCGGCGCAGCAACGGTGGGCACCTTGCAGGGCAAGGCTGAACGACCCGGGTATGGCGCTGGCCAACTCGTGTTGGCGCTCGGGCGGGACCGTCTGATCAGCATCGGTGATGATGACCCCGGTGGGCACGTCGATGCCGGCCACCCACGCCGTCGAGTCGAAGCGCAGCAGGGCGGCACAGGCCCCGAAGAGGCCGGCCGGATCCGCACCCCCCCACTCGCCGGCCGCCCAGCCCGCGTGGGGAGAGGCGCCGGGGGGGAAGGTGGAGCGAGCCACGCGTCGCATGCCCGCGGCCCGCATCACGCCGGGGAGCGTGGCTGCGGCCAGCCCCAGGCTGAGGGCGGTGGCGGCCACCACCACCCCGGACATGGGGGTCCGGGCGAAGTTGGACGCGGTGGCGCACAGGACCAGGCCGGAGACGACCTCTCGACGGCGCCGCCAGACGAGCTGGGCCACCGGACCACCCATGGAGTACCCCACGACGATGACCGGACCCACCCCCAGGGTGTCGATGAGGCCGGCGATGTCGTCCGCACAGTCCTCCAGTCGAAATGGTCGCCAGCTGCGGATCCCCCGTCCGTGTCCTCGCAGGTCGGGGGCCACGACGCGGAACTGTTCGCTCAGGGGGGCCATGGCGTGGCGCCAGGTGAGCGCGGCGGTCGACGTCCACCCATGGAGGAGGACCACGGTGGTGGCTCCCGGGCGCGGCCCGCTGTCCCACACCCACGGCCATCCCCGGCCGGGGACCGAAACCCGGCTGCCGGGTGGGAGGCGGAGGCCCTCGACAGTCTCGGCATCGGCCATGCCCGCCAGCGTAGGAGGCGATTCCGTCTAGCGCGTTACGGCGGCCAGGTCGCTCTTGGCGCCCGGGCTCCTGGTCCAACCGAGCGGTGGCCCTGGTTGCCGGTCTGTTCAGGCCTGCTTCTTGGCCGGGGCCCTCTTCGACGCCGCCTGACTCCTCGCCGGCGCCTTCTTGGCTCGCACCGTGCCCTTGGCCGGCGCCGCCTTCGTGGCCGCAGCCTTCTTGGCCGGCGTCTTCTTGGCAGGCGTCTTCTTGGCCGGCGTCTTTTTGGCTCGCGTCCTCTTGGCCGGCGCAGGCTGGGCCCGAGACGGCCTCGTCGGGGAGCCGGTGTTGTCAATGACCTCGGCGGTCTCGATGCCGCGTTGGAGAAACTCGATACTGGCCCGAGTGTCCGCCATGGAGGCATGGCCTTCGGAACGGGCGATGAGGGAACCGTTCTGGGCCAGGATCTCGAACTTGAAGGGAAGTCCCCGCTCGGTGCTCGACACGATGGCGAAGCGAAGCCCGGTTGGGTTGGGCCCCGGGGGTAGGGGTGGGGGGGCGGCGGGCGCCGGCGGTGAGGCGGGGGAGGGGTCGGATCCCCCCGGAGGACCGGGGGTCAGGGGTGGTGGCGCGCCGGCGGTGGCGGGCGGGGGGGCCGGAGCCCGGGTGAGATCGAAGCAGTCAGCCATCCCGTCTGACGCAGCGTCGCGCCGGTTGATCGGCGGCAGCCCGAAGGTGTCCTCCACAAAACGAACCAGGCTCACATGGGAGTGCTGCGCCCGGGAGATGAAGCCGCTCTTGGCGAAGGGGCTCACCACCAGGCAGGGCACCCGGTTGCCCAGCCGGAATTGGTGGCCGTCGGTCCACGGCTCGAGGGACGGGGGAGGCTCCACATGGTCGGACCATCCGCCCCAGTCATCCCAGGTTATGAAGATGGCAGTCGAGGGCCATAAGCCGCCCTCTACGATGGCGTCGACCTGCTGGGCCGTCCAGGTGGCCCCGGCGGAAACGGAATGGACGGGGTGCTCGTCGAGGCCCGGCGCCCCGAAGACCCACGACACCGAAGGCAGGCGACCGGCGGCGGCGTCGATGGCAAACTGATCTGCCTTGACGTTGTTGCGACTGCCTTTGAGCGAGGTGATGAGTTTGAAGGCAAATCCGCCGTAGTTCTTCCAGCTCAGACCGGCGGCATCCAACGACGCCGGCAACGATGGCAGATCGTAGGGTGGCACGGGCTGAGTGGGATCATGGCGGTGGAAGTTGTCGATCAGCGGCGAATCGGCGGCAATGACCATGAGGTGATTGGGCGTCGAAGGACCCGCGACATCGGTGAAGTAATGATCGCAGAGCGTGAACTGGCGGGCGTAGGACCAGTACTCGGGAATATCGCTCTCCCCGTAGCCTTGGTGCACGGCACCCGTGGCCCTTCGAAGCCAGGCCTTGCGGTTGTGGGGATGGTCCGAGGCCGGCGGATCGGGTGCCGGCGCCAAGGTCGTGTCACCTTCGGCGCCGGGGAATGATCCGAAATAGTTGTCGAAGGTGTGGTTCTCCTTGAAGATGATGACCACATGCTGTATCGGACTGACCATGAGGTGAGCCTATCCTTTCCGTCTACCGCGCAAACAAGCTCGGAAACCCCGACCCCCGGTGGCCGCTGCATTCCCCCGGCCCGGGCGCACCCAGAACGGGCCCCGCCTCAGGAGGTGACCAGGCCCCGGCGCCGGCGCCGCCAGACGACCCCTGCGGCCAGGACAGCCAGGGCGGCCAGGGGCAGCAGGATCGCCAGAGGCGCCTCGGGGAGCTGGGGCGGTGGGGTGACGCCGGGAAGAGCCGCGGCCGCCGCCAGCACCCGGTTGCAGCCCGCCAGTTCTGTGGGAGCGGCGGGCAGCGGGGTGTCGGAGGACTCGGCGGCGTTCAGATCGTTCTTGATCTGGGTGGCCAGGACGTCGCGCCCGTCGGCCAGTGCGGAGAGCGTCTGTGCGAAGCCCTGGTACTGGCCGTCGGAGCCTGCGCCCCCGGAGCGCAGGGCGGCGGTGTCGGCCTGCAGAGTGTTGGTGCCGAAGGTGCCTACGCTGGCATTGAGCTGCTTGTAGCAAACGGCCAAGGGCCCGAATGCCGGCGCTTGGGCGGCCTTGCTTACGGCGCCGGGGAGGAGGTCCTCGGTCAGAACTCGGCCGTCACCGATGTAGTCGTCCTTGAGTCCGAGGAGCGCCAGGGTGGTGGGCCGGATGTCGGCGTGGTCGGCCCACGTACCCTGCGTGCTGGCGTCGGGAACGCTCCCGTTGCCGCTGTTCGGCCCTGCTGACGACGCCCCCTCCGCGGCACCCGGCCCGTCGACACCTCGGGTGGCGACCCCGGGGCCGACCAGTCCCAGCCAGGTGTTGTCGATCTCGGGGGCGTAATAGCCGTGGTTGTAGGCGAAGCCGTTGTTGATGGTCACGCAGCTTCCCGTCCCGCCCGTGGTCGCTGCCGTGCAACCGGCGACGCCGCCGAAGTAGTAGTCCGGCTTGGGGAACAAGGTGAAGGTGGGGGTCCGGGCCGGATCAGCGTTGACGTAGTGGAGGATCCGTTCCTCGGTGGGGTCGGCCAGGTAGTTGGCGATCCCCTCGCTGGCGATCCCCGAATACGGGTTCGATGCGGTGATCGTGCCTGCATCGCGTTCCAATTGCCGCACTGCGGGGTCGCTGGCCGCAGGCTGTCCGTTGACGTACACGGCTCCCGCCTGGGGCTCGACGGAAAATGGCGTGGTGTTGCCCTTCTCCAGCTTGAGCAGGGCGGGCAGGTCGGCCTGCAGCTCGCCGACCTGGTTCTTGGTGTACGAGCAGGTGATGTTGGGGAAGGTGGCCGTCGTTGTGCAGGTGGGCTGGGTGGCTCGGCCCACGTTGGCCCCGGCGAAATGATCGCCCTCGTCGGAGGTGATGACGAAGAGGGTGTTCTGCTTGGTGATCCCGTCGGCCGCCAAGCGGGCGAAGAAGGAGGTGAACGCCTGGTTGTACGACGCCAGCGTCGCTTCGTAGCAGCGGTCACCGGGTCCGGTGGCCTTTCCGGGTGAGTCGGGGCAGGTCTGGCCGGACTTCCGCTCGTGGGCATCGGAGATGTAGCCGTAGGTGACGGGGATCCCCGCCTCCTGCATATCGGCGACATAGGCCAGGGACTGGGAGGCGCTGGGGCTGAAGCCCGGGAAGCCGGGCGTGTGGGAGAAGGGGTTTTCGAGCACGTTGCCGTTCAGGTCGACCAGGTTGCCGGCCGGATTGGTCACCTGGTAGCTGTTGCCCCCCGCGACATGGAAGCCGCCGGCGGCCGTCGTGGAGTTGACCGCCCCGGCCTGCACCTGGGGGGCGGCGTAGCGGTCGCCGAACAGCGCCTGGTATCCGGAGTAGCCCCCCGGCTCATCGGGGAGCAGGTCGGGGGAGGCGGTGGGGCCGGGGGTGCTCTGGCCGTACTTCACGCCCTGGGCACTGGCGCAGAAGGCGTCGCCGGCCGCGCAGTGCACGGCTACGCCGATGTATTGCGCCGTCTCCACATTTTTGAAGTTGCTGGTGTCGGCGGCGAGCTGCATGGCTTCGGGGGAGTTGGGTCCAAAGACCTGGCCGATGTCGGTGGGGTTCTCCTGCACCATGTTGGCCACCGAGAAATCGCCGACGTTGCAGCCGTCTCGGGTGTAAGGCACCCAAGGCGCCGGCGGCGTTGAGGTTGGCGGCGTCGATGTGGCCGGCACGTTGGCCGAATAGACCATGTTGGGATTGTTGAGGTCGGCGCCGGGACTGGGCGGGGATGCCTTGTCGGCGATCTTGTCGGTCCAGTAGGTGAACGCCTCGTCGGTGTCGGTGCCCTGGGACTGGCCGTTGACCTTGTTGTAGCTCTGGTAGCTGTTGGAGATCCCCAGGCCGTGGCGGTCACCGTAGAGACCCGAGTAGTTGGTGACGCTGTCGTTGGCCGTATGGGAGATGAGCGGGGTGTGGTTGTTGGACAGGAGGCTGCCGTTGTTCTGAATGAAATCGCTCAGGGCGGGGATCTGCTGGAGATCGGAGGCCACGTTGGGATTGTCCCGGAAGAAGTGCACGTTGTCGAAGGTGAGCTGCACCACGTGACTGATGCCGTTGCCAAGCTGGCAGCCGGGGCCCGCGGGTGCCGGTGACGCCGCCGAAACCGACGTGGTCACCGGGCGGGGAGCGGCCCCGCTTGTGGCTGTGCCGGCGGCCAACACGCCGCTGGCGATGGTGGCCAGGGCCGCCATGCCGGCGCCCAACCTGGTTGTTGTCCGCATCTGCTCGTCCTCCGGTCCCGGGCGCTGCGCCCGTGCCTGGGGAACGGTACGGAACGCCTGAGACAGTGATGGAAACGGGAGGCGAAGGGCAGGCGACGCTTCGCTGAACTGTGTGGTGCCATCCGCAAAGTATGGGCCCGGTTAAGGCGGTAAGTGCGACTTACACCTTTTGACAGGGGACCCCCGGGCCGTCATTATCCCGACATCGGGTTCTGGGGAAACGGCCCGAAGGGAGAGGGGACTCTGATCATGTTGTTCCACAGCAGGCGTCTGCGGCGTTCCGGCATCGCGGTTGTCGCCGTCCTGGCCACGTCGATTGGCTCGATCGGAATGGCCCGGGCGGACGGCGACCATAACCAGGAGGGGCGGGGCCAGCAGGGCACCCGTCTGCTCGGCCACAGCGATCTGGGTGGCCGGGGCCTCAACGGTCCGGTGGCTGTGGTCGGCGACATCGCCATGGTGGGATCGGGCATCAACCCGAGCGGGGGGGTCCACACCGGCTTCTACAACCCCTATCCCTGCCCGGCCACCACCGTGAAGCTGGTCGATCTGGTCGATCCTCGGGACCCCACCGTCGTGGGCACCATTCCCGTCGCCGCCGGGGTGAGCGCGCTCGATGTCGCCGCCATCCATGTCGAGACCCCCGCGTTCACCGGCGACCTGGGTGCGGTGGCCCTCGCCGTCTGCGGGAAAGGCGGCAACTCGGTGGACCGGGGCGTGGCCTACTACGACATCACCGACCCGGCCAGCCCGGCGCTGCTCGGGCGCTACCAGGCCGACTCCGAGACCTTCACTCCGGGGAAGACCTGTGGCCCGACCTCGGCCACAACCGACCCCGGCTCGTGTGCTTCCTCCCAGCACTCGGTGGCGTTGGTGCAGCGCAGCGATGGGCAGGTGATCTCGCTGTCCACCGAGCCGTTCGCCACGGCTTCGGAATTTTCGTCGGGAGACCTTCGCGTCGTCGACGTCACCGATCCCCACGTGCCGGTTCAGGTGGCCTCGTTTCCGGCCAAGGATCCCACCAAGGGCTTCTCCAACAACGGCTGCCGGCCATTCGGCGCCGGCCATGACGCCGCCGCCTCCGATGACGGCAGCCAGGCCCTGGTGGCCAACCTGGACCAGGGGCTGGCCGACCTGAACCTGGACAACCCGGCGGCGCCGGTGCTGACCGGTACCGCCAATCCCTATCCGGCGACGGGCCTGCCCGCCCGCCAGACCGAGGGCAACGGCGCCTATGTCGCCTTCGCCGGATCGCAGCAGGAGCTCGGCCTGCTCTCCGACGAGGACTGGGTAGCCCCCAACTCGGCGCTTCGGATCACCACCCCGTCGGCGTCGCCTCAGGGCCTGAGAGCCGAGTCCATCTTCGGCTGCGAGGCGATGTTCACCCTGTTCGATCCTCACAACTCGGCTCAGATCTACCGCCACGCCGGCAGTCAGGTGCCTGCCGGTGCGGGAACGGCAGCGGGCATCGTCTACGCCGGACGGGGATGCCCGATCAATCTGGCGTTCGGGACGACGAGCCCTGATCCCTATCTCAACGACCCCTCCGGCAAGCCGGTGGACGTGAAGGGCAAGATCGTGGTCCTCGATCGCCGTAAGGCCGCCGAGCAGGCCAACCAGGGACTGATCGGAGGTGGGTGCAACTTCGCCGACAAGGCCAAGCGGGCTCAGGACAACGGGGCCATCGGCGTGGTCGTCGACGCCTCGTTCAACGGGAACGCCTTTTCCCCTGACGGGGATCCGACAGGGCTGACCATCCCGGTCATGGCCTTGGACCAGCCTGGTGTCACCCAATTGCGCAACACCTTGTGCCCGGCCACCATCCCGGTAGGGAGTGGGACGTGCACGGCCGGAGCCCCGGTGACCGGAGCCATGGTCGACAGCCCCGGCGGGACCGCCGGCGATCCGGGTGGCTGGGGCGGGCTCCGGGTCATCGACCTGGCCACCCACACCCAGGTCGGTCAGTACAAGACGCCACGGTCCAAGGTCTTCCCGCCTCCCGACCTCGGCGTCTACTCGGCGGGCAAGGCCGTGGCCGATGGCGACATGGCCTATGTGGCCTGGAACTCCGACGGCTTGCGGATGCTCGATCTGTCCGACCCGGCGCACCCCACGGCCTCCGGCCGTTTCGTCCCGCCCGACACCGCCGACCCCACCGGCTTGATCCCGGCCAAGGCCTACGTGGTCGGTGTGGCCTTGACCCAACCCTCCGACGACAGCGAATCGCCCTACGTGGTGATCACCGACATCAACTCCGGGCTCTATGTCCTGGCGAGCGATGACCACCAGGGCGGTGGCGACCGCCACCACAACAGGGCGGCGAACCGCGGCGGAGGCGGCCAAGGCCCAGTCCCAGCCCGACGGGCGGCGGGGGGCTGACCAGTCGTCAGTCACCGGGGATGGCGTGGAGGGCCGAGGTGTGGCGCTCCCACGCCCAGCCCGCCGCCTCGCTGGCCACGGGCGGGGGGTAGCGCCACCGCAGCAACTGGCGCTCGGCCGCCTCGCGCTCCTCGCCCAACTCCACCAGGCTGAGGGCCAGGTGCCGGCACCGTCGGCGCTGATCTTCCTCGGCCGGGATCCGGCCCCGTTCGGCCTGCCAGAGCTCATGGGCGGCTTGACGGTCGGGATCGAGCCTGGTCAGCTGGCGACGGTTGAGCGGGGGCAGGCGGCGGCGGACGGCCAGGGCGTCGGGGCCGGTGGGCCGGGCCAGTTCGAACAGCACCAGGCGGTTGACCGAACGGAGGAACGGTGAGTGCCTGCCCCCCCGATCGCCCAGGCCCAACGCCCTGGCCGTGTCGCCGAGCGGCAGCTCGAAGCCGTCGGGGTGCTCGTCGAAGGAGGCGGCAAGCCGGCGCAGCAGCCAGGTGGTGGACGGGCCGAGCACCCCGAGCCAGAACTCTTCGACGTAGGCGCTGCGCGGGTCCACCCCCAGGCCATCGATGACCTCATCGGGCCACGCGGTGATCGAAAGGGTCTCTGACGGATAGCTGAGCAAGGGGTGCACGGTGCTCCTTGGGGACGGGAGCGCATCACGCTCGAGGGCCGGGGAGACCTTGCCCAGGCCGGTGGCACCGAGGACATCGCTCACCAACCGCCCCGGTGGACCACCTCGTCGAGCGGTCGCAGCCCCCGACCAGCCGACGCCGAGGGCCGATGTCCCGGCGCCGGCCACCCCAGGGCCACGGCGCCCAGAGGTTGCCACCCGCCGGGTATGCCCAGGGCCCGAAGCAGGGTCTCCGCTTGGCCATGGAGGGCGAAGAACAGCGCCCCCAGACCCTCGTCGCCCGCAGCCAGCAGGAGCACCATGGTGGCGAACGAACAGTCCACCAGCCAGTACGGCACGTCCCAGGACTGCGGTCCGCAGGCCGTTGGCGTCTGCTTGTCGGCCTCGGCGTAGCGCTCCACGTAGGCCTGGTGGCTGGCCAGGGGCACGATGATGACCGGGGCCCGGAGAAGTCCAGGGTGGTGGGGACGGGCCATCCACGCCGGCTGGGCGTCGTGGGCCCAGAACGCGGCCGTCTGGGCGTCGCCCTCGAGGACCACGAAGCTCCACCCCTGGGTGTGGCCCGCCGATGGCGCTCGGCGAGCCCGGGCCAGGACCCGGTCGACGATCTCGGGGTCCACCGCTTGGTCGAGGAAGTCCCGACACATGCGGCGTCGGGCCAGCACCTGGGCGAATTCCATGTCCCAAGCCTAGATGAGTAGTTCCAAGGGGTCGCAGCAAGAGTAACCACTTAGCGCGCGACCATCCACCACTATACGCGCGAAAACGTCCAAGATCAGCGGTATCACACACCCTGATCCCGGAGGACCAGCATGAACGCTGACCTGGACGCTCTCGCCACCGCACTCTACGCCACCATCGACCACGCCCTCATCGCCAACCCGGCCCTCACCCCCGACCGGCCC
>JAABUQ010008721.1_pt1 | contig 14068 bp, 15 predicted proteins | sample 5560001 | NCBI WGS metagenome assembly JAABUQ01 (sample SAMN10711888, study PRJNA513371) | rock metagenome | isolation source: Antarctica rocks | place: Antarctica: Victoria Land, Finger Mt nord | collected 2015-12-18
CGGCCAGCAGCGCGCGCCGGCTGGCCGGCTCGCCCCGCAACCCGGCCTCGATCGGCCCAACCGTCAACCCGAGCGCCGCCAGATGCCCCGCGCACGCCATCGGCCGCGTCCCCGCCAGCCCCAGCACTCGCTCGCGATCGACCGTCGGCCCGAACGGAACCGCCGCACTCGCGTCGCACGCCAGCAACGCCAGCCGCAGCGGCACCGGCACGACGCGCAGCCGCTTGCCATGCAGCTCGCGCGCCATCGTGGTCAGCACGTGATCGAAGCGGACTGGCGCCCCGGCGAGCCCGACCCACCCCGTCTGCGCGCCGTCGGCCAACGTCAACAAGCCGCGGCACACCTCGTCGATATGGATCGGCTGCACCGTGCGCCACGGCTCGATCATCGGCAGCACCGGCGTGCGCCCGGTCAAGGCGCAGAGCAGCCCGTACTGCCCCGCCCGGCGCCCGCCATAGACGAGACCCACGCGCGCGGCGACCTCGCCCGGCCCGTGTAATTCCTGCTCGATCCGCCACTTGATCCGGCCATACGCATTGGCCGCATCGGCCCGCGCGGACTGCGACGAGACAAACACGAAACGCTCGATCCCCGCCGCCCGGCACGAGCGCAGCAGCGCCCGCGTGCCGTCCACATTGGCCTCGCCGCCGCCCCAATCATGCGCCAGGTGGATCACCGCCTGTCCCTCGGCTGCCGGCAAGGGTTGCCCCAGCGACCAGCCCTGCCGCGCCAGCGCCGTCACCTGCCGGCCTTCCGCCCGCGCCATCGCGACGAGCCGGCTGCCGAGATAGCCGCCCGCGCCAGTGACGATGATTGCGCGCACCCGACTCACCTCGCCTCGTTGCCGCGCCGTGGGAACCCCGCTAGAAGCGCTGCTGCAACTATAGGTTACGGGGTCGGCCCTGGCTATCGAGCGACTTCGATCGATGTGGCCGTTACTCGTCCTGATCGTGGGCGCGGCGCTGCTCTACACGTTGGGGGTGCATCGCCAGCTCAGCCTGACCGGGCTCGCGGCGCAACAGGGCGCGTTGCGCGGCTTCGTCGCCGAGCATCCGATCTGGACCCCGATCGCGTTCATGGCCGCCTACGCCGCGATGGTCGCGTGCGCGATCCCGGGCGGGGTGGTGGCCAGCATGGCGGCCGGACTGCTGTTCGGGATCGGCGCGGGCACCGCCTATACGCTGGTCGCGGTGACGGCCGGGTCGGTGATCCTGCTGCTCGCGGCCCGGTCGGCGTTGCGGCCGCTGATCGAGCGGCACGCCGGCGCACGGCTCGAGCGCGTCGTCGCCGCCCTCGAGCGCGACGGCTTCAGCTACCTGCTCGCAGCCCGGCTGCTGCCGTTCGCGCCGTTCTGGATGACCAATTTGGCCGCTTCGCTGACCCGTATCAGCGTCGGCACCTTCGCGTCGGCGACCGTCATCGGGATCGCGCCGATCACGCTCGTGCTGACGGCCACCGGGTCGGGCCTCGGCGACACGATCGCGGCCGGCGAACAGCCAAGTCTGGCCGCGGTGCTGCGACCGCAGATCGCACTGCCGCTGCTCTTGAGCGCGATCCTGTCGCTCGCGCCGATCGCGCTCAAGCGGTGGCGAACTGGACGAGATCAGGCCGGCAGGAAGTCCGGCACCGAGAAATAGCGCTCGCCGGTGTCGTAGTTGAACCCGAGCACGACCGCGCCCTGCGGCAGTTCCGGCAGCTTCTTCTTGATCGCGGCCAAGGTCGCGCCCGACGAGATGCCGACCAGCAACCCCTCCTTGCTCGCCGACTGCCGCGCCATCTCGCGCGCCTCCTCGGCCTCGACCTGGATCACGCCGTCCAGCGCCTCCTTGTGCAAATTGCCGGGGATGAACCCGGCGCCGATGCCCTGGATCGGATGCGGCCCCGGCTGCCCGCCGGAGATCACCGGCGAGAGCGTCGGCTCGACCGCGTACACCTTCAGCCTCGGGAATTTCGGCTTCAGCACCTCGGCGCACGCCGTGATGTGCCCGCCGGTGCCGACGCCGGTGATGATCGCATCGATCCCGTCCGGGAAATCGGCCAGGATCTCCTGCGCCGTGGTGCGCACGTGCACGTCGATGTTGGCCGGATTCTCGAATTGCTGCGGGATCCAGGAACCCGGGGTGCTCGCCCTCAGCTCCTCGGCCTTGGCGATCGCGCCCTTCATGCCGCCCTCCTTCGGCGTCAGCTCGAACGTCGCGCCATAGGCCTGCATCAGCCGCCGCCGCTCGACCGACATCGACTCCGGCATCACCAGAATCAGCTTGTAGCCCTTCACCGCGGCCGCCATCGCCAGGCCCACGCCGGTGTTGCCCGAGGTCGGCTCGATGATCGTCGCCCCCGGCTCGAGCGCGCCCAACGCCTCGGCCGCCTCGATCATGGCCACGCCGATCCGGTCCTTGATCGAGCCGCCGGGGTTGCTGCGCTCGGACTTGACCCACACCTCGGCGTCTGGGAACAGGCGCGACAGGCGGATATGCGGCGTGTTGCCGATCGTCTCGAGGACGCTATTGGCTTTCATCGGCGGGGAACTCCCTGCTTGTTTTGGGTTCTCTACTGGACATGTAGGCAGCCGATCGGGGCTTGATAGGGCCAGGACGAAGGACACCTATGCCAAGGCAGACGCAAACAGGCGGGAATTAATGACCCATTTCGCACCCCTTTCGGCCTTGCTCGACCGCTTCCGAACGGTCCGGGCGCACACCGAGCGGCTCGCGGCGTCCCTCACCGACGAGGATCAGTGCGTCCAGTCGATGCCCGACGCCTCGCCTGCCAAATGGCACCGCGCGCACACGACCTGGTTCTTCGAGCAGTTCGTGCTGCAGCCGCATCTGCCCGGCTACGTCCCCTGCGACGACCGCTTCGCCTACCTGTTCAACAGCTATTACGAATCCGTCGGCGCCCGCCAACCGCGCCCGACCCGCGGCCTCATGACCCGTCCCGGCGCCAGCGAGGTCGGCCACTACCGCGCCTACGTCGACGACGCCCTGACCCGGTTGCTCGCCGAGCGCGAGACCGAGGTCGCCGATCTGGTCACCCTCGGCCTGCATCACGAGCAGCAGCACCAGGAATTGCTGCAGACCGACATGCTGCACGCCTTCGCGCAGAGCCCGCTCGTCCCCGCCGTCCAGCCTGGCTGGCGCGAGCCGCCGCCGCTCGAGGGCACCCCGCGCGACCTCGAGATCGTCGCCGGTATCGTCGCCATCGGCCACGCCGGCCCGGGTTTCGCCTTCGACTGCGAAGGCCCCCGCCACGACGCGCTGCTGCAGCCCTACCACCTCGCCGATCGCCTCGTGCGCAACGCCGACTGGCTCGATTTCATCGCCGACGGCGGCTATCGCGAGCCGACGCTGTGGATGTCCGACGGCTGGGCCGCGGTCCAAGCCGGCGGCTGGGAAGCGCCGCTGTATTGGCGCCAGGGGAGCCCAAGCGGCGACGATGGCTGGAACCAGATCGGGCCCGGCGGCCTCGCCCCGCTCGCCGCCCACGCCCCTGTCCGCCACATATGCTGGTACGAAGCCGACGCCTACGCCCGCTGGGCCGGCGCCCGCCTGCCGACCGAGTTCGAGCTCGAAGCCGCCGCCGGCCACGACGGCTTGCTGCAATGGGACGACTACGCCTGGCAATGGACCGGCAGCGCCTATCTGCCCTATCCCGGCTTCCGCCCCGAACCGGGCGCGATCGGCGAATACAACGGAAAGTTCATGATCAACCAGATGGTCCTGCGCGGCGGCAGCCTCGCCACCCCGCCGGGCCATCTGCGCCCGAGCTACCGCAACTTCTTCAACCCCGACAAACGCTGGCAGTTCAGCGGCTTGCGCCTCGCGCGCGACGCGGTGCGATAATGCTCGTCCGGACCGAAACCGACGACGCCGTCGTCGAGGCCGCGCTGGCCGGGCTGCTGGCCCCGCGCAAGACCCTGCCCCCGAAGCTGTTCTACGACGACGAGGGCTGCCGCCTGTTCGGCGAGATCACGCGATTGCCGGAATACTACCCGACCCGCACCGAGCTCGCCCTGCTGCGCCGGATCGCCCCCGAGATCGGCGCCGAACTGCCGCCGGGCTCGGCCCTGGTCGAGTATGGCGGCAGCGACGAGATGAAGGCCGCCATCCTGCTCGACGCCGCGCCCGCCATCGCCGCCTACATCCCGATCGACGTCGCCGGCGGCGCACTCGCAGCACTCGAGCTGCGCCTGCGCGACGCCCGCCCGAACTTGGTCGTGCAGCCGCTGGTCGCCGACTTCATGGCCCCGTTCCGCCTCCCGGCCGCGATCGCCAAGCGCCACCGCCTCGGCTTCTTCCCCGGCTCCACCATCGGCAATCTCGACCCGGCGCAAGCCCGCGGCTTCCTCGCCGCCGCCGGCGCCGCCCTCGGCCAGGGCGCGCGCTTCCTCGTCGGCGTCGACCTGCGCAAGGACCCGGCCATCCTGGTGCCGGCCTACGACGACGCCCAAGGCGTCACCGCCGCCTTCAACCTCAACCTGCTGCACCGCCTCAATCGCGAAGCCGCCGCCGACTTCGACATCGCCAGCTTCGCCCACAGCGCGCGCTGGAACGACGCCCAGAGCCGCATCGAGATGCACGTGGTCAGCCTGCGCCGCCAAACCGTCACCCTTGCCGGATATCGCATCCAATTCGCCGAGAGCGAGACCATCCACACCGAAAACAGCTATAAGTACAGTCTCGACGCGTTCGACGCCGTCGTCGCCGAGAGCGGCGCCTGGCGCCCCCATCAACGCTGGACCGACCCCGCCGGCCTGTTCTCGCTGCACCTCCTCGATACCGCCGACTGACCTGGCTCCGCCGCGACGGGATGCTAGAGCATTTTCCGATCGGGTGGAATCACCCGATCGGAAGTAATGCTCGCTAGAACAATGAAGTAGAGCACTTTCCGAGCCAAGTGGCTCGGAAAGTGCTCTAGAACGGGCGGACCCGACCTGAGGAGCGCCCATGGCCGATCCGATCCCGACCAGCCTGTCGCCTCTCCGCGACATCCCCCGTCTCAAGCCGCTGCCGCTCATCATCTTCAGCTCGCGCTGGCTGCAATTGCCGCTCTACCTCGGCCTGATCGGCGCGCAACTCGTCTACGTGTTCCTGTTCATCAAGGAATTGTGGCATCTCATCGAGCACTTCATGAGCCTCAGCGAGCAGCAGATCATGCTCGTCGTGCTGGGCCTGATCGACGTCGTGATGGTTTCGAACCTGCTCGTGATGGTCATCGTCGGCGGCTACGAGACCTTCGTCTCCCGCCTCGGCCTGGCCGATCACCCGGACCAGCCGGAATGGCTCAGCCACGTCAATGCCGGCGTGCTGAAGGTCAAGCTCGCCATGGCGATCATCGGGATCTCATCGATCCACCTGCTGCGCACCTTCATCGAGAGCGACACGATCGGCCAGCCCGGCGCGCACATCACCTCCGAAGGCGCGCTCTGGCAGACCGTGATCCACGCCCTCTTCATCGTCTCGGCGATCGGAATCGCCTACGTGGACCGTATCAGCTCCCAAATCGAGCACCGCCCCGTCCACCTCTAACCACCTCCCCGAAAGCCCTCTCCCCCCCGGGAAGGGGTTGGGAGAGGGCGCTCTTAGGCGTTCGCCACCGAACTCTGCCCCCGCCGGCTCTGCCACAGCGCCACAAAGTCGATCGGCTGCAGCAGCACCGGCGGAAATCCGCCGTCGCGCGTGACGTCGGCCAGGATATTGCGCGCATAGGGGAACAGCAGCCGCGGGCACTCGACGAGCAGCACCGGCTCGACCGACTCCTCCGGCACGCCATTGAGCGTGAACACGCCGCAGAACGCGAGTTCGGCGATGAACACCGGCTTGCCGTCGGCCGCCGGGCCGCCATTGGCCGCCACCGGCGCCTCGACCGCCTCGGCGCGGATCTGCAGCGTCACCTCGAACACCTCCTGCCCCTCGTGCAGCCGCCGCGCCTGCACGTCGAGGTTGATGTTGACGTTCGGTTGCGCGCGGAGGTTCGAGAATACTTCCGGCGCGTTCGGAACCTCGAAGGACAGGTCCTTCACATACTGCGCATTGACCACCAAAGGCGGCACTTGTTGCTGCAGCGCTTGCTGGGTCTCGGACATGAGGGGCCTCTTTAGGGAGCGTGTGATGAGGCCGCGCCGGTAGCATGGCCGCCGCCCCAACGCTACCCGCGCAACGCCACCTGCCGCCTCACGCCGGGCAGCGCAGCCACTCGCCGTTGCCGATCTGCTGCCCGGTCAACGCCCGGATGAACCCCCAATGGCTCACCACGAGCGTCCGCCCCCACTCGGCCGAGGCCGCGATCTCGGCCCGGAACCCGCCCGCCCGCCGGTCGACGTGGGCGATCGGCTCCTCGTCGCCGGGCCACCAGACCTCCTCGATCGCCGCGAAGTCGTGACCCGGCCACGCCGCCTCCAGCGCCGACCGCGGCGACCCCACGTCGCACACGAACGCATACCGCTCGCGCACCACCGGCGTGATCGTGACCGGCAGGCCGAGCCGCCGCGCGATCGGGGCCGCGGTCTGCAGCGCCCGCGTATACGGCGAAACCACGATCCGGGTCAGCCCCTCGCCCGCGAGCGCGCTGGCCGCCTGCTCGGCCTGGGTATGGCCAAGCGGCGTCAGCTTCGGGTCCTCGATGCCGGGATCCTTCCGCGACTGGCTGAAATGCAGGTTGAATTCGCTCTGGCCATGGCGCAGCAGGATCATGCGGCGACCATAAAGCCGTCCCACGCCGGGGCAAGTCGCGGGACCCGCGCGGGAACAAGTCGCGGGGCCCGCGCGGGAACAAGTCGCGGGGCCCGCGCGGGAACAAGTCGCGGGGCCCGCGCGGGAACAGATCGCGGGACCCGCGCCACGTTCGTTGTTTTGCAGCGATCGAGGCCATATCTAGGTCCGGTCAACAGGATAAGCGTTCATGGGCGGCACCGGCAGTTTTCCGATCGATCTCGTGCTTTTCGGCATGATCGCCGCCTTCCTCGTGCTCCGGCTGCGGGGCATCCTCGGCCGCCGCACCGGATTCGAGCGTCAGCAGGCCGAGCGCGGCCCGGTCGCCGTCCCCGGCATGGACCGCCCACCCGGCCCGGTCATCGAGGGCAAGGCGGAGGCCGCCGCTCCAGTCCGCACGCTGCCCGAGCCCGCGAGCCCGGCCGGCGAAGCCTTGCAGCAGATGCGCAACATCGACCGCACCTTCGACCCGGCGCACTTCCTCGCCGGCGCCGAAGCCGCCTTCGGCATGATCGTCACCGCGTTCGCCGCCGGCGACCGCGTCACCCTGCGCCCCCTGCTCGGCGACGCCACCTACAGCAGTTTCGAGCAGGCCATTGCCGCGCGCGAGACCGCGGGCGAAACCGCTAAGACCGAAATCCGCGGCTTCCAGCAGGTCCAGATCGAGTCCGCCAGCCTGGCCGGCACCCTGGCCGGCATCACCGTCAACTTCGTCTCCGACCAGATCTCAGAGACCCTCGACCGCCAGGGCAAGCCCGTGCACGGCACCGACGCCGTGACCGAGATCCGCGATCTGTGGACCTTCGAGCGCGACCTCGCCCAGTCCGACCCGGCCTGGCGACTGGCCGCCGCCCGCTCTGCCTGAAGCGCCCGCCCCCGTCGCGCCGCTCACGCTCGAGGACCGCATCGCGCATTACGTCCGCGCGACGAAATTCCCGTGCTCGCTATTCGTCTCCGAGGACGGCAGGCTGGTCGGCACTTGGATCATGGGCAACGACTATCGGGTGAAGAGCGCCTATTACGGCGGCTACCCCGCAGGCTACTTGCGGCGGATCGGGGCGCTGTTCCCGGACAAGTCGCGCGTGTTGCATTTGTTTAGCGGCCGGGTCGACCTGTCGGCCTTGCCCGGCGACACCGTCGACATCAACCCGGACCTCGCCCCCAATTTCGTCGACGACGCGCAGACGCTGCTCGCCGTACCGCTCGAGCGCTACGATCTCGTGCTGGCCGATCCGCCCTACAGCGTCGAGGATGCCGAGCGCTATCAGACCACGATGATCAAGCGCAACGCCGTCATGCGCGCACTCGCCCGCGTCTCCGCCGGCACGCACGTCGTATGGCTCGACCAGGTCCTGCCGATGTATCGCAAGGTCGATTTCGACATCGTCGGCGTGATCGGCATGGTCAAATCCACCAACCATCGCTTTCGCGTCGTCACCATCTTCCGGCGCCGCGCCTGAACCATCGCCTCAACCGTAGAGGGCAGCCATGTCGATCCGTCCACGCGTAGCACTCTTCGTCACCTGCCTCGTCGACCTGCACCGGCCGACCGTGGGCTTCGCCGCCATCAAGCTGCTCGAGCAGGCCGGCTGCGACGTCGAGGTGCCCGCCGCCCAGACCTGCTGCGGCCAGCCCGCCTACAACAGCGGCGACCGCGGCACCACGCGCGACCTCGCCCGCGGCATCATCGACGCGTTCCGCGGCTACGATTACGTCGTCGTCCCGTCCGGCTCCTGCGGCGGCATGATCCGCCACCATCTGCCGCATCTGTTCGACGACGATCCGAACATGCGGACCCAGGCCGACGCGCTCGGCGCCAAGACGCACGAGCTGGTGCACTTCCTCACCGAGGTGATGGGCGTCGAACGCGTCGACGAAGTCTATTCCGGCCGCGTCACGTACCATGATTCGTGCTCCGGACTGCGCGAGCTCGGCATCAAGGCGCAGCCGCGCGCGCTGCTCCGCACCGTCACCGGAGTCGAATTGCGCGAGATGACCGAGCCCGAACTATGCTGCGGCTTCGGCGGCACGTTCTGCGTCAAATACCCCGACATCTCCAACCGCATGGTCGGCGACAAGGCCGCCGACGTCATCGCCACCGGCGCCGATACGCTGCTCGCCGGCGACATGGGCTGCCTGCTCAACATGGCCGGCAAACTCAGCCGGCTCGGCAGCGACATCGAGGTCCGTCACGTTGCCGAAATACTTTCCGGCATGACCGACGACGTTCCGCCGATCGGTCGGACGCACGATGTAACGTCTCGCCGTTGACTTGCGCTTTTTTCTATTGCGAATTGAACCGCGAGCGCGCCGCGGAGTTGCCAGTCCTGGAGACGTAGAGCGCGTCCGATAAGGAGGACTTTCAGCGATGCAGACAATGACCGATCTATCGCTCCATTTCTTGCAAGACGTCTACGACGCGGAAAAGCGCTCCGTTCGCAGCATGCAGAAAATGGCGCGCGCAGCCACCGACGAGAAGCTCAAGCAAACCATCCTGCAACACCGCGACATGAGCGAGAAGCAGATCGGGCGCCTCGAACAGGTGTTCGAACTCGTCACCGGCAAGCGGCCGCGCGGCAAGACCTGTGCGGCGATGGCCGGGCTGGTCAAGGAGGTCGAGGAGGCGATCGCCGAGAGCGACAAGGGCCCGGTGCTCGACGCGGCGCTGATCGCCTGCGCCCAAGCCATCGAGCATTATGAGATCGCGCGCTACGGCGCCATGGCTGCCTGGGCGCGCCAGGCCGGCAAGAACGACGTCGCCGCCCTGCTGCAGCAGACGCTCGACGAAGAGAAGCAGGCCGATCAGAACCTCTCCGCCCTGGCCGAAAGCACCATCAACCCCGCCGTGCCCGAAGCCGATGGCGAGCACGACGCGGAGCCCCAAGTCGAGCCCCCGGCCCCCCGCCGCCGCGGCCCGGTGCCGGGCGCGCGCAAGAAGGCCCAGGCCCTCGCAGCGCCCGAGCCGGAGCCCGCCCCCGCCCCCGCCCCCGCCCCCGCGAGAGGCCGCCGTAAGGCCGCCGCGGCGCCCGAACCCGCCGCCCCCGCGCCCGCCGCCAAAACCCGCCGGACCGCCCGCAAGTAGAACAAGCTATCAGATCTGCTCGCGCAAAAACTCGCGGGCAGATCGGCCTTCAACATTGGCCCAAGACGTCCTAGTCTAGGTCCATGCTCGCCACATCGCCCAAATTCAAGCAGAACGCCCGCCGCGCCCTCGCCGACGCCGGCCTGCAAAAAGCGCTCGCTTTCAGCAAGCCGCAATTCATCGCCAGGCGCAGCGCCGCCGTTGCCAATCTCCCAGAATTCGAGCGCCTGCGCGACATCGGCCGCGACATCAAGAACCACACCCTCGCCCATCTCGACTTCTACCTCGAGCGCTTCGCCGACCACGTCGAGCAGAACGGCGGCTGCGTGCACTGGGCCGCCGACGCCGACGAAGCCCGCGCCATCGTGCTCGGCATCTGCCGCGACGTCGGCGCCAAGACCGTTACCAAGGGCAAGTCGATGATCTCCGAGGAGATCGGCATCAACCGATACCTCGCAGCCCACGGCATCACCCCGGTCGAGACCGATCTCGGCGAATACATCATCCAGCTCCGCGACGAGACGCCGAGCCACATCATCGCGCCCGCCTTCCACCTCAACCGCGAGGACTGGGAAGCGCAGTTCCGCCTCTCGCACACCGACCTGCCGCACGACCGCGTCTTCGCCGACCGCCGCGACATTCTCACCGAGGCGCGCACCCGGCTGCGCTCTAAATTCCTCGCCGCCGACGTCGGCATCACCGGCGCCAACTTCCTCATCGCCGAGACCGGCAGTTCCGTCATCGTGACGAACGAGGGCAACGGCGACCTCACCCAGACGCTGCCCCGCGTCCATATCGCACTGGCCAGCATCGAGAAGGTCGTCCCCACGCTCGAGGACGCGACCAGCCTACTGCGCTTGCTCGCGCGCTCGGCCACCGGACAGGACTTCTCCGTCTACACCACCTTCAGCACCGGCGCCCGCCGACCGGCCGACCTCGACGGCCCCGAGCACTACCACGTCGTCCTGATCGACAACGGCCGCTCGTCGATGCTCGGCACCGAGTTCCAGGACATGCTCCGCTGCATCCGGTGCGCGGCCTGCATGAACCATTGCCCGGTCTACGGCGCCATCGGCGGCCACGCCTACGGCTGGGTCTACCCCGGCCCGATGGGCAGCGTGCTCACCCCGAGCCTCATCGGCGTCGACCAGGCCGGCCACCTGCCCAACGCCAGCACCTTCTGCGGCAAGTGCGAGAGCGTCTGCCCGGTCAAGATCCCGCTGCCCAAGATGATGCGGCACTGGCGCGAGCGCGAATTCGAACGCCATCTGACGCCCGCCTCGGTGCGCAGCAATCTCGCACTCTGGGCCTGGTTCGCCCGCCGCCCGCGCCTCTATCGCCTGGCCACGCGCATCGGCGCCGGTGCCCTCGGCTGGCTCGGCCGCAAGCGCGGACGCTTCGCCAGCCTACCGCTCGCCGGCGGCTGGACCGGCGGCCGCGACCTCCCCGCGCCCGAGGGCCAGACGTTCTTTGCGCGTTACAAACAGCAGCAACGCGAAGTCGCGAAAGCGCGCGCATGACGCGCTACTTCGCATGACGCGGGAAGCCGTCCTCGGCAACATCCGCCGTTCGCTCCGCCGCGGCGAACTGCCCACCGACCAGCGCGCCATGCTCGAGGGCCGCCTCGAGACCCACCCGCGTCACCTCATCCCCGCCCGCAGCCAGATCCCGCATCCCGAGCAGGTCGATCTCTTCGTCCGCAACGTCGAGAAGGAGTTCGGCACCGTCGCCCGCGTCGCCGACGTCGACGCCGTGCCCGAATCCGTCGCCGACTATCTCGCCTCGCAGAACCTGCCGAGCGACTTCGTCATGTCGCCCCACCCCGAGCTGCAAGCCATCCCTTGGGCGACCCGGCCGCTGCTCAAGATCCGCCAAGGCCGCGCGGAATCGACCGACCTCGTCAGCGTCCAGCACGCCTTCGCCGCCATCGCCGAGACCGGCACCCTGATGTTCCCCAGCGCCCCCGAGCGCCCGACCACGATCAACCTGCTGCCCGACACCGCCATCGCCGTGCTCCGCGCATCGCGCATCGTCGGCCCCTACGAGGACGCCTGGGACGCGCTGCGCCGCGAGATCGGCAGCATGCCGCGCAACGTCATGCTGGTGACCGGGCCGTCGCGCTCGGCCGATATCGAACAGACGCTCGAACTCGGCGCGCACGGCCCGCGGCGTCTCCATGTCATCATCATCGAAGACGCCTCGGGTTGAAACCTCAGTCGGCGCCGCGTCCGCGATCGAGGCTCCACGCGCCCCCGCCCGCTGCCGCCAGATAGAGGAACACGAAGCAGAACAAGATCGCCGCGTCGCCCCCGTTGGCGGCCGGGAAGAAGCCTCGCGGCGCATGCGCCATGAAGTAGGCCACCGCCATCTCGCCCGCCAGCAGGAACGCCACCGGCCGCGTGAACAGCCCGACCAGGAGCAACACGCCGCCCACTGCCTCGATCACGGCCGCGTACCACACCATCGAGAACGCGTCCGGCCCCTTGCCGCCCATTGGCGGGATCGGGAAACCGAACAGCTTCTGCGTCCCGTGCTCGATGAACTGCAGCGCCACCATAATCCGCAGGATCGAGAGCATGCGCGGCGCCCAAGTCAGCGCCATCGCTTCGAAGGAGGAACGGGACGTCACGGTCGTGGTGCTCATGAGAGAGATCCTTACAAGGTCGTCAAATGAAATTGCGTGCCCCAAGGGTCACGGAGCTCGGGCCCGCCGGCCCGGGCCACGATCGCGTCGGCGATCCCGGCCGAGCCCGCCCGCAACGTGACCGAAGCAAGCCCCGCCCGCCCCGGATCGCGCGGCCCGGCGCCGGCACTCTGCCACGTATTCGCCGCGAGATGATGATGATAGCCCCCGGTCGACAGGAACGCCGCCTGCGGCCACTGCCGGGTCACCGCAAAACCGAGCACCCCGGCGTAGAACGCGGTCGCCGCCGCGATCTCGCCGACCTGCAGGTGCACATGCCCGATCCGCGTTCCGTCCGGCGCACCATTCCACGAGTCCGTCGCCAGCCCCCGCAGCCGCATGAGATCCAGCCGGTCATTGGCCATTACCACCTGGCCATCCTTCCAGCGCCACGCCGCCCGCGGCCGATCAGCATACACCTCGATCCCGTTGCCCTCCGGATCGTGCAGATACACCGCCTCGCTGACCAGGTGATCGGCCGCCCCGTCCAGCGATATCCCGCTCCGCTCGGCAAACTGCAGCCATCGCCCCAGATCGGCCCGCGTCGGCAACAGATACGCCACATGAAACAGCCCGGCCGCCGCCGGGTCGCGCGGCTTCAGGTCCGGCCGATGCAGCAGCGTCAGGAACGGCGCCGCGCCCGCGCCCAACCGGACCGTGTCCCCCTCGCGCCCGATCTCCGCCAGCCCCAGCGCCGAACGGTAGAACGCCGCCACCCGATCGAGGTCGCGCACCGCCAGCGCCACCCCGCCAATCGCCACCGGCGCCACCTCCGCCCCAACCCGCTCAGCCACAACCGAATCCATCGAACCCTCCATCGGCAATGATATGGCCCCATCTCGCCGTATCTGATATGGCCAGTTCCTCTGTATAGCCGATACCGAGCGTATCGAATGGATCGCTTCATCGAACTGGCCGCCTTCGTCCGCACCGTCGACCGTGGCAGCCAGGCCGCCGCCGCCCGCGAGCTCGGCGTCACTCCCGCCATGGTCGGCCGCTACATCCGCGCTCTCGAAGACCGGCTCGGCGTCCGGCTCCTGAACCGCACCACCGCCACCCAGAGCCTGACCGAAGCCGGCACCCTGTTCCATACCCGCGCCACCGCCGTGCTCGACGATCTCGAAGCCGCCGAAGACGCCGTCACGGATCGCCAAGCCGCGCCCCACGGCATGTTGCGCGTCGCCGCGCCGATGGTCTTCGGCACCCGCCACCTGGCCGGCTGGCTCGCCGGCTTCGGCGCGCTCTACCCCGGCGTTCGCCTGCAGCTCACCCTCAACGACCGCGTCGTCGACCTCGTCGAGGAAGGCTACGACGTGGCGCTCCGCATCGGCCAGCTCGAGGACTCCAGCCTCGTCGCCCGCCGCCTCGCGCCGTGCCGGGTCGTCCTGTGCGCCGCCCCCGGCTACCTCGCTCGCCGCGGCACGCCCGATACGCCCGATGAGCTGCGCGCCCACGACTGCCTACTCTATTCCTACTCCGCCACCGGCAGCCTATGGCGCCTCATCGGACCGGGCGGCCGCACCGCCGCCATCGAGGTCGACGGCGCGCTCATCGCCAACAACGGCGAAGCCCTCTGCGCCGCCGCCATCGAGG
>JAABUQ010008722.1_pt1 | contig 14067 bp, 12 predicted proteins | sample 5560001 | NCBI WGS metagenome assembly JAABUQ01 (sample SAMN10711888, study PRJNA513371) | rock metagenome | isolation source: Antarctica rocks | place: Antarctica: Victoria Land, Finger Mt nord | collected 2015-12-18
GGGGGGGGGGGGGCGGCCCCCCGGGGGGGGGCCCCCCCCCCCGCCGGGGTGCGGGCGAGCCGCAGCAGCTCGGCATACAGGCGCTGGCGGACGCCGAGGTTGGAGTTCTCGTTGGCGCGGTTGGCCAGCGTCCGGATCTCGGCGACAAGGACCTGGAGCACCTGGTCGCAGACATCGGGGTACTCGTGCACCACGCGCCGGAACACGCCCGCCGGCATGCGCGCGACCAGCGTGTCGGTGATGGCGACGATGCCGGCCGAGCGCGGCCTTTGGTCGATGGCCGCCAGCTCGCCGAAGAACTCGCCGTCGCGGATGTCGCGCAGGATCACCTCGCGGTTGGCGGCGTTGATGACGACGCGCACATGGCCGCGCAGCACGAAGAACAGGTCCGTGCCGCCCGACTCGTAATCGAGCACCCATTCCTTCGCGGAGGCCCGGCGCCAGGTGCACCCGGCATCGAGGCGGCGCACCGCGTCCTCGTCGAGCGAACGGAACAGCGGGATGCGCGCCAAAGTCTCGACGGTCTGAGTCATGCGTTCGGTATGGGGCTGCATCAAAGAAATGGGTGGATCGGACGGGCGCAACGACCCTGCCCCGGTTCGAGGCCAGACGCTACGGACAACGGCGCCGCGCAGGCCGCTATAGGCGCGATGGCAGGCCGGCTGCAACGCCAGGTGCCCGCGCGTGCCGGCGTCGTCTCAAAATTGCTCTCAAACCCAAGGTTTTTGACAGGCGTTGCCGTGTGAGTGTACGGAACGGGCAGTGCAGAACCAGGGGTGGCCATTGACGCCCAATCTCAACCGGGTCGTTCCCTTCGTCTGCCTTGCCGCAGCCGTCGCGCTGCCCGGCAGCGAAGTCCATGCGCAGGGGATCACGGTGGACGGCCGGCTGTCGCCGGCGCAGACGCTCGCGGGGCCGAACTACGCGATCGGCGCCGGGCTGGGCCGGCAGGTCGGGGCCAACCTGTTCCACAGCTTCGGCGCGTTCGGCCTCAAGGCGGGCGAGACGGCGACGTTCAGCGGGCCGTCGTCCGGCGTGGGCAACGTGATCGGCCGGGTGACGGGCGGCGCGGCGTCGTCCATCAACGGCGGGATCAACTCCACCATCCCCGGCGCGAACCTTTACCTGATCAACCCGGCCGGCGTGGTGTTCGGGCCGAACGCCACCGTGGACGTGGGCGGCAGCTTCCACGCCAGCTCCGCCGACTACCTGCGGCTGAAGGACGGGGCGCGCTTTGGGGCCGCCAACCCGAATGACAGCACCCTCAGCGCGGCACCGCCGGAAGCGTTCGGGTTCCTGTCCGCCGCTCCGCGGCCGGTGGCGGTGAACGGGTCCAACCTCCAGCTCAAGCAGGGCAGCACGCTGGGGCTGGTGGGCGGCGACGTGACGATCAGCGGCGGCGTGCTGCTGGCGCCGGGGGGGACGGTGCACGTCGCGAGCGCCACCGGGCCGGGCGAGGTGCCGGTGGACCCGCGGGCCGGGCCGGCGCCCACCGTGGCGCGCTCCGGGCAAGTGCAGGTGGCGAACAATTCGACGCTCTACCCGAGCGGCGGCAGCGTGTTCATCCGCGCCGGCGAGCTTGTGGTGTCGAACAGCAAGATCGTGACCGACGACATGATCCCCGGCCAGGTTCCAGGGCGGAACGGGGTGCTGTCGCTGCATGCCGACCGGGCTGTGACCATCAGCAACGGAGCCAACGTCGTGGCATCCGCGACCGGGTCTGGGCGCGGCCCCGGGATCGGCATCAGCACCGCGGCGGGGGGGACGGTGACGGTGGACTCCGCCCGCACCACCGTCGCCACGAACGCCACGGCGTCAGGCGACGGCGGGCCGGTTGCATTCAGCACGGGGACGCTGACGCTGCAGAACGGGGCGGTGGTGGTAAGCAACGCGACGAACCGCGGCACGGGCGGGCCGATCAGCGTGAGCGCCGACAGCGTGCTGCTGGACGGGCTGGGGACGCGGATCGAAAGCCAGACCAACGGGGTGGGGCTGGTGGACGCGAACGGCGCCCCGGTCCCGGCCGGCACCGGGGGGACGATCAGCCTGACGGGCGGGACGCTGAGCGTCCAGAACCAGGCCTTGATCGAGGCCAACACGTTCGGCAACGGCACGGCCGGGTCGGTCGGCATCGCCATGGCCGGGAACGTGGCGGTCACGGACGGCGCACAGGTCATGTCGAACACGGGCAACATGACGGGCACGGGCGCGGCAGCCAAGGGCGGCGACGCCGGCACGGTCACGCTCAATGCCGGCGTGCTGACCCTGGCGCGCGGCGGCACGGTCAACAGCGACACGTCCGGCTCGGGCAACGCGGGCGGGATCGCGCTGACGGTCGGCGGCGCGCTGACCATCGACGGCGCGAACAAGGGCAACTTCAACAACGCCGTGAGGAGCCAGGCGATCGTGGGCGTGTCCGGCTCGACCGGCCCGGTGCAGGTGGTCGCGGGCAGCGTGTCGGTGCTGAACGGCGGGTCCATCAGCAGCGACACCTTCGGCACGGGCCGGGGCGGCCCGGTGACGGTGAGGACGCCGGGGGCGCTGCTGCTGGACGGCCGCTTCACCCAGATCGGCGCGTCGGCGCAGGGATTGCAGTCCGGCGACGCCGGCCCGGTCACGGTCCATGCCGGCACGGCCACGATCCAGAACGGGGCGCAGATCGCCAGCGCCACCAAGGGCGCGGGCCAGGGCGGCAGCGTGACGGTCAACACCGGCGCGCTGTCCCTGGTGCGCGGCGGCACGATCACCAGCGACACGTTCGGTTCGGGCAACGGGGGAGAGATCGCGCTGACGGTCGATGGCGCGCTGACCATCGACGGCGCGAACAAGGGCATCTTCGACAACGGCGTGAGCAGCCGGGCAGGGGTGGGCGTGTCCGGCGCGGCCGGCCCGGTGCAGGTGGTTGCCGGCAGCGTGTCGGTGCTGAACGGCGGGTTCATCAGCAGCGACACCTTCGGCACGGGCCGGGGCGGCCCGGTGACGGTGACAGCGCTGGGGGCGCTGCTGCTGGACGGCAGGGGCGTGGGCGGCTTCACCCAGATCGGCGCGTCGGCGCAGGAGCCATACTCCGGCGACGCCGGCCCGGTCACGGTCCATGCCGGCACGGCCACGGTCCAGAACGGGGCGCAGGTCGCCAGCCTCACCAACGGCACGGGCCGGGGCGGCGACGTGACGGTCAACACCGGCGCGCTGGCCCTGGTGCGCGGCGGCCTGATCACCAGCGACACGTACAGCTCGGGCAACGCGGGACAGATCGCGCTGACGGTCGGCGGCGCGCTGACGGTCGACGGCACGGGCGCAGGCAGCCTCCGCAACGGCGTGAGCAGCCAGGCGGCGGTGAACGAAACCGGCTCGGCCGGTTTGGTGCGGGTGACTGCGGGCAGCGTGTCGCTGCTGAACGGCGGGTTCATCAGCAGCAACACTCTCGGCACGGGCCGGGGCGGCGACGTGACGGTCGACAGCGGCGCCGTGACCCTCGTGCACGGCGGCACGATCACCAGCACGACCTCCGGGCCTGGGAACGCGGGCAAGGTCGCGGTGAACGTCGGAGGCGCCCTGCTGCTTGACGACCAAGGCGCGGGCAACACCGGGATCGCGGCGGTGGCGCAGGGGGCGCAATCCGGCAACGCCGGCACGGTCACGATCACCGCCGGCACCGTTGCGGTCCAGGGAGGCGCGCAGATCGCCAGTTCCACCGCCGGCCCCGGCCAGGGCGGCGACGTGACGGCCACCACCGGCGCGCTGACCATATTGAGCGCAGGCAACATGGCCAGCTCGACGTCCGGGTCCGGCAACGCGGGCAAGGTCACGTTGAACGTCGCAGGCCCCTTGACCATCGACGGCACCGGAGGCGGGAGCTTCGGCACCGGCGTGAACAGCGAAGCCGCGCGCGGAAGCTCCGGTTCAGCCGGAACGATCCAGGCAAGCGCCGGCAGCGTTTCGGTCCTCAACAGCGGCCTCATCTCCAGCAGCACGCGGGGCACAGGCGCAGGCGGCTCGGTGCTGGTCACAACGCCCGGCGCGCTGCTGCTCGACGGCCAGGGCTCGGACGCCAGCAACGGGATCACGGCGGCGGCGACCAAGCCGCAGTCTGGCGCCGCCGGCGCGGTGACGGTCAGCGCCGGCACAGTCACGATCCAGGGTGGGATGCAGATTGCCACCTCCACCGCCAGCCCCGGCCAGGGCGGCGGCGTGACGGTCACCACCGGCGGGTTGAGCATGTCGGGCACCAGCAACATCGCCAGCTCGACGTCCGGGTCCGGCAACGCGGGCGAGGTCACGCTGAACATCGCAGGCCCGCTGACCATCGACGGCGCCGGAGGCGGAAACGTCCCAACTGGCGTCAACAGCGAAGCCGCGCGCGGAAGCTCCGGTTCGGCCGGGACAATCCGGGCAAGCGCCGGCAGCGTTTCGGTCCTCAACGGCGGCCTCATCTCCAGCAGCACGCGGGGCACGGGCGCAGGCGGCTCGGTGCTGGTCACAACGCCCGGCGCGCTGCTGCTCGACGGCGGGGGCGTGGCCGGCACCGCGATTGCGGCATCGGCCATCGGGCCGCAGTCCGGCGCCGCCGGCCCGGTGACGGTCAATGCCGGCACGGCGACGATCCAGGGGCGCGCGCAGGTCGCCAGCGCCACCGCCGGGCCGGGCCGGGGCGGCGACGTGAGCGTGACGGCCGGCTCCGCGATCCGCCTCAACGGCCCCGGGCCGCAGGTCAGCGCCACCGCCGCCGGCCCGGGCAACGCCGGCTCGATCGCCGTGGCGGCGCCGCAGGTCTTCCTGCGCGACGGGGCCAGCATCTCCACCGCGGCGCAGGGGGCCAACGGCGGCAACATCACGGTCGGGCCGGGCGACCTGCTCTACCTGCAGCAAAGCTCCATCACCACCTCCGTCAGCGGCGCGTCCGGCAACGGCGGCAACATCGCCACGGCGCCGCGGCTCGTCGTGCTCGACCGCAGCGCGATCCAGGCCAACGCCGTGGGCGGCAACGGCGGCAACGTGCAGGTCGAGGCCAACCAGCTCGTGCAATCTTTCGACAGCGCCATCACCGCCAGCTCCCAGCGCGGCGTGTCCGGCGCGATCCTGGTGTCCGCGCAGCCGCTGAACCTGAACGGCAGCCTGGTCGTGCTGGCCAGCGAGCTGCGCTCGGCTGCCGCCCTGCTGCGCGAGGGCTGCGCCGTGCGGGGGGCGGCGCCGCGCTCCAGCCTGGTCGCGGCCGGACGCGGCGGGCAGCGCCAGGGCCTGGAGACCGCGCTGCCGGCGCTCTACTTCGCCCACCGCCCCGTCCGCGGCGGCAACGCCCCGGCGGCAGCGGCCCCGGCGGCGGACCCGCCCGCCGCCCCGCAGCGCATCAGCCTCGGCCTGTCCAGCACGTGCGGGTGAGGCCGGGGCGGGCGAGGCCGGGCATGACCCCGGCGGGCGGCGCCATGCCCAAGCCGAAGCGTCCGCTCCGGACGCTGGGCCTGCTCGGCGCGGCTCTGCTGCTGCACGCCGCCGGGCCGGCAGTGGCACAGCCGGCGCCGGCTGCCGATCCTTTGCCTGAGCGGCGCGGCTCCGGCGCTCCTAGCCTGCCGCGGCTCCACCCGGCATCGCCGCCTGACAGCCCGGCGGCGCCCGCCCGCCCGCCTCCGGCGGCGGTGCGGACCGGCCTGCCCAACGACGCCCGCTTCCGGCTCGCCGGCGTGCGCCTCCTCGGCAACACCGTGCTCAAGCAGGCCGACATCGACCAGGCGGCGGCGCCGTTTCTCGGACGCCCGGCCGGGCTTGCGGACATCGAGGACCTCCGGCGGCGGCTCACCCTGCTCTACGTGGACCAGGGCTACATCAACTCGGGCGTCGTGGTGCCCGACCAAACCGTGGCCGGCGGCGTGCTCACCCTCCAGACGGTCGAGGGCCGGCTCACCGGCATCGAGATGACGGGCAACCGGCATTACCGCTCCTCCTATTTGACCGACCGCCTCCGGCGCGGCGTGTCCACCCCGTTCAACGTGAACGAGCTGGGGCGCCAGCAGCAGATCCTGCTGCAGGACCCCGGCCTCCTCCGCCTCAACCTCAGCATCCAGCCCGGCCTGGCGCCCGGCGAAGCCCGCCTGGCCGCGGACGCCCTGGAAGCCAGCCGCTACTCGCTGGGGCTTCAGATCGCCAACAGCCAGTCTCCCACCGTGGGCGAGGTGCGCGGCCAGATCCAGGGCGCCATCAGCAACCTCGTGGGCGTGGGCGACCTCTTGGCCCTGCAATACGGGCGCAGCCAGGGGATCAACGACGGCGCGGCCAGCTACTCGCTGCCCGTCGCCCCCGACGACACAAGGGTGAGCCTGCGCTACGACGTGAACGACACCCTGGTCATCGCCCAAAGCCTCAACCCGCTGAGCATCACCAGCCGGTACGACAGCATCGCGCTCGGGGTGAGCCGGCCTTTCTACCGTACGCCGGAGCAGGCGCTCACCCTGGGCCTGTCGGCGGAATGGCGGCGCAGCCAGACGTTCGTGGATGGCCAGCCGTTCCCCTTCGCGGCCGGCAGCGACAACGGCCGCACCAACGTCACCGCGCTGCGCTTCTACCAGGACTGGCTCGACCGCAACGCCGAACGGGCGGTGGCGCTCCGCTCGACCTTCAGCCTCGGGGTCGAGGCCCTGGGCGCGACGGTGACGCCCACGCCGCCCACCGGGCGCTTCTTCGCCTGGCTCGGCCAGGGGCAGTACGTGCGCCGCGTGTTCCGGGACTGGGAGCTGCTGGCGCGCGGCAGCCTGCAGCTCAGCCGCGACCCGCTGTTCCCCATCGAGCAGTTCGTGCTGGGCGGCATGTCCACCGTGCGCGGCTACCGGGAGTACCTGTCGGCGACCGACAACGCGGCGGTCAGCACGCTGGAGCTGCGCGTGCCGGTGGGCCGGGTGCCGGTGCCGCTGCTCGGGGCCAACACGGAGGCCGGCACCGTGCAGTTGGCGCCGTTCTTTGACCAGGGCTTCGGCTGGAACACGCGCCGGACCGCGCCGCCCAACTCAAACCTGATGAGCGTCGGCGTGGGCGTGCGCTGGCTGGTGGGCTTCGGCACGGCGGCGGAGGTGTATTACGGCCATGCGCTGCGCCGGGCCGTGGGCGTCGGCAACTCGCTCCAGGACCGCGGCCTGCACTTCCGCGTGGTCGCCGCCGTGTTCTGACAGCGGGCCGCGTCAGCAGCATGGGCGAACCGATGGCGCTCGACCTTGTCCGTGCCGGGACGCCGCTGGTTGTCTGGAACTGACGGCGTTCGGTCAAACGGGAGCTTCAAGGCGTGCGGCCGGGCGCGCCGTGCCTCTGCAAAGGAGCCATGCATTGAAAGATGATTTCTATATCCTGGGATCTTCACCGTTGGAAACCAAGCGGCTGGAGCTGCAGGGCGCCCGCTTGGAACCCGTCACCCGCCACCTGCTGCAGGATCTCGGGCTTGCCGAAGGAATGGCCGTTCTGGACATCGGAACTGGCGCCGGCGATGTCGCCCTTCTTGCCGCCTCCCTCGTCGGACCGTCCGGGCACGTCGTCGGGATTGACCGGGACGCCAACATCCTGGTCCGTGCACGCGAACGCGCACAGGCGGCAGCCTTGGAAAGGGCGGTCTTCGAGACATGCTCCGCCGGCGATGCGGGCAGGCTGGGCAAGTTCGACCTTGTCGTCGGCCGTTATACCAGACGCCCTATCCACTGACTGCTCTGGTCCAGATGCGACGGGTGATGGAGGCGAGGCGCTCTGGCGTGTTCGTCAGCTTGTTCCAAGCATCGCAGCAGGCACCCACGATGGCGTTGTAGCTGTTCCAAACGCGGTGGCTAAGAAAGTTGGCGCGCAGGTAGGCCCAGACCTGTTCCACCGGGTTCAGTTCCGGGGCGTAGGGCGGCAGCGGCAGCGGCAGCAGGCTGATGTTCTCCGGCACCTGCAGTTTGGGCGAGGTGTGCCAGCCGGCTTGGTCGAGCACGAGGACGGCATGGGCGCCTGCGGCCACATTGCGGCTGATCTCGGCCAAGTGGATGTTCATGGCTTCGGCGTTGACCTGCGGCAGCACGACGGCCGCGCCGATGCCGCGCTCGGGGCAGACTGCACCAAACAAATAGACCGAAGTGCGGCGATGGTCGCGCACCGCACGCGGGCGCGTGCCGCGCGGCGCCCAGACCCGGGTCAGCGTGCCTTGCTGGCCGACTCGCCGAAACGCGGAGCGTTTGCGGCTGGGGCCTCGTCCATGAACCAAACCTCGACGGACCTGCCCTGTGCCGCCGCGGGCAGGCTGGCCGCTACAAGGCTTGCGAACCTGCCCTGAAAAGCGCCTGCGCCTCGGGATCGCTTTTCGGGTGCTGCGGGCGTACTGACAAGCGCCGGAAGGCGAGCTTGCGCAGCAGCTTGCCCACCGTGCGCTCGTGCAGGCTGATGCCCCACTCGCGCCCGATCCGGTTCCGCAGGTCGACACAGCGCCAGCGTGCGACGCCGTCGCGCGCCAGATCCGGCCCTTGCTCGACCCATCCGGCCACGACCGCTTCCTGCTCCGGCGACAAGCGCGGTTTCGGGCCGTTCTGCCGGGGCAGATCGGCCAAGCCTGCAAGCCCATCCGCATTGAAGCGGTGCACCCAGTCGCGCAACGTTTGCCGGTCCATGTCCGGCGAACCCCTTGGTTCGACGCCGCAGCATTCAGCCGCGTCCTCGCGCGACTGCCCCTCTATGACGCACGCGATCGCCAGCATCCGACGTGCCGCCTTGGCATCCCGCGTCCGCCCGGCCTCTCGCCGTAAGTCGCCCACCGACACGTCTCGCCGCGTAACCGCCGCCACCATGATCATCCCTCATGCCAAACCAAGCGGCAGAGCGAATCACAGAAGCGGTTCAAGCGGGATCACGTCCGAGTCAACGGTCAGGGCGTCTGGTATAACCCCCAGCCGAACACCGCTACGGTGAAGGCCGCCCAAACTACGCGCCGGTCGTCGTAGGGTGGCATCAGCGTCAGCCCTCGTCCAGCGCCGTCCCATGCCGCGAGACGTCTTGGAAGGCTTCGGTAGCTGCGTTGTCTGCACCGCTGATGCAATTGTGCATAGAGACCTTCCTGACGTCCCGGCCACGGCCGGCGGCCCGCAATTTTTCCGGCGCCCCAGGCCCCATTCGCGCCACGGCTGGCGATGCTCGCGCATGAACACGGCAACAGGGCACGCCATGGCACGAAAGACATCGGAGCGCGAGCTGAAGCGCATGGAGCAGAAAGGCTATCGGGGCCGAACCGACATCTGCCGGTATATCCGCTTGAATCTGGAACGCTGTCTCGCCCTGGGAGTGGGCACGAGCGACGGTCCGAGCTGGGAGACGTTCGCAGCCATGCTCGGACGTGAGAACCAGAGAAACAAGCAAGGCGGTCCAATCAGCCGGGACTCGGCCCGGAAGATATTCGAGCGCGCGAGCAAGGACGTTCGTGACAAGAAGCTCGGGATGCTGACCGAGGTTCCGCAGCGCAAGCAGCAGCCCTCGCATCTGCCTGCGACCTGGCGACCAACCCCGGAGACGGCGCCCACGCCGGCGACCTTCAGCCGCCCGGTCATCCCGCAGCCCTCCCATCCTGTCCGTGACGGCGAGGCCCATCCGCTCACGGCGGCCGAGAAGGTCGCGGCGATGCGCCAAGAGCTTGCCCGCAAGAACGGGCGCTGATCCCTCAATCCTCGATGGAAACCACAATGGACAAGTCTTATAAAGACGTTCTGCTGTCCGGCAGCGCCCTGGAAGACCCGGTCGTGCGCCTCAAGGTTCTTGCCCTGCGGCTCGGACGGGCGGCAGCACCTTCCTGGATCTTCTGATCCAGCTTGCCCGAGCTGCGGGGCGCAACGTCCTCGTCTGCGACGGGGATCGGCGCAACCCGACTCTGGCCGCGCTTTATCCGCCCGGCACTCCCGGCGGCGCCACCCAGCCTCCGAGCGACGAGGTCCCCGACGGCAAGGAGTGGCTCACCGACTCCATCAGCGAGGCGGTGCGCACGGCATCGTCCCTGGTGTTCGACATGGGCGGCGGCCACCGCACGGTGCAGGACTACGTGCGCGAGATGGACCTGGTGGAACTCGGCACGGCAATCGACCGGCTGTCGCTCGGGCTGTTTTTCTCCGGTCCCGACATGGACGACTTCGAGCACATCGTGTCGATCTGGCGGGCAGGCTACTTCCGCCCGACGCGCTCCTTGCTGGTGTTCAACGAGCATCTCGCGCCCCAGGGCCGGACGGCGTTCGGGGCGTTCGACGCCATCATGGCGCGGCCCGAGTTCCTGGAGCTGGTCGATGGCGGCATGGAGATGATCATGCTTCCGCGGCTCCCTTGCCTGGAGGCCATGCGGCAAGCCGGGCTGGGCTTGGTGGATGCGGCCGCGGGACGGCCGGGGATCAAGGGCGTCCCGCTTGATCCGGTGCGGCAGTTCATGGTCAAGCAGTGGATCGCCAAGGTGCTGGCCAACCTTGAGCGCCCCGGCGCCACGGGGTGGATGCCATGAGCCGGCACAAGCGGAGGCGGGCTGCGGCGCTTGGTTCCCGGGTCCAGATGGAGGCGGCGGCGCCGGAGGACATGGGGCTGTACTGGAGCGTCATGCGACGAACTATGGCCGAGGCCGAAAGCGGCCAGCGCGGGCCGTACTACCAGGTCCATCGAGCCATCATGGGGGCAAGGCGGCGAGTGCCGACCTTCGGGTTCGACAGGACCCCGCTCGGCTACCGGATTATCGACCTGCCCGCAACGGACCGCTCCACGGATGGCTGGGCAGCTTCTTGCCACCTGCACAATCGATAGGACAAAGCGTATGAACAACACAGTCAAGGTGGTGCCGACGCCCGGGATGACGGCCGGCGAGCAACTTCGGGCCGCCGCGGTCGAAATGGAGGAGGCAGCCTGGCGCGAGGGCATCGACACGGACGGCCCGCTGGGCACGTTCATACAGGCGATGCACCGGGCGATCATGACCTTGGCGGAGATCGCCGACCGGCAGGCGGACGGCGTGGTCAAGACGGTGCATGATGCCAGACGCATGGTCGAGGCGGAAGCGGTCAAGGCGCGCAAGACGAACGAGTTGGCGTTCCTGGCGATGGAGGGGACCAGGAGCGCACACGCCAGCTTCGACGTGCAGAAAGAAATGCTGGTTGGCAGGATGGCGGACACGATCGTGCCGCAGATGGTCAAGGCCGTCGGCGCGGCGATCGTCATCCGCGAGCGGCGCTACAACCAGCGCGTCCACTGGGGCCGCGCTGCCGGCATCGCGGCAGTGGCGGGCGGCCTGCTGCTCGGCGGCTACGTGCGGGGCGGCTGGCGTCCGGACAACACGGCCATCGCCGGCGCGGTCGCGCTGGAACGCATCCGGCAGTGCCAGGCGGCCCCGGTGCGCGATGAACGCACGCACGAGGCGTTCTGTCCGATGAAGGCGCTGCTCGCGCCGTCGTAGGCCGCTCCGTTTGCGCCGGGCCGGATGATCCTGGGCGCGAGCCCGGGCATCCGGCCCGGCGCAGGGAGGATGGCTGATGGCGATACGCGCAATGGAGGGCATTGGCAGCGCGCTTGCGGCGGTGATGTGGGGCCGGCCGCAGTACGTCACGCTGCCGGCAGGATGCGCAGGTCTCGGCAACAGGCCTGACCCGCTCAAGATCCTGGTGGTGCGCCGCTGCGACGGCGCCTGCGCCTGCGCCTCCATGGCGCTGCCGCCGCCGGTCCGGGCGGCGTCCCGGCGCAGCACGGCGATGTCCTCCTCGGTCCAGGACGGCTCGGTGCGCCAGCCGTTCGGCCGGGCGTGCGTGCCTTGCAGCTCCAGCTCGCCCGCGCGCCAGGCGATGGAGGTGCGGCTCCGCCCAAGGCGGGTCCGCAGCGGCGTGAGGCTCTTGTTGTGCGCGTAGGCGTCGCGCAGCAGGTCGTCTTCCTCGGGCAGCCATGGCCGCCCCCAGCCTCGCCCATATCCGAGCAGGCGCAGGGCCTGGCCGACGGTGTTGCCGGAGCGGCGCGGGAAGCCTTCCTCGTGCAGCCGGCCGGCGACCGCGGCGTAGCGCAGGCCGGTGTCGGCCAGTTCGAGCGCCCGGTGCTGCTCGGCGCCGGACCAGCTGCGCGGACCGTTCGCGTGCCGGATGCCGAGCCGCGACGCGATGGTCGCGATGCCCGACGCCGGCCGGCCGATCAGCACGCCGAGCTGGGCGACCGGCACGCCCTGGGCGTAGCCCGCCCGGATCTGCATGATCTCCCAGGCCGTGTAGGGCGGCGGGTTCCGCTCGGCCAATCCGAGGAGGCCTGCGCGGGCGTAGACGGCGCCGCAGGACCGGCCCAGCGTCGCCGCGATCGTGCTGGTCGCCTCGTGGCCGTAGTGCTCGGCCAGGGTGGCGTCGTCCATCCCGGGCCAGGGCAGGCTGCTGTTCCGGCGCAGGCCGAGGTCGCGGACCTTCGTGCTGACCGCGGCGAGCGTGCGGCCCAGGGCGTCGGCAGTGGCCTGCAGGTGCTCGTCGGCCGCGAAGCGCCGCCGCAGGTCGTCGGTGTCCTCGGGCAGCCAGGCGTTCTCGCGGAAGGCCACCTCGCGCAAAGCGACGCCCGGGCCGTCCTGGGCTGGCGCCGGGCAGGGCACCAGCTCCACCACGTCGAAGGCGAGGTCCTGCATCATGCCAGCCCCACCACGTTCGCGTCCGACGCCCGCAGGCGCAGCCGGGCCGACAGGCGGGCGATCCGCGCCTCACCGCGCGGCATGGTGTCCACCGCGCCGGCTGCGGCGAGCAGGTCGAGTGCGCCGTGCACGGCGCCCATCTCCGCCCCGAGATGCCGCGACAGGTCGGCCGCGGTGGTGGCGTTCGGGCTGATCGCCCGCAGCGCCGCGACCACCCGGGCGGCGTCCGCCGCGTGCGGCTCCAGCAGGAAGCCATCGAGGGCGCGCAGCCCGGCGCGCGCCGGCAAGGCGGGCTGGCTCGCGCGTGGGACCTCCCGCAGGGCGTCGAGGCCGAGCAGGCCGCGCGCCTCGTCCGGGGACACGTCGGCCGAGGCCACCAGGTCGGGCGTGGCCCCGGTGTGCCGCGTCACCGCCGGCGTGACCCGCACCAGGGTCGGCTGCCGGCACAGCGCCGGCCCGAAGGCATAGAACCCGCCGGGCCGCAGCTCGCGCAGCGCCGCTGCCTGGCCGGCGCCGAAGCCCAGCAGGTCGGCCGCCCGGGAGATGTCCCTGTCGTAGACGTTGAGGCCGATCAGCACGTTGTGCAGCTCGCTCACCACGCTCGACGCCAGCTTGGCGAGGCGCTGGGTCGCGATGACCGTGCTGATGCCGCGCTTGCGGCCGCGGCTGGACAGGTCGGTCATCGTGGCCACCCCGAGCCGGCGGATCTCGGCGTCGCGGGCCGACGCCGCGAGATGGGATGCCAGCAGGTGCCCTTCGTCGATCCCGACCAGCACCGTGTTCGCCCAGTCCTCCCTGGGCGATGACAGCAGGCCGGAGAAGAACGCAGCTGCCTTGTTGATCCGCACGTCCGGCTCAAGGTCGCTCAGGTCGAGGTGCAGGGGCAGGCGGTGATGGCGGGCGCGCACCGCCGCGGCGGTCAGGCCGTCCGGGGAGCTCTCGCTGGCCCGGACGGTCGCCGCACCAATGTGTTTTGCGAGCCCGTCGAACTCGCCCTCCGGATCGACGAGCATGGTGGTGAGGTAGTCGTGCGCCTCCTCCACCAGGTGGCGCAGCAGCATGCTCTTGCCGGCGCCGGACGACCCCTGGATCAGGCAGCGGCCCGCCAGCATCCGGTTCAGGTCGAGGTGCAGCGTGCCTTGCCCGGTCTCGCCGAGCGGGATGCTCGGCCCGTCCGGCTCCTGCGACGCTGCCGCAGGCGCTCCGGTCCTCGCAACCTGGGCGATGCCGGTGCCCACGGCGGCGCGGGCGGCCAGCGGCCCCTCCCCTTCCACGCGCCCGGCGGCGACCAGCCGCTGCTGCAGGGCTCGGGTGGTCGGGAAGTCCGGGTCGGTGCGCCGTAAGCGGTGCTCCGCCACCCTGATTTTGGTGGGTTGACGGTCAGCTGGCTGTGGCGGCGGCCCACATCCAGGGCATCAGCTCGTCGATGCGCGCCTGCGGCCAGCCCTGGACGAGGCGGG
>JAABUQ010008723.1_pt1 | contig 14067 bp, 6 predicted proteins | sample 5560001 | NCBI WGS metagenome assembly JAABUQ01 (sample SAMN10711888, study PRJNA513371) | rock metagenome | isolation source: Antarctica rocks | place: Antarctica: Victoria Land, Finger Mt nord | collected 2015-12-18
GCGAAATCCTGGCAGGGACGCCCTGGCAGAGGCAGCTCGCGGACCACTTACAGTCCGCCGATGTCATTCTCTTGCTGGTCAGCCCAGACTTTTTTGTCGCAAAGGAGACCTATACGCAAGAGATGAGGCAGGCACTGGCAAGGCATGAACGCAACGAAGCGCTCGTCATCCCCATATTGCTACGGTCGGTTGATCTGGAAGGCATGCCGCTGAGCGCGCTCAAAGCGCTGCCTGGCAATAGTGTACCGGTAAAGAGCTGGCCGAATCAGGACGAAGCATTTGTGGATGTTGCCCGTGGCATTCGCCAGGCGCTCACAGGCTGGTTAGAGCAGACACGAGCGGATCAGCGTGTGATGAGCGTGGGTAGAGGTGGGTCTGTTGGGAGGGCTGAGGGGATGGGAAATGGTGCGGAGAGTACAGAGCAGGTCATACAAAACGGCAGTTACCAGGTCTTACAATCCGTCTTTCTTTTCAACTCTCAATTGAACGATGCCAACGAATTCTATGGCAGGCTTAGCGAACGTTCGAAACTGCTTGATCGCACGTACAAAGGTGCTGCGACCTCGATCGTCGGTCCGCGCCGCATTGGCAAGACGTGGCTCATGCATTACATAAAGCTTATTGCACCGCTACAGCTCGGGTCACAATTTCGTATAGCCTGTATCGATGCTACCGCACCACGCTGTACAACGATTGCGGGCTTTGTTGCCGCCGCTCTTGAAGAGTTCGATGCACCGCATCCCCAATCTTCCGCGTCTCGGCTAGACCTGGCGGATATGGAGCGGGCCGTGAGAGATATGCGAAAAATGAGTGCTCTTCCCGTCCTGTGCATAGACGAATTTGAAGGTTTAACCCATGAAGAGACCTTTGACCTGCGTTTCTTCTCGGGCCTGCGCGCCATTGCCCAATCTGGCCTGGTGCTCATCACGGCCAGCAAGCACTCATTGACGAGTCTCGTGAGCAGTACGCTGCAAAGCAGTCCCTTTTTCAACATCTTTGAGAAGCTCACGCTCAAACCCTTTGCCGCCTCTGACGCTGCGATCTTTGTCAATAGCAAAGGCGACCTGGCCGGCTTTAATGACCTGGAACGCGAACGGCTTCTCAGCTATGGGCGGCTTCCCGGCCCCGTCTGGCCACCAGTACGTCTGCAACTTGCAGGCACACTCCTGTTAGAAGACAAGACCCTTGCACGTGAGAACCCGGACGCCTACCGACCCGAAGAGCCAGATTACTGGCAGGATTTTGAGCAGCGGCTAGCAGAAAAATACGCGGAGGTAGCCGAGCCATGAAGCTTTTCACACACACCTGGCGCTATCTTATAGGTGACCCCCTCTCCTGGCTGTATAAGTACTTTTTCAGGCCAGACGAATTCTTTCACACCTTCGATATGAAAAGCGCGCAGGAGCGCCGTCGTATCTCACTGCGCCTGTTTCCACACATTTTTCTTGCCGCATACCTCCTTGCTATATTCCTTGTTTTCGTTTTTTATAGAGGATACGTTGATTGGCTCTCTATGTTACTACCTGGCATAGCGCTTGGGACCTTTTCAGGAGTTATCGTAGCTATGGCCTGGGATGCGCTCGCTGATCTACCAGTGACAATCCTGGGCGGTCCCTGGCTGGGCATGTGGCTGGGAATGTGGGCGGGTCTCTCTCTGCGCTGGTGGGCAGGTCTGCTGCTCACGACGATAGGGGGTATTACGCTAGGGACAGCCATATTGAAAGGGACGAAAAAGCTTACTGCTCAGGATGTAGAAGAGCACATAAAGTCTTTCGATAACCTGACATTTGATTTTAACGAAATAGGTCCAATAATGGAGGCATTTGCAGAGCTTATTGGTATTGGCATTTACACTCTTTTAGATGGATTCATACCTCGTATCGAGGCACAGATAGCCAGACGCATTGGGAAACCTATTTTACGCGGCATTCTTGTCAGTATTATAACATTCTTTCTCCTATTTATTGTAGCGGAGTTAATACAAATCAAACCGATTAAACAAATCGGTGGTATCTTATGGCTTCTCTGGTGGGCAATAACCATAGGAAGTTTAACAGGTACTCTAGCAGGGGTTACTCTCCATTGGATAAAGAATAGGACTATAGATTTTGCTGTGGGAATCGGAAGTGGTATTGTCATCGGTCATATGTTTGGAGATATCTGGCTACCAACACTGTCTCAAATTATAATCTCTATAACACCGGCACTGACCACCACGCTTGCCTGGACTATAGGTATGTATATAGGATTAAAGAGTACGAACAAGTCTAACAGTCTGAACATACTTTTCCTCTGTACAGGACTTGGGCTTGGAGCGGTGGCGGGACATCTCGCTGGTGGCGTAACTGTTATCATCATCTTTCTCCTTTGTTACATCACAAGTTATTTCCAACTAGCATATAGACCAATAAGCTTGTATTCTATCGCTCTGCTCAAGTATTCACATATAGAGTTTGATAAAAAAGACGTTTCTCTTTTTAGCATTTTCATCTATTTGCTTCTTATTTTATTTAAAAAATCACGTACTAGTAACAAGTTATCCAGTTTTTTTCCTCATTTGTGGCATTCTTCCCTCTATTGGGATGTGTGGGGAACTTTTCCGATAGCTAATTTATCGAGTATGTTGGAGATTATGGCCAGAAGAGATGTCAAGCAGACGTTAGAGGTTATTTCATTCATTGAGATGGAGCGACCTCAGCATCTTAAAGTGACACGAGCAGTTTTAAAAACCATTTTTAGCAGGGGGCCTTTAAAAAAAGAGGATGTTTTTGCCATTTTTACGTATCTGCGTACCTCTACCCTCTATTGGGATGAGGTGTACCTGCCGTCACAACGTCTGGCACCGATGATCGAGACCGCTTTTGGTGAAGATCCTGAAAGAACGCTGGATATGGTTGCTTTCATCAAAGCGGAGAGGCCAGAGCGACTTGAGGCGGTTCAGGCAGGTATGCAGAGAAGCTTTTTGACCAGTATTGCTCATGAAATGGAAGCGCAAAAGACGCTGCGTGATATCTCTGAAACGGTGCCGCGTATTGTTCAATTGCAATCGCACGAAGACATGAGAGATACTCCCGACTTGCCTGAGTTACTGGCTAGTTTGAAGGAAATTTGCCTGGACGCCAGCTATTATATCAACTCGCTTAGTTGGCAATCTCGCTATGATGCTCTCCAACATATGCTTGCAAAGCTAAAAAACATCAGAAATCCGGGAATTTCAGACACACGGAATACACTCCCACCCCCGAAAAATCTACGTCTAAGTGGACAGTCAGATATGCCGGTACGCCGGGTGAGGTCCGAGCCTCCTAGCCGTTTACCTATTGCATTATTGAATGTGATCAATCGTTGGGAAAGTACTGCGCAGCATGAACTGGACAAATTGCAGCAGGAGCCACGGAAAACGGAGATTATCAGGAACCCCTATGTGGTTGGTCAAGCCTTACAGCCGGGGACAAGTCTGTTTGTGGGCCGCCAGGATCTTGTTCAGCAGTTAGAGCAGGGGCTCCGGCTGGGCAGCCACCGCCCAACCTTCTTTCTGAATGGCGAGCGACGTATGGGCAAGAGTAGTACGCTGCGACAATTGCCGTACCTACTCGATAAGCGTCACTTTTTGCCGCTCTTTTTTGATCTCCAGGCGCCCGAGATGACTTCAAGCATTGCGGCTTTTCTTGCTGTGGTGGCTGAAAAAATCGCCGCAGCGCTCATCGCGACCGATACACAGGTAGAGGTGTTGGAGCAGAACCGTTTACACGAGGCGAGCGAGAAAAACGAGCCGCAGGTGTACTATGTCTTCAATGAGTGGCTTAAGAACATAGAACGTGTACTGGAGCAACAGGATCGTATTGTGCTGCTCTCATTCGACGAGTTTGAGAACCTGGAGAGTGTTGGAAGTCGTTACCTGGATCTCCAGTTGCTGTTGAACTGGTTCCGCAGCGTTATTCAAAATCGGCCGCAACTGGCTATATTGTTCAGCGGGGGGAAGTCGGTCAGCGAGATGGGACAGGGGACGGACAGCAACTGGTCGGGCTACTTTGTAAATGTGCAGACCTTCAGAGTGAGTTTTCTGCGTACGATGGAAGCACGTCAATTGATCACACAACCTGTTCCTGACTATCCTATCGGGCGGATCTTTGGCGAAGGAACGGTTGATGAGATCATTCGTGTTACTGGCTGTCATCCGTTTCTCGTACAAGCAGTCTGCTCAAACATCGTCGGGATCTTGAATACTGAGGGTCGAGAACTGGCACACATGGAAGACGTAGAGATCGCTGTCCAGCAGGTGCTTGAGACATGGGAGGATGGCTATTTCCAGGATTTGTGGATGCGCACTGATGCAGAGCAGCGACGGTGTTTGAGCGTACTTAACGAGTTGGAGCAAGGAACGATGCAGCAGATTGCACAGAAGATGTATCCTGCTCAGCAGATAGCGCGTGCCACACAGCAAGCACTGCGCCACACGCTCCAGACGCTCCTGAAACGTGACCTGGTGCAACTTGATGGTGAATGCTACCAGATCGCTACACCTATTTTCAGCCAGTGGGTGGAGCGCAACAGCTAATTATCTTTCTCTTGCGTGCTCGCGCGTGGCGCTCGCATGCCTTTATTTCTTGCTGCTGCAAAACATGTGTTTCGTATCTTAGGTGCGAAGCACATGTTTTGCAGCAGCAAGAAATGCTTTATGCCCTTAATGCGGTGAGTCGCTGATCTTCACGGGCTGTGTCTACATTCTCTGGGGGATGCTGACCCTCAAGTGGTTCCAGGTTGTCGCGCTCTTCAACCCGCTGACCTACACGACTGAAGGGCTGCGTTACGCGATGGTGTCACCCATCCACGGCCACGCCTTCCCTACGCTTGCTATAGGCTGGATCTTGCTGGGGCTATGCGGTTTTACCATTGTCCTGCTGTTCGTAGGGATACGCCTGTTTCGCAGGCGGGTGATAAGCTAAACTTCGTGTGACTTTCTGCACAGGGTGCCGTCGCAGACGGCACCCTGTGCAGAAAGTCACACGAAGAGAAGGAGACGCCGCTGGCAGCGAGTTGCTACCCATACATCTCTGTGATAGCGTGCGCCGTTGCCGCGACAGCCTCGCGCACGTTATCGGGACTGAGTATAGTGGCGCCGGCACCTAATCCGAGCGCGTAGGAGATGGCGTCGTCAAGCGATTCCAGTTCAACCTGTGCGATAACGCTACCGTCGGGCTCCTCGCGGAGCACCTTGCTATTGCCTTTCAGTCCTGAGCGCACTGAGGGCGAGACGCGCAAGAGCAGCGTCTCCGGCTGTTGTTGTTTTTCGAGCTGGTCGCGTTCCTCCAGCCAGTAGGCTTGCAGGTTGAAATCTGGACGCGGGGTAATGTGTTCTTCACAGACATGCAATTGCTCGATATAGGCCACGCGGAAGGTGTTGAAACTCTGACAGGCATGGCAAAAGGCAACAAGGTACCAGACGCCGGTCCGCACATGGCGGCGTGGAATGCCTTTTAAGACCAGCCCGTATGGCTCAACGCGCCGCCAGAGCATACCCTCTTCGTGTGTATGACCCGGACATGAGTTGGCCGGGTAGAGTATTTCAAGTTGCCGCTGTTCTAGCACGGCCGCGCGAATCGTCTCCAGGTACGTGGTCGATTGTGAACGACTGTACCACTCGCTGGTATCCAGCAGAATATGCTCTCGTGCCGCCTCGACATCAGCGCGGTATTCTTCGGGCAGGGCCGCCTCAAGTTTGATCAATGCACGATGCAGGTATCCATCACCGGCAAAGAGATTGTAGTTGCCCGCCATGTCCGCGCTGAGGATGAGAGAGATAGCTTCTTCTCGTGTAAAGATAGCAGACTCGAAGTGGTAGTCGTCAGGTAAATAGTAACCACCGCCAGGTCCGTAATCCATTGACACTGGTATGTGCGCCAGTGAAAGGGTGATGATATCACGGTAAATGGTTCGTGTTGAAACCCCCAGGATATCGGCAAGGCGCCTGGCCGTCATTTTGCCGCGCGCTTGTAGCAGCAGTGCAATCGCTACAAGGCGCTCCGTTTTCTGCATATCATACATTATAATAACTCTCTTTAATGAATGACAAGAGTTATTCTGTACATAGTGTTTCCGAGTGCGATCAGAAGCAAAGATTTGCTTTCACATGCTGCTTTTTGTTACGTTTCGCAACACACAACGTGTAATATATAAGCACCTGAAACAGTATCACTGGAGATGTTGTAAGGAGGCAGGGCGAACTGCTGTGTTGCGTTGCGACACAACAGTTCGCTCTGCCTCCTTATATATGCCGATTTGTGCTTTCCTCAGCTTTCTCCTGCGCCTGCGGCACAGCAAAAACATATATAAGCTGTTATATTGCTTTATGTGTTTGGCATATAAAATGCTGTAACAGCATAGAAAAACTGTGAGCGGGCAAAGGAGAAAAGTGAGAAAAGGAGTTAAGGAGGCAGACCAATTTTTGCGTGTATACAAAAATTGGTGAAAAGACTGACAGACACGTGTCACCCATCTCACAGTAGACTTTTCTTAGATGATACCGACCTTGTATCTTAATGCAGTATCCGCACACGGATTGTGAGAAGATGCTGATGCTGCCTGCCACATCTCTTTATCGTGAGCAGGATAGCAGAAAGCACCCGTGATGGTCAATGGATACCGTAACGGGCCGGGTCATTTGTGTTTTCATGGGCACGTACAGGAGGTGCCCACGGCGCGCGTGGCTTGCTGAGGGGATATATATAGCGGATAGGCGCGTCAAGAAAGGAACAACCTGGAATGCACGTAACAAAGGTCAACCAGCAATCGTCTTCGTACTCTGAAAAACATGTATGGCAAGAAAACTGGCGGATTTATCTACGCATTATGCGTCTGCTCCGTCCTCATTGGAAAGAATCGCTTGGCACTGTTGTCTGTATTGCACTGGCGACGATCTTCTCCCTCATGGTCCCCTGGCTGATCGGATGGGTCGTTGACGTCGGGGTGCGCACGGGACGCTTCACAGATCTGCTGCTCGTGGCTGCGGCGATCCTGGGAACCAGTGCCCTGCGCGGTCTCTTTGCGTACGGGCAGGGATACCTCTCGCAGGCGATCTCGAATCTTATCGCTTATGATCTGCGCAATACCCTCTATAATCATTTGCAGCAGCTCAGTTTCTCCTTTCACGACGATTCAGAAACAGGGCAATTGATGTCACGCATGACGGCCGATATCGAGGCGGTACGTAATTTTGTACCGTTTGGCCTGCTGCGCGCACTTGTCGCAATTGCCACCTTCGGGTCGGTGACGATTATCCTATTCCGGCTCGATGTCTACCTGGCGCTGGTCACGCTGATCTCCGTCCCCATCTTGCTCGTGCTCTCGGCCCAGGTCGTCAAGCGCCTGCGCCCGCTCTGGCAGAGTGTGCAGAACGGTGTTGGAGACCTGAGCACAATAATGCAGGAGAGCCTGAGTGGTGTGCGCGTGGTGAAATCGTTCGCGCGCGAAGAGTTTGAAATTGAGAAGTATGAGAAAAAGAATTTAGAGTTACGCGAACTAAACATGAGTGCTATGCGCCTCTCCGCCTGGAATCAGCCCTTGCTCGTTCTTTCGCTGAACGTGATTACTGTGCTGGTCCTGTGGATCGGCGGGGTTGCAGTTATCGGCCATCGCCTGACAGCGGGCACTCTGATCCAGGTCGTACAGTATGTGCTCTTGCTGGGTATGCCGGTCCGCACGTTTGGCTTTATGATCAACTGGTGGGTGCGTGGCCTCTCCGGCGGCACGCGCATCTTTAGCGTGCTGGATACGGAAGCGGAGATTAAGGATAGGCCGGATGCGCATGCGTTGGAGCATGTCACTGGCCATGTGCGTTACGAGCATGTCTCGTTTGCTTATACTAATGGTATTGAGGTGCTGCACGATATCACTATTGACGCGCGTCCCGGCCAGGTAATCGCCCTGCTCGGGCCGACCGGGAGCGGTAAGAGCTCGATCTTGCACCTGCTGCCACGTTTTTATGATGTGAAGAGCGGCCGCGTTACCGTTGATGGCTACGATGTGCGTGATGTGACGCAGGCATCTTTACGCCGTAACGTGGGTCTGGTGTTGCAAGACGTGTTTCTCTTTAATGCGACGATCCGCGAGAATATCGCCTACGGCGTGGCCGAGACGACGGAAGAGCAGATTATTGAGGCGGCGAAGGTCGCGCGTATCCATGATTTTATTCTGACCCTGCCCGATGGTTATGATACCTGGGTCGGCGAGCGTGGTGTCACCCTTTCCGGCGGTCAGAAGCAGCGCGTGGCGATCGCTCGCACGCTCTTACTCAACCCGAGCATTCTGGTGCTTGATGACTCGACGTCGAGCGTCGATATGGAGACGGAATACCTGATCCAGCAGGCGCTGGAAGCGGTCATGCGCGGACGAACCTCGTTCGTAGTGGCCTCACGGCTGCGCACCATTAAAAACGCTGACCAGATTCTGGTGCTGGAGCGGGGTCGTATCGTAGAGAGTGGCACCCATGCGTCGTTGTTGAAGCTCAACGGTCCATATGCCCGCCTCTACGATTTGCAGTTGCGCGAACAGGAAGAGTTTGAAGCCCGTATGTTGTCTACCACAGGATCAGATCAGCAGCCGGAGGTGTTGCGATGAGTAAGAAAGCTTCGGCCGTTTCCTACGCGGACTACAGGCGCAGCCATACCTGGCGCGAGAATAGCCTGGCGTATTCCGACGAAGACGAGAATCTGCATTTTGACTGGAAACTCGTCACCATGTTCTTCCCGTATCTGCGGCGCTATCGCGCCGCAGCCATCCTGAGCATGGTCCTGATGCTCGTCTATACGGGCCTGAACCTGGCGAACCCGTACCTGATCGGCCTGGCGATCGATCGTTTCATTACAAATGGCGACCTGCCCGGTCTGGCCGTTATGAGCGTGATCTTCCTGGGCGTAAACATCGCGATGTGGCAGGCCCAGTACTGGCAGGTGTGGACGATGTCGTGGGCCGGCCAGCAGATCCTTTATCTGCTGAGCGCTGACATGTTCAAGCACTTGCAGCGGCTCTCGCTCAGTTTCTACGATCACACGCAGATCGGGCGCGTCATGTCGCGCTTGCAGAGCGATATCGATGTGCTGGAGGCTATGTTAAGTTCGGGCCTGCTGGCCATGTTGAGCTCACTAGTCGCGCTGGTCGGTATCATCGGCACCCTGCTGGTTATGAATGTGGGCCTGGCGCTGATCTCCTTTACGGTCCTGCCACTCATGTTTATCATCGCGGCCTTCTGGCAGCGCTACGCTCAACGTTCGTTCCGGCGCACGCGCGCGGCCATCTCGCTGGTGAACTCGACGCTGCAAGAGAACATCTCGGGCATGCGTGTGATCCAGAGCCTGGTGCGCGAGGATCGTAACCGCGACGAGTTTGACGACCTGAACAGGTATAACCGTGATACCAACCAGGAGGCCAGTCGGGTGGCGGCGCTGGTGCTGCCCCTGGTTGAGGTCGTGGCAGCCCTGGCAATCGCGCTGGTGGTTGTCTATGGTGGCTGGCTGGTCTCGCGCGGTCAGCTCCAGATCGGCGTGCTGGTCGCCTTTACACTCTACATCAACCGCTTCTTTGATCCGATCCGCGACCTGAGCATGCAGTACACCCAGCTCCAGCGTGCCGGAGTGGCGGCTGAGCGCATCTTCCAGATATTGAATATGCGCGTTGAGATCAAGGATCGCCCAGACGCGATCGAGATGCCGCAGATTAAGGGGGATGTGGAGTTCCGCGACGTTGTCTTCGGCTACAATCCTGAACGGCCTGTACTACATGGGTTAAACCTGCACGCTCAGGCGGGACAGACAATCGCGATTGTAGGACCGACCGGGGCCGGGAAGAGCACCATCGCCAGCCTGCTGGCACGCTTTTACGATGTGCCGGGTGGTGGAGTGCTCATTGATGGGCATGATGTACGCGATGTCACGCAGAAATCACTGCGTCGCCAGATCGGCATTGTGCCACAGGAACCATTCCTCTTTACCGGCACAATCAATGAAAACATCCGCTATGGTCGCCTGGATGCGACCGACGAGGAGGTGATGGAGGCCGCGCGCGTCGTGGGGGCGCACGACCTGATTATCCAGTTGCCTGATGGCTACAACACGCCGATCCGCGAACGCGGTCGCAACTTGAGCATGGGGCAGCGCCAGTTAATCTCGTTCGCGCGCGCGCTGCTCGCCGATCCGCGCATCCTTATCCTGGATGAGGCGACGGCGAATATCGACACCTTTACCGAAGCGATCGTCCAGCAGGGGCTGCGTAAACTGTTGCATGGCCGCACTGCCTTTGTTATCGCGCATCGTCTTTCAACGATCAAGGGAGCCGACTGCATCATCGTGCTGCAAGGGGGCCGCATCGTTGAGCAGGGAACGCACCAGGAGCTGTTGGAGCGTGAGGGTGAGTACGCTTCGCTGTACGCGATGGGTTTTCGCCACACTGCGGTAGCGAAATAAGGTCCCCTGTCCTTCGTGTATGCTTAACCTCCAGCAGATGCTGTAGCCATAGCTACAGCATCTGCTGGAGGTTAAGCATACAACCCAAATGCATTTGTGGAATTATCTGGAATCATTGACATCGCAGCCGTAGCAGCATAGTGAGCGCTATCAGCAAGAGTATGGCAACTAGTACTCTGTTCTCTCTTTTTGACTTTCTTTGATGTGCAACGTTTCTTCAAGTAGATAGATGATGTACAGAGGCGCAAGAAGCACTAAGGACTTTCTTGCGTTCATCTCTCACCAAGGAGGAACGTGTGCATGCCTAGAAAACCACCATCACTGTTGCGACATCTTCTTGGCTTGGTGTTCAAAAATTCATCAAAACAGCCTGCAGTGGCATCTTCCCCGCTTGGTGCTTTCCCACAGCGACATCTTCCCACTGATCGGAGAGGCTGGCGTGCATACTGGAGAGATCAAAATCAACATTGGCGTACGGAGCCAGAGATCCCCCAGGAACGTCAGAAGGAGCTAACACGCCTTCGCGCGATCACTGCTGTCATTGGGAAAGGGATCTACCCCTTCAAAGGAGTGAAATTGAGTCGCGCTGATATGGAATGGCTTTTAGCGACGCATGAGAATGGACGCGGACCAGTGATATGGAGTGATGAATATCAACAGAAACGGATGGGGATTGATGTGCGCGGTGCAGATCTGCGAAATCTTCCTCTCGCCCGTCTGCGCGGTGGAATCTCTTGGAGCCTGCGGCCGTATGCAAATGAAGAGTTGTTTAGTGCGGCTGTTGTGCTCTTGCAGGGAGCCAATCTCTTTCAAGCACATCTGGAAGGTGCCAATCTTGATGGGGCTCACTTAGAGGATGCTGATTTGGGCGATTCCTACCTGGAAGGCGCTGAGCTCAGAGGAGCACATTTAGCAAGAGCATCGCTTACCTTTGCTCGTCTCAAAGGGGCTCACTTGAGGGGTGCTTATCTGAATGATGCAGATCTCTGTGACACTCATTTGGAGAATGCACGCCTACAAAATATCATTCTGGCTAATGACAAGCTTGTTGGTCCTCGTTTCGCTGATGTGCAATGGAGCACAGCCAACCTGGCGGTCGTCGAATGGTCACAAATCAAGATGCTTGGTGATGAGTTCGTTGCTCTACAAAAGATGTTCAATGGGAAAGTGAAAGACAAGGCTACGCGCTTGGAAGAGTATGAAAAAGCTACTCGTGCAAATCGCCAACTTGCGCTGGCATTGCAGGCACAGGGACTCACTGAAGAGGCTGCTCAATTTGCCTATCGTGCCCAGGTTCTTCAGAAGAATGTCTTCTGGTTCCTGATGCTTCAGCATGGAGTGAGGTTTAGACGGCGGATGCAGGCATTAGGGGCCTGGCTTTTTTCGTGGTTTCTCTTCCTGTTAGCAGGTTATGGCTACAGGCTCTGGCGCAGTTTTCTTACCTACCTCCTGATTATTGGTCTCTTTATGACCATGTATCACATTATTGATCCTCACCTGGCATGGAGTGAAGCTTTTGTGGTCAGTATGACAGCGTTTCATGGACGAGGTTTCTCTCCAAGTTCGTTTACCCCAGGAGATCCGCTGTCATTTGTCTCTGCTGCCGAAGCGTTTGTGGGACTCATTATCGAAGTCGTTTTCATTGCTACTCTTACGCGGCAATTCTTCAGCCAGTAGACATCTCTTATTGATCTTAATGTGTCTGTCACAACACGTCACGCCAGGTGTGTTAGCTCCACGCTGATCTCCCACAGACGTTGTTGCACAGTCTTATCGTATGATATCGCCGCCGTCTGTCTCTCCTTGCACCTGACAAAATACTTGCCGGTCACACCTGCTACCTCAGGTGAACTGGCAAGGTAGAGTGGGGTTTGTGCGCCCTGCTGTGGGCTGATGCCAAACCTGCTGGCGACGATATTGACCAGGGGCCACAAAAATCGCGGCAGCGGTCGCGCCCAGATATTTGTGGCTACAACCCCTGGATGCAAGCAGTTCGCGGTCACGCCTGTCCCCTCCATCTGCTGTGCCAGTGCGTAGGTGAAGAGCACATTAGCGAGCTTTGATTGCGCGTAGGCTTTGAGTATGCGATAGTGTTTTGTCATTTGCAGATCGTCCAGCTCGATAAAACCCTCGGACTGCGCGGTTGAACTTACATTGATAATGCGTGCAGGTGCACTTGCTTTAATTGTATCGAGCAGCAGGTTGGTGAGTAAGAAACCGGAGAGATAGTTGACCGCGAGTGTCATCTCAATACCATCCTCGCTCACCTGCCTGCGCGCGAACACCGTCCCTGCATTATTTACCAGGACATGCAATTGTGTGTATTTCTGTTGGAATTCTGTTGCTAGCTGGCGGATTGCCTGTTGTGATGAGAGGTCCGCGAGCAAGAGGTCAACGTTGTTGTTCCCGCTCTGCTGCTTAATCTCGCTTTGGGCCTGCATCCCCCTGGCGCGATTGCGGCAGACCATCACGACGGTCGCCCCCAGTTTCGCTAGTCCCAGCGCCGTCTCCTTGCCTATCCCCGAATTAGCTCCCGTAACCAGGCATATCTTGCCTGCCAGTGTAGTAGTTGCTTCAACCATTACTTGCCCTCCTGCTCTATTATATGCTTTCAGAGGCCGTACCTGTCAGGTGCCTGCACATATGCTCTCGACAGGCTAACAATGCCAGGGTATAATTGGTGCGCGTAGGTATCCTCTATCAGCGGTTGACACGAGAAAAAATAAGAGCAAGGAGTGCACGACTATGCCTACCCCCACTGATCCTCGTCGCGAGCAGCCCAGTACCTATGTTGTACAGGATCGTTCCAATACAGAAGAACTTACCCGTCTACAAATTCAGGATCATATGTTGACTACAAGTATGGGTGGCGTGTTGCCGGAGCAGCCTGCCCCTACTGCCTTTGAACGTGTGCTTGATGTTGGCTGTGGTACCGGTGGCTGGCTCATCGAAACCGCGAAAACCTATCCAGCTCTGTCGCTCTTAATAGGGGTGGATGTAAGTGGGCGTATGGTTGAGTATGCCCGTACTCAGGCTGCCACTCAGGGGGTAGCTGACCGGGTCGAGTTCCATGTCATGGATGCGCTGCGTGCGCTCGAGTTTCCCAATGGTTACTTTGATCTGGTCAATCTGCGCTTTGGGACGAGCTACCTGCGTACCTGGGATTGGCCCAGACTCTTGATCGAGTTCGAACGGTTAACACGCTCGAACGGCATAATTCGCATTACAGAGGCCGATATGATCGAGAGTACAAGTCCAGCTCTGACGCGCCTGTTAACCATGATGGGGGATGCGCTCCACCGGGCGGGGCACCTCTTTACTCCCCCCGGGAGCCATGGTGTGTCGAACGAACTCGTGCGCCTACTGGACCGGCAGGGAATCCAGAACATACAGACGCGTGTCCACACATTAGTCTATCGTTCTGGTACTCCCGAAGGAAAAAACTTTTTTGAGGATAATAAACGTACCTTTCACACAGTGCTGCCCTTTATCCGTAAATGGAGTCGTGTCCCCGATGATTACGAGACGATCTACCAGCAGATGTTAAATGAGATGCAAAAGCCTGATTTCCTGGCCACATGGCCCTTGAACACTGTCTGGGGCACAACGC
>JAABUQ010008724.1_pt1 | contig 14066 bp, 12 predicted proteins | sample 5560001 | NCBI WGS metagenome assembly JAABUQ01 (sample SAMN10711888, study PRJNA513371) | rock metagenome | isolation source: Antarctica rocks | place: Antarctica: Victoria Land, Finger Mt nord | collected 2015-12-18
TATTGTTAGGGGTTTTTTGAGGGGGATGCGTTTGTGGGTTGGGGTTGTGAACTTTTGGGGTGTGCGCTTTGCTTTTGAGGTTGGGGTTGAGGCTTGGGAGAACTTGCGCCGTTTGCTGGGGGTCTTGGGCGCGGAGACGTGGTCGTTGGGATCGAACTGCTCGTGTCAGCGGTGATTTTAGAGTGGGTGGCAGGGACGTTGTTACATCGTCGCCCGCGTCATCTTGGTACGGGTCACTCTTCTTTCGCTTCCTGCTGGCTTTCGTCTGGCTTTGCACACGCTCGATCAGGGGCAGTATATCGTCGGCGGACTGATACACATCCTCCCAGACGAATTCGTCTGTGTATGTAGCAGTCCGCGTATTGCAGCCTCTCCTGCAAACAAAGATCTTCCCATGGTCTTTCGAGGAGCCTGGGACTTTGCCCGAAGGGTACTTGGCCTGGAAAGCTTCGGCGGAGAGAACAGTCGCTTTGCCGTTGATGGATGTCAGGGGATTAAGATCCCAGGATGGTGTTATGTAGACTTCATTCTAAGCCCCAGTCCGAATCATTCAGCGTTGGTCCAACGTCGATTATGGGAGCGGTGGTGCAGTTTCTCACCGGGAGCGCATCCGTCCTCTTCTTCTGCCGATTCCGTATCTCTCGCTCAGTCGAAAACCACATGAAATTGGCCACCATTTCCTCCTCCTCCTCGTCATCCTCGAAGTTGCATATCAACCCGATCCAAGCTTCGTTCGTCCCCTCGGCTTTCAGCAGCACGCAATCGCCCACCATGCATTGGAAGTTCCCCATGCGGGCGCCGACGATCTCTGGGTCTGCGCCTGTGGTCTTTGGTGCTTCTTGCGAGTAGATCCATTGCCAGGGGTGGTCTTCGAGGCCGAGCTCGTCGTCCGAGTCTTCGCGGGTGACGCCGCCTTCGGTGAGGTATTGTCGCGCGCGGTCTGCTTTTTCTCGGGCGGATTTGGAGGTGGTGGAGGTTTTGTGAGGCATCTTTCTATTCTATTTTGTAGCGCCAGACAAGACGGTGATGGAGAGAGCAAGAAAGCAAAAGGAAATGATACGAGGGTAGTGGATCTTACAGTCGAGGACTAGGATACGCGCCAACGCGACGGCGCTAATGCAAGCACTTTGGCTGAACGCCGGGTAGCAAATGGGTATGGTGCGGGCCGGAGAACAGATCGAGGGATGCTCAATTTCCTCGCAAGGACAAGCTGCTGCTCTCTTGCACAATGTCATGACCAGTAGATTCGGCCCTCGAGGCTTTCGCTCCCTCTTCTACCGCCACCCTTCTGGTTTGCGCCCAGATGGAAAGCGCCTGTTCTCCACCAAGCCGGACGACCTGAAGCCGGAAGCCTGTCAAAAGGTACGTTCCCGTATCGCTCGCATTACCTCTCGTCTTCCAAAGTTTCTCCAGGGCTACACGACTCCCCTTATCAATGCGCCCATAACACACATCTCTGCCTTTCTGCTACTGCACGAATTGACCGCTGTCGTTCCTCTCTTCGCCTTGGCTGCCACCTTCCATTACACGAAATGGATGCCGCCGTTTATTGGCGAAGGGAAATGGGTAGCTGACGGGGTTGAGAAGTTTGGGAACTATTTCCGGAAGAAGGAATGGTTGGGAAAGGAGGGGCAGGCGAAGAGATACAAGTGGTGGGGAAGAGGGGAGGGGGGGACGAGGGTTGTTGTCGAGTGAGTACTCCGCGGTTGTGTCCTGTGGGGACGCTGGGATGTGAGCTGATAGCTTCTGCTAGATTTGCAACTGCATATGCTATCACAAAGGCATTGCTGCCGCTGCGACTGATATTCAGTGTGTGGGCTACACCTTGGTTTGCCAGAGTTGCCATTGTGCCTTCGACTACGGCCATCAGGAGGCTGTACTCGAAGAAGGGTGCAAAATAGTTCGAGGACCAAGGCAGCGGATCCACTTATGAAAGTCATTGCTACAAAGGGCTTCTTCTAGAGAGGAGCATTCCCCGCCACTCGAGTCTTAGCTAGAGAGCGTTGATGAAGCAGGTTCCACATCAGGGAGGGAATAGCATGCATCTTCGGTTGGATTCCTTCAGCTCTTGCCTGACATAGCGGGACAGATTAGTGCCATCTCGACTATCCAGAGCCTCACAATACCATTACTGGATCCCAATTGGTTGTTTAATTTATCTCAGGTATTACCCTCTCCTATGTGACACCAGTGCGCCTTTCACTGTAGACTGGCACATTCCTGTTTGAGGCTCCAAGACGCTGCCATTTGCAAGAAGCTAAGCGTAGGTAGTGTGGCAATCAGCCAGACTTGATTGATGGGCAATCAGATTTGCATTCAGGAGACACGAAACACGCCTTCTGACAGGCGTAAGGTACTGTGCATGATTGACGCGTGCAGTGTTTGTGTCACATCTGTTTGCCCAAGTAACAGATCGCAATCATCCGCCTTGCTTACTTCCTTCCTTTATTCCTTCCTTCCTTCTACCGCACTTATTCCATCACATTCACAACAATCCTACTTCCACACGTGCAGTGAAGACTGTCCGCCTGCTAGATTCTCTCAACAGGCAGATTCTCAAGTAAATTAAACGAGACTTTTTCATCAAAGTCTAGTGCCATCGCAGAGGCAAATAGATCTTAGGTTCACATAAAGGCAGGCACCTGGCTCAGTTATCACTGGCCTCGGTCCACTGAATGATGGCTCACCCTACACGCAATATCTATCAGACCCTCATCGATTTTGATGAAGAGGAAGATACGAACTCTGAATTTGTTCAAGCACAGACGAACATTTCACCAAAGAAAATCAAAGTCCCCGATGCAGTACCACTTCGAAAGACGACCTCGCCAAAGAAGAATAAAGTCTCCGAGGCAGTACTAGCCAAGAAGACGAGCTCACCAAGGAAAATCAAAGTTCCCTTCGAGATCAGCAACGCGTGGGAATGGAATGGTAAAAAGCCAGCAGACAATGAGTTGCCATCCGATGATTCGGACGAAGATGAGTCCCCATTTGAGGACAAGGATGATGACTGGGCCGACGACGCCCAGTCATCAGCAGGTACCCTAGCTCACAGCGACGCCATCAGCCATGCGTCACCAAGACGCCAGTTGCAGACCAGAACAAATGGTGTCCATGACAATGGCGCCGCCAAGCCATATTCAAATCCTCCGCCAAAGAATGTGCAAGGGCCGCATCAGCGCTTATCACCGCGACCGCCTCAGATGCATCCACTGCCCAAACGGCCGCATCCTGTCTTCATTTTCAGGAGAGAGAACGAGGCTAGAGCCGCTTTCCGAAGGAGGTTGCCCCCTGACGGTAAATTCACCTTGCATAAAGCCTGGTACGAGATCGAACCAGACTGGAAGAGGATGCACGCTATGCTTGAGGAGATAGGTGTTAGGCTTAATAGCTATGTTCGCCCGCCGCTGAATCCAAATGATCGCGAGCTTCCTATATGGGGCAAGCCAAATCGAGTGAATGCCACAACCGCAGCATTGAACGAATGGCTTCGTAGAAGTGAGGAAGATCAGGGCTCTCATACTAGCTCCTTTAAAAGACACAACTTTGCTCACATCACGTCAAGTATCGGGAGCAAGTATAAGTTGGAGCAAAAAAGAATTCTGAAGGAAGCAGCCATACAAGGATACCAGCAGGTGCCTGAGGCTGGGCGTCATTTCGATTTTACAGGCGCCTATCTCTGGCCTGTTGAGGAAGTCAGACCACAGGATATCTTCGGGCCTAGTATGGAAGCGTTTGATCCTATGAGATTTCAGTATCAATGTCATATCGTTTTCGACGACAAGCAGACTGTGTTCCGCGTATTTGCAAGTCGCATTGAATCGGTACAGAAATCAATGGCACGAATTGAAGGCTCGTTGCGAAGCTACGTGGCTCGCAACTCTCGTCCTATCGTCGAGATCCTTATGGAGCCTCCCAAATCCTCGATAATCCGCAAGGACGTCAGATTGCTTGACGGGAGTCCTGATGCCAATTCTAAGACAGGGAAAATTCCAATCCTGACAGGTGCGATCCTGGATGCCGAACACCAAGCAAAGTGGCACCAAAAGAGGGAAGAGATGAAAGCTCTGAATTTAGTTCATACCGAGGAAGCTTTGAAGAGTATGACCTTAAAGCTACCACACTATCAAGGAAAGATTCGAATGCGTATACTCTTCGGAACCTTCGAGTTGCGCATGTTCAAATGGAAAGGTGGTAAAGAATCCGTTCCGATCGAGGAATTTATGACGAATGTAAAGGAGCCGGGGACAAAAGGCAACCTGATCAGGGAGTAAGTCAATTCCAACTCATTCAGGTATCCAGCAGAGCTACTAACACTCGGGACCAGCATGCAAATTAAAAAGGATGCCAGCACGATAATGAGCTTTATCTACAAAGCAACAGACATGATTGTACCCGCGGACAACTCGACCTTCACGCTAGAAGAGGTCGCCCCTACTATTAGTGCAAGATTTGTTGTACATCGCTTCAAGAAGCCATCCGTCAAGCTCGAAGTGGAAACGAACCTCAGCTCAATGGATGGCTGGTACGATAAGGGTGCCTCGGTTTGGACTCGTTATGACGGCAAAGATACCACAACGCCCTTAGAGACACTCAACGCCCGAATCGATGGGTAAGACTTTAGTGCTATCACAATGGAGATCGTACTGACAGATGGCAGTGGTGTGTCATGGAAGTTTCAAGTTGCCACAGAACACGACCTTGATGCCTCGCGTATCGATCCCAAAATGACGGCATTCGCCCAGAGTGTCGAATTAAAGAAGATCAGCATGAAAAACATAGAGCTTACCGGCCGACGACTCTTTGACTGGGATACGAGCTCTGGCAGTCTGAAGCCTTCTCAATTCGAGCAAAAGATCGGATTTCGATACCGTATCGTCGGTGCCTCAGACTGGATTCTCGAGATAGCTCGCTATGATAGCTACACCCAGAACCCCAATGACCCGGCCACGACCAATTGGGGCGCTTCCATGTGGAATTCAGAATGGGATTACCTTTTGACGGAAAATGCAGGCCTGGGGATTGGACTATCAGCAAGTTGGGCGCCGAAGCTGGAGACCTTCTTTCCCAATGAGTCTGGTCTACAAAATTCTGGGGCCAGGAATGGCCTTGCAAAGTTTGTAAAGATTATGCAAGGTGTCACGGATTTCCTGTCTGAAATTAAGAAGGTCCCTCCCCATATGCGTGGATGATCGATGCCTCATGTTTGAAGAGTGTTCCGGCCGGGAATGGGGGAGCATTTCCAAGAGAGATGGATCGAGAAGCATCGAGGTTGGCATGGGAGTTCTAAGTTCTATAAGGCTGTTCTGTAAGGACCTAGAGTATGGAATTGTGGGTCATCTCAGGGGATGCATATCGTCAAGGGATGCTGATCTAACTTCGTGAACGGACGAATGGGGGCCTAATGTAATTACAGCCAGAGATGATGGGGTTGAGTATTTGGGGACTGCTCAATCAAAATGTGTGTACCTTAAGACGAGACCTGCAGACGAGAATGTTGATTAGTGGTAGAGATCCAAATATGTGGTTAATGAAGCTGGTATTATGTACATACCTCAAGTAAATAAGCTTTTCCTATGTACTTTCCATAGACCTCACCATCTCTCATCGCATTTCACACGCTGATGACGCAGAAAGCTTGAAGCCTCTACCAGTCATTTTTCGGGTTTTGATGTCCTTGGGAGCTTCGCGATGGAGGAGCGTGCCGCCATCCCCGTTGAACCACCTCGACCTGATCCTACACTCTCGTACTGGCAGGACCCTCCCGCTTCTCTTGCCAGACACAGGACGACCCCCAATCTACCAGCTAGCACCGATATCCTCATCATTGGCTCGGGTATCACTGGTGCTTCGACTGCGCACTATCTCTTAAGCCAGCCATCTCCTCCATCAGTCGTCCTCCTTGAAGCCCGCACTGCATCTTCTGGAGCCACAGGCCGCAACGGCGGGCATACGAAGCATGCTTCGTATCGTGAATTTGAAGACAATGCAAAGACACAGGGCGAGGCAGAAGCAGCAAAAATTGCAAGATTCGAATATGATTGTATGAAAGCTGTCCACCGCTTTGCGAGAGAGCACGGTGTCAAGTGCGATAGCTGGGAAGGGGACACCGTGGACGTGATCTATCATCAAGGGCAATGGGAGAAGGCAAAGAGCGCAGTGGCAAAGATGAAGAAGATTCTTGGAGAGAATGACCCGGTTGCTGACTACAAGTTCTGGACGGCAGAGGAGACACAGAAGCACTTTCTGGCCGAAGGATCTCTGGGTTCAGTATCTTATGAAGCTGGTAGCTTGAGTGCATACAAATTTGCGATTGGGACACTTGAGTTGGCTATCAAAAGCGGCTTGAATCTCCAGACAGAGACACCAGCCCTGGCAATTACAAAGCATGAGAGTGGCCGGACAGGCTGGATTGTCGAGACGCCAAGAGGAGAGGTCCAGGCTCAAAGGGTTGTGCTGGCTACGAATGGGTATACTGCACATCTCTATCCGCAGCTTCAGGGTGTGATAGTGCCGTTGAGGGGGCACATGACCGCTCAAAGACCTGGCAAAGCTCTGCCTGCCACTGGCCTATCGACAACCTACTCATTCATCTACGACGATGGATACGAGTACATGATTTCGAGGCCGCAAGGTTCGAGATTTGCAGGTGATATTGCCATTGGCGGCGGCTCTACTAAGGCACCCAACGCAGGGATCCAAGAATTTGGTACGACCGACGATGCGAATACCGACCCTATCATCCTCGACTATTTAAAGAGTGTTACTGTGGAATATTTTGGATCAAGCTGGGGCGAAGACGACCCTGACGGTCGACTCCGCAAAGCTTGGACGGGCATCATGGGGTACTCTGCAGATGGCTTCCCTCTCATTGGTCCTGTACCAGGAGAAGCGGGCCTCTACATTTCGGCTTCTTTTCAAGGCTCGGGTATGGTGTTGAGCCTTCTCTCTGCCAAGGCGCTTGTCGCCATGATCAATGGCAACGACAATCAACACCTAGACCGGTGGTTTCCAAAAGCTTTCCGTATGGGTCCTGATAGGCTGGAGCGCAAATTTCACGGTAGGCTACATACTACTGCTCCGATGGATCTTGAATTGAAAGGTCTAGTATGAGTTGAGTAGTTGTCTAAAGAGACTCTATGAGGATGGTCGCGTCGATAGGGTTTCCGATAATTGTTCGCCAGGAACGATCTTTGCCCTTCTTTTCAACCTCCAATCCCTGAGAATTGTCTACTAGGCACATCCTCCAGTGTTCGCCAGGGATAAAGAAAGCTCGGACACTCAGCGCAGTCCCGCTACAACTGTAAAAGTCATCGAAAAGCACAGAAAATAACATCACAGTCCACGAGGGCGCCGTCCTCTTTCCTCTTCCGTGATCTTCTATTCAACCTTTTTGTCCAAACATTCTGTCATGTCATCAAGGAACCTTTTCAAAGACTGTTGGTAGTCATCTTGAGAGTTGGCACTGCGTTGCTTAGGCATCGAGGCAGTTGTGCTTTGATCGATCTGAGCTGTGTAGGCCTGGGCAGCTTGCAATTGTTTGGCGGTGAAGAGAACACTCGGGCTCGGAGGCCACTGTCGGACCGGAGCCGTGAAAGACCCAGATCCTCCGGTGCTATCACTTTGAGATCCGGGGGTGCTTTCGCAACTTTTGCCTTTATGATTTGGTTGCTGTGCAGGTGGAGGGGTGTCTGAGCTGGACATGCGGCCGGGCTTCTTCATGTGGTGCAGGAGGTGGCACTCAAGACTTAGAATGCTGGAGACTAAGTCGGCTGTTAGCAAGCCCAGCCATGAACAAGATGCTTGCAACAGTGGATACCTAGCGTTCAAGAACAGCCCCGCAACACTTGTTCACAGGTTTTCCGGATTGAGTCTTTGAGTTGTGTCAGAGCAGATGACCCAATCTATGCGCTGGTATGCTTCTCCTTCTCATGGGAGGCGAGAGCTCTCCGAGAAAAACTAGGCTTTTGTATGATTTGCCATTAGGGGTCCCGGTGCTATCGCTTACCATGGCCATGAGCCTGTGCTTGAAAGCGAAGTCTCTTTACATGTCGGGTCTGTGCTCAGCGAGTAAAGAGTTTATCGGCACTGACGCATGATTCAACTTGACTACCGGATTCAACGAATCCTTTGTATATACAGCTGGAAAAGTTCGATTGTCATTGGTCAAAGCATTCGGACCCTACGCGACGATGGACCTACCTCAAGATCCCCGCCTTAATATCGCAAAAGAACGAGTGATGATGACGAAACCCGTCCACAAAATACTAGTGAGGGACCTTGAATGGTGGACCAAATGGGGAGTATCTGAAGCGAATTGCGACATTCTACACTGCGCGTAAGAGCAGGCCTTCTCCGACACTATTGAGAAGGTTGCAACGGGGAACGATTCTGGATCTGGATATGGATTGGCACTAGAGATCGTGTTGGTCATAGGTAATCCTATCATCGACATATGGAGGACCTCCTAAGAAGGCATCGATCTTCAAAGCTGCAGCCCTACTGCTTTCCATTCCCCAAGCTTGCAGATGAGCGCTATTCGCGCAGACACCATTCTTCAGAAGGGATGTCATGCAGAGCGGTGCGAGAACGAGCCTATCAGGTGTGATAAGCCTCCCATGCATGCAGCATGTGACGCCGGGAATTCGGAAATGCTTCCAACCAGCACCATATAACCTTGTGCATGTGGCTGCATACAGCCTTATGCACGAACGGGCGCCCGAAGTGCGACCTACTGAAAGCAATCCTCTTGGAAGTCTCGCTTATCCAACGGCTTCAAACCCCATTGGAGGCCTCTCTTCGTCCGTGCAGACGGCAACTTCCTTAGAGAGCCAGGATCATATGCAGGTAATTTTTATCTTTCCTTACTAAAATGATATTGGATCTTAGGCTCGATAAGGCGGAGGTTGTCGGCCAATGCGGTTAGTCGCTAAGACTTGAGACAGCATCCGTAGCCATGTCACCAAAATCAAGCCTCACATGCGTAACGGGGCAAGTTACAGCCCTTGCCAAGCGCTGCATCTCGACGTTCGAAACGTTGTGCATTCGACTGGAGAGCCTCGGGTGGATTTTTACTGGTTCGGCTTTGCACGACCCTCTCGCAAAGGAGGGAACATGGCTTGTAGATGTCTACGCCACTAGAGCGCCCGTGTGAGCATTACGTAGACCTGAGGGCCTTCTTGCCGATACGCCTATCTGAATGTTTCGGAATTTCAAACAGCAGGGCAAGGCTCGTGCGAAGACAAAGCGAAGCTAGTCTTTGCAATGCAGCTTACACACTCACGTCTGACTTCTCGAGATGAATGTTGGATGATCCAATGAATGGTCTCATTAGGTCTGTTACTCAAATTGCTATATTGTATGTCTCCTAGGATGCTATGCGTGTTGACTGCATAAACTCTCAGAGCACGATCGCATCTTTCGCTTAGTTGAAGACTCTGTCTAGCAGCCGCTGAAATTTGTTGCTATTATCGAACGTCAGCTTTGTCTCGAATCTCATTTGGTAGATGCATGTCTTACTTGGCCGGGCATTCCACATAGTTCCTTGTGTACTCTTCAATTTCCTCCACGTCTTTGTACAAATCCACCTCGTGTGGCTTCAACCATTTTGTCTTCTTGAAAAGTTTCCAGCTGACGAACAAGATTGGGAAAACCCCAATCATCGTATACGAGAACAGGAAAGTTGGTATGTCCCATTCCCCTGGCAGAAACACGGTGTAGCCTCCCACAAAAGTCATTATGAAACAGCCTATCAATGCGTAGTACGCTAGAAAAGGTTGGAAGCGGCCTTTGTATGGTAGCGAGTCTCGCGAGAGACCTTGGGCTTCACATGCTTTCTTGAAGCTGATGAAGGTGAAAGCCATGACGGAAAAGTTGATCAATTGAGATGCAGTGACCTACGCCAACTCGTCAGCCCTCTTCTCGAACGTGAAATGCAGGACTTGGGTGGAGTATACCAGGTTGACAAACCACTGCAATACAACGGCCGAACTATTGCTGACCTGGAGGAAGCTTAACAGGCTGATCAATAACACAAGCATGACACAATAGACCGGCACTCCATTTCTTGTGCACCGCGTGAACACCTTAGGTGCCTTGCCCTCGAGCGCCAATCCGAACAGACTCCGGCTTGCACAATAAACGTAGCTGTTCCCAGCCGAGAAAGCCGCGGACAGCACGAGCGCATTTACTATATCAGGCAATACCGTGATCCCCAATCGATTCATAGCCACCACGTACGGCGATGCGGCGGCGCCAGGCAAGCCATTGCTGAAAGCATTAGCAAGTTCGCTATCCGTATACGGCACATTGATTCCGACAGCCAGACTCCCTAGTACGAAGAACGCCATCAAGCGGCCAAAGACTTTATTGTAAGCCCTTGGCATGACCTTTCTAGGATTCTCCGCTTCTCCCGCTGCCATCGAGACATAGTCAGGCCCAGCAATGGTGAAGGAGGCTTGGATAAGACACTGCAAGAAGCCTAAGAAGCGGCCCAAGGACCCGGTTTTGTACAAAGGTGCGAAAGCACCAGGGTCCCGCCAATATCGGAATCCGAAGCGGTCGTGGAGGGGATTGCCGCCCAGCATGGTGATAAACGTGTAGCAGATGAGGCCGATAATGAGGATCACTTTACCGAGCGCGAGCCAGAATTCGGATTCACCGTACCACTTTACCGCGAAGACGTTGATGATTCTGCGCACGTCAGTCTCCATGTCCCTTTTAAAGCCAGATCTACTCGACTGCTCTGGGTGTCAGTCTTACGCATAGAGCACAATCACAATAGCGATGACACCGCCCGCAGGCACGGCATCGCTCCAGTAATGGATGATGACATTACATGCGACGATCTCAAAGGGAACAAGAGCTGCTTCGAAGACGAAGAAATTATAGCCCGCTGCAACCCCGAAGGCTTCATCGACGTAGCGGCCTGCGAAGCGGATGAAGGGAGAAGAGATGGGGAGGTAGGTCACTAATTCTGCCATGCCTGGGAAGAAGAGGGGTGGGTTAGCTTTGGGTGCTTGTAGGGAGGCTGGCATCCGGGTTTTGGCAATCATTCAAATGGCTGATGAGTTGAGCGGCAGAACCTCCATGGATAGTCGACGCCAGCTCTCCGGGTGAAGAGAGCACCAGGTCAAAGCCCGTATGGAGGCGGGTCGACATAATTTACTTGAGCAAAAACACCAAAATTCGAAGGAGAAAGGGTCTCACATATAGTGACAGCCAGCATGAAAGTACACCTAGATCACGGTTTGATAAGATAATGTTACAAGCTATATAAGAAACGCGCAGGGAGGAGGCAAGGAAAAGCCTGCTCAGCTGTGACTGGGCACTGCTACATCTACCATTCTTCTCACGTTCTTCCGTTGTTGTCCCATCGAGTCTCAATCTCTCATGCAATTGTCGGGCCCCTGGACCCACTCTCCCGTCGAACAAGCAAACAAGCCAGATGAAGGGACAGTGGAAAGAAGAGGGAGCTCACCAAATAGTGAACGCCATGAACAGCGATGCGGGACCGCCCTGAATCAAGCCATGACCTAAGACACCTCAGTCAGCGAGCTCGACCTCAACACACAATGAAACCACCGCTTCATTCGCTCGAGACTCAAGCGTGAATCACAGGGAGACGCACCAATCTGCACATAAAGCGCCGTCCCAATCGTCCTGTACGCCAACCCATCAGCCATCACTCTCAAACCCCTCCCCTTCTTCCCTTTTCCCACCAATCCCTCGCCATCTTCCCTCCCCCTCCACCTCTTATGCCCCCCTCCTCACCTTCCTCCCCCAGCCACTCTCCCCTCTCCAGGACACAAATAAACATACCCCCCAATCCCAATCAACTGAATATGCCTCGGCTTCAGCTTCCGGTGCGTACTATCCGTCACCGGCTTCAACTCCACGCTCCCGCCCGGCGAATACGGCCCCTCCGCCTCCTCTGCTCCCACCTCTTTACTCTCCTGGACCCCGTACGCCATGGGTGTCTCGTCGTACTTGTGTTTTTCGCTCGCGGGGGTGGCGCTGCTGGTGGAGGTGGGATGGCGGGACGTCATTGTTGTGGGGGGTTTGTGTGGGCTCGGGAGGTGCCGCATGGGGAGTGGGCGGTTGAATTGAGTTTTTGGGGACTGGGCAGGGAGGGAAGGGCAGAGAGTAAAAGGCTGCAATGAGGCGAGGGGGGACAGTAGTAGAGAGATCGAGGTGGATGATGATGATATAGCTAGAGATATAGCTCCACTACGTAGCCCCAACCCAGAACCCAGCACAGATGCAGGCCACCGGGAAGAATGGAAAGAACGCCTGATCCCGCTTAGGGAGCTGATAACTCTCCCGTCGTTCTGCAATTCGACTATTCTTGCAGCCCTCGAACGTAAGATAAGGTAGCTAAAAGGTACCCCTCTCGCATCAATGGATAAATTATCGCAACATCCCCCCCCCCCCTCTCCCCTTCTTTCTCGCAAGCTCGAGTTGAATCGTTGGATCTATCCCTCGCGAATGCGAACGCGCGCGCGGACAGATTCCCCCAGCTAGGTAGGTATGGTAAGTGAGGTAACTCCCTCATCTCATCATCACCCAATGGCCAATCCTGAAGGGTGGATTATGTCGCGTGGTGGGGCAGTGGGGGGAGCCGGAACATGCCTGCGAGATCGCCTCGGTTGGGTGAGGTCGGTGCGGGGGGGGTGATTAGATTGTTGGGTTGAGAGCGCGGGAAGAGAGGGGGGGTGATTGGTGGGTTGGTGAATTCTTTGGGGGGGTTAGTATGTGTTCCAGCCGGGGGAAAGGGGTTTGGTGGGGGGTTTGGGGGGAACTTGAGTGGTGAATCGCGTGTAGGGAAAAGGAAGGAGGCAGGCGCCGCAGGTTGTAGTCTTTTCTTCCTTTAGGTTTTATGTATATATTTTCTAATAAGACGAGCCATGCTACATACGACCACAGACTGCGGAGAACTAGGAAACCCGTCCGATCTTCCCTCTATAAGCCGCAGATCGACTGGAGAGTAGTTGGGTCGGTGACGACCAGCGAACACCAGTTGTTGTATGTTTTTTGATTTTCGGGCAACCTACTGACTCGAATATGAGATGCTTTGGTAGCATGCTGTGTTGTTGGGATCTGGATCAGGTGTCTACTGGTCGCAACAACAACGATTCTGTATATGTTTTTATGTAATTTAAGTGACTAGGTAGGATTCTCTTGCCGTGAGGTTTATGTCATGATCCCACAGTGGGGCAAAGGAGGCGGAACAGCCCTAACCCTATCCAAGTAACCTCATCGCTGCAACTCACAACGTTCACCCACCCACCGTCATGCTTCCATCCTTCAAAAAACCCAACTACCCGACCCCACAATGACATCCCCCTCCCCCCCCTCAAACCCACAGCCCCAAGGCCAAACCAGTATCCCTCCCCCCAACCCCCCCCCCCCCCCAAATCTCCCCTCCACACCCCGCACCCCGCTAACCCCCCCCCCTCAAAAAAACAGTCGACCTCTCCACCCTCCCCCTACAACAACTATCCCAAGTCAAAACCCAGCTCACGCAAGAACTGCAACATCTCACCTCCTCCTTCCAGCAGCTCAAGACCGCACAAGCCAAATTCAGAGACTGCGGGGTTAGCCTACGGGATGGGCTTGGAGGGAAAGGGGGAAGCGGGAGCGGGAGCAGGGGGGAAGGTGTGTTCTCATCCCGCCATTACGCGGGGCTGGGGTCGCGAGCTCTGGGTTCAGCACATCAGCATACCCACTCACCACCCTTTCCCCCATCTCCCCTTCACCTTTACCCCCCCCTTACAAAAGGAAATCACTCTAACCCCCCGTGCCCGGGTCAACAGGCACACCCCTCCTCGTCCCCCTAACCCCCTCCCTCTACGTCCCCGGCGTGCTCGCCTCCACAGCTACCGTCCTCGTGGACATCGGCACTGGGTTCTACGTCGAGAAGAGCACGGCTGCGGCGCAGAAATTCTATGAAAGGAAGGTGGAGGAGCTGGGGGGGAGTTTGGCGGATTTGGAGCGGATTGTGGGGGGGAAGCAGAGGGGGTTGGGGGTTGTGGAGGAGGTGCTGAGGGAGAGGGTGGTGGCTGAGA
>JAABUQ010008725.1_pt1 | contig 14064 bp, 15 predicted proteins | sample 5560001 | NCBI WGS metagenome assembly JAABUQ01 (sample SAMN10711888, study PRJNA513371) | rock metagenome | isolation source: Antarctica rocks | place: Antarctica: Victoria Land, Finger Mt nord | collected 2015-12-18
TATTGCCTACTACAACCGCACGATGGCTAAACCATTTTTGTGGAAGTTTGAAGGCTACCCAGAGTCTGTCTAATCTGGTGCGTTACTTCTGCCGAACTGCACTAGTGAGGCAGCGGGGTGCAGGGGGGCTGTTCTTAGCAGGGGAGAACAGAAAAGTTTACAGACATCGGTAATCTTGTCATCGGAAGGGAGTAACATTATGTTTGTTTATGTTTTTTTGTTAATCCATAGACATATTTTATTCCAAAGTAACTTTATCGAGTCGGCAGGTATAATTTTCCTGGTGAAGCAAAAGAAAAATTTGTAATAAAAGACACAAGCGTAGTCATTGCTTGGTGTTTGTACATTGGCTTTTTATGCCTAGCAGACGTAAAGGTTTTCCTACCATAAGAGTTTGCTTAGTGGGAGGGGAATCGTGCGTAGATACTATTCCCCCTAAGTAAAAGTTGAGACAATTCATTCCACAATTATTTGAATGACAGCTATGGCCCAGATTCGTAAATTAGCCTTGGCAATGTCCACGTTTGGCGCCACCATGGTGGCTCCCATCAGTGCCCAAGCGCAGTCAGTCGCTCCAGATGTGAAACAAGTAATCACACCTCAGCAAAGAGTACCGCCCCAATTGCCGCCGGTAGTGCCCCAGCCCCAATTGCCGCCGTTGGTGGCTCAGCCCCCATTTAAAGTAATTCCCGCTCCATTACCTCAGTTCCCAGTAGTCAAGCCCCAACCTGGCTCCCCAGCAGACTTTCTTGTTCCTGTACCCGACCAAATCGAGAATTCGGACGCTCTGGACAAGCCAAGGCAACCTGCGCTCAAGGATAGCCAATCCCCGCAAGTTAGCTTTGACGGTCCTTCAGGCTCTAATTTGGAACCACCTGATGCCAGTGTAGCCGTGGGACCGAACGACTTAATTTTGGCAACCAATGGCGGGATTCAAACCTACGACAAAACAGGCACCACGCTCACTGTCCCCACCGATCCAAGTACCTTCTTCATGGTACCATCCGACTACAACATCCAGTCTGACCCCAAGTTTGTATATGATGCACCCTCAGGACGGTTTTTTGGGGTATGGATCGGTTATAGCTCTACTACCGGGACTGGTTCCTGGTTCTTAGCCGTCTCGACTTCATCGAGCGCATCGGGCAGCTACAATGTATACACGATTTCTGAGAGCAATCAACTACCAGACTACCCAGGACTTGGAGTCTGTGACCACAAAGTAGTGCTCACTGCTAATAACTTCCTTGGTGGATCAGGTGCCTTTTCCGGCGCGGTTGCCGTGGCGCTCAACAAAGATCAATTGACTGCTGGCGATCCCGTCGTTACCAACTTTTTTAATAACATCCAGTTGAGTAGTGGAGATGCAGCCTTCACGGTACAGCCCACCCAGTCTCTTAGTCCAACCTGCACCTGCAATCTGGTATCCTTAAGTGGGAATACAGGTATCCAGCTGTACCAAATTACAGGTGTGCCTAATGACTACAGTGAAGCCACCCTTACCACCGGGGCTGTGGTACCGCTCACCAACCCCGTGAGCACCCCACCGAATGCCCCACAGCCTAGCACAACAAATTTGCTCGACACTGGTGATACTCGATTGCTAGGGGCCTCCTATCGTAGTGATAACGGGGGCAGTATCTGGACAACATCGACAACGGGTTGCAATGTTTCCGACCTTATGCAAAGCTGTGCCAACTTAGTCGAGATTCAGGGAGTTGATGACACACCCAACTTGAAGCGACAAGTCATCTACGGTGGCCCTAACTTATTCTACTACTATCCTGCTTTAATTACCGATAGCAGCAATAACGGGGCAACAGTGTTCAGCCGCTCAGGCAGCAGTGAGTTTCCTGGTTTGCGCTACGGTATCTGCCCGGCAGCAAGTCCTAGCTGCAACTCAAGCCTGCCACTGGTTGCGGGAAACACTTTCTATCTTGGGAGTCGTTGGGGAGATTTCTTTGGTGCCGCTTTAGATCCTTCAGACAATTCCACCATCTGGCTATACGGCGAATATAAAGGCACATCCTCCAGCCTATGGCAGACCTTCACATCCACAGTAGTTCCTTCCTCAACAAGCACAATAATTCCGTAGGGTGTAGGGTGTCGTACTCCGAGTAAAATCTTAGCAAATAAACCATTTGGAGCGTCAACCGCAGATACACGCAAATGAACATCCAATTAATCTGCGTTTATCCGCGTCTATCTGCGTTTCTATTTAACTCTCCACTTTTACAGCATCCGCCATCCCATTAGATTCAAAAACACCAACACCACCGCGCCTAAAATTGATATCTTCTAATTCAATAGAGACTGGAATCAAATCGGATTGACCAAAATGTGGCAATAAATGCTTAAACAATTGCATCGCCTCCAAACAGCCATTAATACCAGCAACCGTCTGATTATAAGCATCAATATTTTTCTCATATTGACCTTCCAACCGGAGATTCTTAGCAATCTTATCTGCCGCCTCTTTCGATAGCGTTTGCTCTAAATAAGCACGACCACAATTGTATTGCTGCAAAATTTCATCCGCCTGTTGGTCAATAGCTGGCAACAAATGACTCTTAATAGTCATATTCATAGTTTGGCGGAAATTGCGTCGAATAGTTGCAAATACTTTTGGCTCAAAATCCAGCTTAAGCAGCTGTCTAATTTCCGGTTCCGCTTCCACCATAATTTCACAGTCATAGCCTTGGGAAGTTTGAAGCAAAGTTTGACGGAATTGGTAGATAGAAAACGTGCCTTCATCGTAAAATCGGGGGCTTTCCCGCACAAAGCGATCGCACTCTACCCGAGCCGCACTCACCAAAGCGTGCGTGACCTGTTTTTCTAGCACCTTCAGATTTTCCTCAATCTCGCTATCATTGCCCAGCAATCGATAAAGATCGCGGTAATAATCTGACTTGCGCACCCGCTCCATCAAGCGTTGGAAAAAGCTAGCAGTGACTTCTTGGCAAGACTCCACCAATACATCCTCCAGCTGATTTGCCAACTCATAAACCGCCTCCACCAAAACAGCAATCAAAGGAGCAGTGGCATTGCGGCGGTGGCTGAGCGTCGCACGTTCGTAAGCAGCCCGAACAGAAAAGGTATCTAGCAACTCGTCCAAGCGGCTAATCATCCGAGCCTGGAGCCTGCGAAAATCTTGTTCAAACTCTGGACAGCCGTTCGTCGCCAGGTTAACTTCTTTTTCAATATGCTGGCGATATTTCTGTCCGATTTGCTGTAGCTCCTGAGAGAGCCGTTCCAGTTCCCGCGCCTTCATCGCCTCAATTTCGCGGGGCTGACTGGTCATCAGCCAGATTTGCAAACAACTGAGGTCGCTTTTCTTTAGTAAGATAGCGAGTGATAGCGGCGCGAAACTCCTCAATCCCACTATCTTCAATCAGCTGTTCAATCAGTGGCGTTCCCTCTTCCTCTAGAATCCGCACATAGTTGTCATTCGGCGTCTGGAAACCGTTGACAGAAATCCGGAATTTACTAGGAGAAAGCTTGCCAGAAGTCACACAGTAATTGTTAAACGCATAGACGAATTGCGGCGTTTCTTCCTGGATGCCGGTGCCTTTGACGCTCTCGGCAAAGACGAAATCAAGCCCAAAGCGATCGCCCACACAAGTCTTTTTAATCTGACTGCCATAAAAGCCTAGTAGCCCACTAGTTTTATAAACCCTGGTTGTATCCCGAAACTGAGAGCTAATCAAATCATCCAGTCGTTGTCTAAGCTGGGTGTTGTACCAAGTTTCATCAATGCGGTTAAACACATAGAACACGCGATCGCGAATGCCCAAATTAGAGCGCATCTTCTCCAGCAGTTCCGTTTCTGACTTCGTCATCTCACCCGCCGATGCCGGTTTGAGAACGCAAACAACCGCTGAAGTGTCGGCGTTTTCAATCTTGCGATACGTCATTTCGGCATCCTTCTGGACTGGCGCATCAATCCCCGGCGTATCAATCAGGACGTTGCCATCTGACAACAGGGGATGATGACAGTAGTATTCAATCCGCTTCAAGACAGCGCTGTTACTGCCGCGACGGGCATAGCTAGCTGCTTCTTTGAGGTTGGAGAAGTTGAACTGCTCCATAGAATAAGTAGCATTATTGAGTGTGTGGATACGTTCCCGGTTCTCCACAAACCCTAAGAGCAAAAAATCCAGCGCCCTCGCCTGTTTCGCCCGTTCCGATTTGCTCTCCCCACCCTCCTGCTGAATAATTGCTTGGCATCCCTGGCGCAGCTGGTTAATCACTTCGGGTTGGTTAAGATTGATTGATTCTAGCTGCTGACACAGGGCACCTGCCTGCTCCCGAATCTCAGCTTCACTCAAGAAAGTGAGGACGACTCGTTCAGAGTCTGGCTCAGCATAAGCGATGTAGCACTCTGTCCCAGTGGCGTGTCCTTCCGCACTGTAAAGCAATTCCCGTTCCAGCAGAGCGTTGATTAGCATGGATTTCCCGGCACTGAAGGCACCGGCAAACACAATTTCGAACGTGGGGGAAATCGCTTTTCTGAGCGAGGACTCGACTGGAGTAGAGTCGAGCGATCGCAGTGACGGTTCCTGATGCAATAACCCTAGCAGACTATTTACCTGGGCTTGAAGATTTTGGCACTGTGGTAGCATTTGAGTCATATTAGGTGCAAGTGGCTTAGAGGCAAAAATTCAGAAAAAGGATAAAATCATCCTGTTTTATAGTTCCCACTCCACATCCCAAAATTGCAGATGAAGACATTGAATTCATCAGAGCCGCGATCGCTTACCCTTTAAAACAGTGAATGCACGACTCACCAGTCCTCCCAGAACAGTTCGCGTTGTTTGTAGGCAGGGTGGGCGGTGTCTCATCAACTTTATTCTTTGTGGGTAGTTTTTAACAAAATGCCCAAGATTTTATCTGTCTGAACGATATAGTATTCAAGCGAGTCAATCAAAACAGTGCTTCCTGACAGCGTGATGAACCTCCAGGTTGTTCCGCTGGTTACAGCTCCATAAACGGTTTTTATTTCGTTTCCAGCTTTTTGATTGAATAGTTGGGCAGCAATCATGGTAGCGATACACTGTCCTAATCCAGCTTTGATGTTCTCGTTCTTCGCCTCAACCACCGTAAGTACAGGAGCAGTGATGTCGAACTGTTCTCTGGAACCGCTAATAATAAAGTCACAAGAGCCAACAAGTCCTTTGCTCTGATCGACGTTGAAATCTGTCCCAGAGAACAGACTCACTTGATGCTTAGCTTGCCTTCGCACTTCGGTCATGATTGGGGCAATTAGTAGTTCGGAACGAGCTTTCTCTGTATTGATTGCAGTCGCTAGTGGGAGATATTCTTCTAGCGCTTGTTTCAGAAAGTCGGACGGCGTCACTTCATCTACAGTCGCAAATAGATTGCGACTTTCGTCTATGAGCAAACCAAATTCTGCTTTGACTTTGCTAAATGTGAAGTCACTGTAGGCCACTTGATTCCCCTTTCATGGTTGATTATGCGGTATCATTCATGGCAGAGATAATTGACAGCTATCTGGAAGACGCACCGCCAAGACTACAACCTATTACTCAGGCGGTGGCGCATGCAGATGCCGCAGCACTGCAAAAATCAGCCCATGCTTTCAAACCTCACAGTCCCCAATTTAAGGGGCTACAAAGGGTTGATTCGTTTGATTCGGTTGATTCGTTTGAAATCCCTGTTGTACGATCCACTGGCATTGTTTTTGATTAGGTTGTTGGTAATTGATCGCCATCGTAAAATAGCGGGTAAGTGCGGCATTGTTGCGGAAATTTACCACAGCGCTAGCGTAGTTTCTCTCTTTCACAGCAGTCCATTGCAAAACCCCATTCGAATAAGGCTGATCAGGGGAGAAGCCCATATTAGACTGAACCTGATCTGGCGAATAGCCTGGCTGGATCGTAAGCAATCTGTTTACAATCGGCACTGGCTCCAATTCAAGGGTGGATACGAAGCTACATCTTGGCGTTGAGTTTGAAGGAGTGTCTCCCTTGACTAACGTCAATGTAGGACCCACGGTAGTACCCAATTGGGCTAGAGCGCAGTAGTTTGTAGAGAGGATTAAGGTGGTAGGCAGTAGGAGGAAAATGGCTGTTCTCATAGTTCCTTTAGTTCCTGGTCCAAGTGACGTACTCCCGTCGCTGGGTGCAAGCACCACAGAGCGGGCTTCTCTTGGTAATTCTACCTGTTCTCTAGCGAGTTGTTTATGAAAATTTTTGCTTTAAGACTAAAGCCTAATCAGGATTTGAAACAGAGCTTAAAAGATTTTGTCGCCTTAAATCATATTAAATCTGGGTTTATTTTAACAAGTGTTGGTAGTTTAAAACAAGCAAAAATCAGATTTGCTGACCAAAGCAATGGTAAAATTATTCATGATAAATTCGATATTCTTTCCCTTGTGGGCACTCTTTCAACCAGTGGTATTCATCTTCATATTGCAATTTCTGATCGAGATGGCCAAACCATAGGCGGACATTTAGAGGATTGTTGCATCATCTATACGACAGCTGAGATTGTGCTCGGAGCCAGCGAAGAATTTACCTTTCTTAGAACTATTGACGAGCAGACAGGATTTCAAGAACTAGAAATTATCCCCAATTCCCCCCAATTCCCTTAAAACTCCTCCGGGCTTCGAATTTACTAATCCACTCCAAACATCTGGGTCTATTTGATTTGTCTGTCCCTCTTCAGTATTTTTAAATAAAACAGTGAAAGCTCCAGCACCCAGCCCTTCTTGAGGCCACATTCGATAACAAGGCATTGTAGCCAGATGCGACTGATAAGCGGCTAAATGGGGAACCGCTACAGGCTGAAACTGGGGAAACCTTTCCAAAAACCATTCACCAACCTGCTCATTCTCTTCCAATGAATATGTACAGGTCATATAAGCCAAATAGCCTTGTGGTGCCACCAGTTGGGCTGAATTAGCTATTATTCTTTTTTGCCTATTCGCACTTTTATTAATAGCAGTTGGATGAAAGCATCCGGGCGCTTTGCCACCTTTTGCTAGTAAAGATTGACCAGTACAAGGGGCATCTACAATAACCAACTCGGTAGTTGTAGGTATCAATTTAGCAAAAACGCTCGAATCTCTACTCAACACAAGAACTGGGCTGACCTGACAACGTTTTAAGTTAGAAGTTAGCATCCCAATGCGTTTGCCAATGACTTCATTGCACATCAGTAATTCAGGTTGCAAGGCTCTCCAAGCAAAGATGCTCTTTCCTCCTGGTGCAGCGCACATATCAAAGACTAAATGCACCGGCAGCTGAATCGTTAACAAAGTAGAAGCAGCAAAGACTGAGGAGAAATCCAGGCAATAGTAATAACCACGTTCATGCAGAGGATGTTGACCAGGTTTTTCTCCTAGAGATAAGCGGTTTACCAAAGGCGGTTGCCAGGGGGCAGATGGCTCCACAGCAAACGGCAAAATAGCTGGTTTTTCCTGACACCAAAGAATGCAGGGATGGAAACGCTGAGGATGAATTAATGCCTCAACAAATTTTTCTTGTTGAGATGGGTTGTCGAACAGACTCCGACTAAGTTTAAGTAATAGGTTTGAAGGTTTATCCATTTCTGTTCCAACTACCCGGAATCTGAAAAAAGCTATTGCAAAAACCGAGTAGCGTTATTCCGAGAACAGGGGGAGGGGGGGAGTTTGCTTCAGTTGTGGCGATCGCGCGTGTATCGCCAGCTCAATCTTCGTGCTTTAACTGCCATGCTGCACCAAGGGCGGCTCCAGCCCCGGCGATCAGTCCGGTACTCATTCCCTCAAGGGTCTTGAGCCTAGGGTCTTGGGTCAAACACTCACTTGTGACTGTTTTGGCTTGCAAGCACTGATTGCTCTCTGCCCAACTGGCGGTACCTCCCAAAATCACACCGGTGGCACTACAGGAAACAATTAGGAGCAAGAGTCGTTTTGTTTTTCTATCCATAGATAGATGCGTAAAAAATCACTGTTTTGTTTACATTCTTACTTACTTTACCCATCCGCAGCCATAATCTAACACTCTTCATAAAAAAAACACATTCTTCACAAAAAACTTACATTGCCGCCAGAAAGGGTAGCCCAGTCTCACTCAATCCGTAAATTGAACGGCAAGCGAGCGTAGACGCCAAGTGGATCATTCATCGCTTGCAAAATCCCTATCTCTCCTTGTAGTTTGTGGAATTCAGCCGTTAGCGGATTAGCTGGCTCCAGAGGCAGCTCGCTGCTATCGCCCAAAGCGGCACTTCGCGCCTCGCCTGCCAGCCGTCCCAGAAGGCGTTGTTCAAAGCTGCGAGCTTGAGGATACTCTTGCAGTTCCCAGTCATCTCCCAGCTTGGCTTGCTTAGCGGCGTACCCGATGGCAGCATCAAGTCCACCAATCTCATCTACCAGACCAACCTGCTTTGCCGCCACACCTGACCAGACCCGTCCTTGAGCAATCTGTGCTACCCTTTGCTCAGGGAGCTTCCGTCCGGCAGCCACTTTACTTAGGAATAGATCGTAAATCCGGTCAACAGAACGCTGGGAAAGCGCCAGCTCCTGAGGAGTTTTGGGTCGAGAAACTGTTTGACTATCGGCATAGCGAGCAGTTTTGACCACATCCCAGGTAATGCCATTGTTATTCGCTAGCTTTTGGACATTGAACGCGAGTCCAAACACACCAATCGAACCCGTAATCGTATTCGGCTCGGCAAAAATTCGGTTGGCATCAGCGGAAATCCAGTAGCCACCGGAGGCAGCAACATTACCCATTGAAACCACGACTGGTTTCACCTGACCAATGAGCCGCACCTCCCGCTGCATCACCTCAGCTGCCGTGGCGCTGCCTCCTGGGCTGTTCACCCGCAGCACCACCGCCTTAACGTCATGATCCTGTCGCAGCCTTCGCAGCATTTTGGCAAAGCGATCGCCGCCCACTTCACTAATGCTACCTTGACCATCGACGATCTCGCCCTCGGCATAGACAACAGCAATTTGATTTTGGGATGAACGCTCCACACCCAGCGACTTGCCAGGAACGTCGGCGTATTTGCTCAGGCTGATTTGACGGAAGATTTTATCTTCCTTATTGTTGCCTGTCAACTGCTTGAGCTGCCCAAGTACCTGATCAAAATACGCTACCTGATCCACTAGACCGCTTGCTTTGGCATCCGTTGCCAACAACAAACCCTGATTATCTGCGATCGCCTGCAATTGCTGGGGGCTTAATTTTCGGCTTTTGCCCACCGCAGAGCACCACTCTCCCCAAAGGTCGCCCAACAATTTCTCATTCTGTAGCCGGTTCTCCGGACTCAGCTTTGTGAGCAAAAACGGTTCAACCGCTCCCTTGTACTTTCCCTCCCGGATCACCTGAACGCCAATGCCGTATTTCTGCAATGCCCCAGCCAGGAACATGGGCTGGGTACTCAGACCTTTGACTGCCATCTGACCGAGGGGGTTAACCACGATGGTATTTGCCACTGAACTCAGGTAGTATTCCCCTTGTACCCAGTCCATGTTGTAAGCTAAGATTGTTTTCCCAGCAGCGCGGAACCGTTCCAGAGCCGCACGCACTTCCTTGAGCGTTGCCAAGCCGGAGCCTGTTCCTCCTGAACTGTGAGTGCCATCGAGGTATAAGCCCACAATCCGCTTGTCACGCCGCGCCTTTTCCAAAGTATCTAGAACTGTGCGCAGAGTGAGTGTGTTGTCTTGTTCCCCCGATAGGGCTGACTCAATCGCTGCGCCAGTGCCAGATCTTGGTTTGGCATCAGTGATTTTGAGCGACAAGTCAAAAACCAGCATCGACTTGTCTTTAACCTCTGGCGCGGTATCTCTGGAGGCGAAGACAATTAGCAGCAAGATTAGCGCACCGGTTCCAAGACCGAAGAAAATGAACAGTCCGAGCACGCTTCCAACTACACTTGCAAAGGTTTGTTTGATGAAATTACGCATATTGGTGTTAGGTGTTGATAGCTATTCTATTCGCTGCAGCGCTCCAGAACACTTCAGCTGATGCAGGGTAGCGTTGCCGGTGCAAAATAGCACGGTGGTAATTTCGGCGATTAACGCCTCAGCCATTGCTTGGAGTGCGGCTTCTGATTCAGCAGCGGCTTGTAAAAAAGGCCATGCCATTCCAGCAATATCGGCTCCCAGTGCGATCGCCTTTGCCACGTCCAACCCATGACGTAATCCCCCGGAGGCAATTAAGGGAAAATCGGTCGCAACGGCACGAATACTTGTAATGCACTCAGCTGTTGGCAAACCCCAGTTAGCAAACGTCATTCCCAACCGCCGCTGCTGGGGATTTTCCGCCCGTTCGCTTTCCACCTTCGCCCAAGATGTGCCACCAGCACCGGCAACGTCAATTGCCGCTACCCCAGCTGCTATGAGTTTCTGTGCCATTGCTGCTGAGATGCCATTACCGACTTCCTTGGCAACCACTGGCACCGGCAACTTTTGGCACAGTTGGGCAATTTTTTCCAGCAGAGACCGGAAGTTTGTATCGCCTTTAGGTTGAATGCACTCTTGCAGGGGGTTGAGGTGCAAAACTAGGGCGTCAGCCTCCAGTAGTTCGACCACGCGCAGACATTCATCCACCCCGTAGTCATAGTTGAGCTGGACAGCGCCCAAGTTAGCAAATAAGAGAATATCGGGAGCGTGCGATCGCACCGCAAACGTCCCCGCCACTTCGGGTTTCTCCAGTGCCACTCTTTGGGAACCCACACCCATTGCTATTTTATAGTGCTGGGCAACCTCCGCCAGGCGAAAGTTGATCATTCCTGCCACTTCCGTGCCGCCTGTCATACAAGAAATCAACAATGGGGCACCCAGCTTTTTCCCTAAAAACGTCGTTGTCAAGTCAATTTCATTCCGGTCTAATTCAGGTAAACAACAATGGTTGAACCTGTAGGGTTCCAGTCCATTTTTCGTCTCCTGGAATTGTACATCCTCCTCTAGACAGATGCGGATGTGATCAGCCTTGCGAGTCTGGGTTGCTGCCGACAAGTTTGAAGTAAAGTTCACGGGTAGGTATAACTTAAAGCAGTGTTAATAACAATTCTCTCAGTGCTTGGAGCCAATTGCGGCAATCCGCACCTGTGGTCATGTCGGTGTGAGGTTTAAAATTTGAATTGAGTCAGGAGTAGAACCCTATAGTGACACATAAAAAAGGATGTTAAGGCATGACTAACAAAGTACAAAAGTCTGAGTCTGAATGGAAACAGCAGCTCACGCCGGAACAGTTCAAAGTCGCTCGACAAAAGGGAACAGAAAGAGCATTTACCGGAGAATACAACAACAACAAAGAGCAAGGAACATACAAATGTGTGTGCTGTGGTAGCGAACTGTTTAGCTCCGAGACCAAGTACGATTCTGGAACAGGTTGGCCAAGTTTCTCGGCACCGCTCAAGGAAGATAATGTAAAACTGGAAGAGGATAATGGCTTATTCATGCGCCGGACAGAAGTGCTGTGCGCTGTGTGTGACGCCCACCTCGGTCACGTATTTAACGACGGTCCAGCGCCTACAGGTCAGCGCTACTGCATGAATTCGGCCTCGCTGAATTTCGATAAAAATGAATAGAATTCACGAGTCAGAATGAATCCTAGGTCAAAAGCCCTTCCCGCTTTCTTGTAGGGTGTAGAAGAAGGAGGTGTGGGGTAAAGAACATATTTCCTCTGCCCCCCCGCTCCCCCTGCTCCCCCTGCTCCCCCCGCTCCCCCCTGCCCCTACACCCTAGACCCTTCTCAGTCATAGAGGATCTTCTTGGCAATGCATACCAAAGAAAGCTTGACACAACTGACTTTTCACTATATGAATGGTCAGACCGAATCGTTTAATATCCAACTAGCGGACGACTCTGTGACTCCTCTAGAACTAAAACAGGAATTTCGGCACCTTTTAGACAAACAGTGGTGGATTCTCCATTTGCCGGATCAAACGGTTTGCATTAACATCGCCAATGTTATGAAAGTTGAGGTGAAGCCTTCCCTGCCCGAAATCCAAGGTGAAGGCGTGTTTTCTGATGCCCGACGAGTGACTGCTCTCTCTCGCAGCGCCATGCGCTAAGACTCTTGATGCACACTGAAACACCATCTGTTAGTTTAATTCGCGCCGAATCCTACGAGCGGCAAGTATTAGGAGACGCCTTGTCAAGGCTGCTGGAGCCTTTGGGGGGGATGAGGGCTTTTGTTAAACCGGGCGATCGCGTCTTGCTCAAACCGAATCTCCTCACCGCTGCTCGTCCTGGCAAAGAGTGCACTACCCGCCCGGAACTGGTTTACGCAGTCGCTCAAATGGTACTTGACGCCGGTGGCAAGCCATTTCTGGGAGATAGCCCTGCCTTTGGTAGTGCCAAGGGAGTGGCTGCAGCAAATGGGTATCTGCCTATGCTTTCAGAACTTAATTTGCCGATTGTGGATTTCCACGGCCAGCGAATTCCAGTCCCTGAGCGGGATTTATACAGAACAGACACCGCCACTATAAGTACAATACCACAGGCGGTGACGCCAGGTGTGTTCGACGAGAATGAATTCCGCCTTAACCATCTGCTGCTGTCCAAAGAGGCAATGGAGGCGGATGTGGTGATTAACTTGCCCAAGGTGAAATCCCACATGCAGCTGACGCTGACAATGGGCGTGAAAAACTTGTTCGGTTGCGTTCCCGGCAAGATGAAAGCCTGGTGGCACATGGAGGCAGGGAAGGATGCCAACCGATTCGGTCATATGCTGGTGGAAACCGCAAGGGCGATTAACCCCGAATTGACCATCCTCGATGGCATTATTGGTCACGAAGGTAAAGGCCCCAGTGGGGGTGAACCTCGGTACTTAGGCATCCTGGGGGCTTCCAGCGATGTATTTGCCCTGGATCGAGTGATGGTCGAAATCCTCAATGTTGCACCCGATCAGGTTCCCACAGTGGCGGTTTCTATCAGATTAGGTCTTTGCTCAAACCTGGAGGCAATTGACTTTCCCCAACTACGAGCCGAGGAGCTAAAGGTACTGGATTGGAAACTGCCCGACACCCTTATGCCTATTGACTTCGGTTTACCCCGCGTCATGAAGTCTACTTTCAAGCATCTCTATATTCGGTTGATCAAAGAACCGATGAATGCCTATGGTAGACGATGATAAGAGATTTAGTTAACTCCACTGCTCTGAGTGCGGGGGCGGTAGTAGTAATTGTACGTCTCTTGATTGCTATTTTTAATACCATTACAAACAGTACCCAAGAGAGCAGCGCGAGAAAGTTTTAACCGATCTAAGGCTTGCTTCAAAATGGAACGGTCTGTCTTACCCATCCTGACAACTAGCACGATTCCAGCTGTATAGGTGGCAAGAAGACTGCTGTCGGCAAGCCCCAAAAAGGGTGGCGTGTCATAGATAACCAAGTCAAAATTTTGCCGAAGTTGCGCCATGATATTCTGCATCTTCTTGGAAGAGAGAAGCTTGGTTGGGTCGGGTGGAATTTGACCAGAAGTTAACACGAAGAGGTTATCCCATAAGGGCGATCGCTGGATCACCTCTAAAACCGGCAAGTTTGTAGAAATAACGTTGCTGAGTCCTTGCTCGTTTGGTAAACCCAGCAGAGTATGCATCTGAGGCAGACGCAAATCTGCATCCACTAATAACACTCGCTGCCCCATAGCAGCAGCAGCATGGGCCAGGTTTAGAGATACTGTAGACTTACCCTCGGCGCGTACAGCTGAGCTAACTACCAGAGAGTGAATCGGCGTGTCAGAACCGAGAAAGCCGATGTTTGTATACAGAGAGCGAAATGCTTCCAAAAACGGAAAATAGCTATAACCTTGAGCGTTGGTGATATTACGAAACACCAAATTGCCGTCATCTGTTTGGGTTCCAACATCTGTGTTAGTTACAGGAGTGATATCTTTGAGGTTTTTATGGAAAGGAATCATCCCTAAAAGCGGCAGTTTTGTTAGCTCTTTGAGATCATCAGGAGAGTGAAACACGTTATAGCGTTCCCTAGTCTGCTGAGGTACAGTAACAGCAATGTGTAAACCAACTTCGGATATTATCTAGAGACACCTTACCAAAAGCCTCTTCAATCGCTTTAGCTAAGTCAGGATAATTTCTGGCGCCG
>JAABUQ010008726.1_pt1 | contig 14064 bp, 14 predicted proteins | sample 5560001 | NCBI WGS metagenome assembly JAABUQ01 (sample SAMN10711888, study PRJNA513371) | rock metagenome | isolation source: Antarctica rocks | place: Antarctica: Victoria Land, Finger Mt nord | collected 2015-12-18
CGAAGTGATCCTCGTGCATATGCGAGAGAACCACCAGGTCGAGCGGCGGTAGATCCTCGAGATTCAGCGCCGGATCGGTCAGACGGGTCGAGCGCAGGCCATAGCCAATATGGATATGATCGCCCTTGTGGAGAAAGTTCGGGTCGGTGAGGATCGTGAACCCGGCATACCGAATGATGGTGGTGGCGGTGCCCACGAACAGGATTGAACCCTCGATACTATTCGTCCGGCCCCATTTGCGCTTGAGCACGATTTCCTGGGTGTCTGCCATGGCATACCTCGATCAGTATTTGTGGTTGACAAGGGCACACTCCGTGCCAGGTGATTCGGTGAGGAGGAAAGTATCCACCACCCTTTCTGCGTAACACCTGGTGCACGGCAATACGTTTTATAGCGCCAGAAGCTGTTCCACGTCCTGGCTGCTTACCCATTCCTGCAGCTCGTCGGAGTCGCTTCTCCAGGTCTCGCACGCCTCGCCCACGGCCCATATCGCTGCCCACCGCTCGGCCCGGAGTGGATCGCAGCCGAGCTGCCCGGCCAGCGCGCGTGCCGTCGATCTGATGTGTCGCGCTGGGGGATGGCTGGCCGCGAAGTCGCCAATATCGGCGCAGGGGTCGCCCACTCTGGGCATGGGATCGATGGCCACCAGGTGCGTCGAATCGAACAGCAGGTTCTTGTCCAGGAAATCTCCGTGCAACAGCACTGTCTGACGCGCGGTGGAGCACAATCGGAGTGCGGCGACTCGGGACTGCCCGAGCAATCCGACGCCCACCGCCCCTGGCTCCGTCCAGGCGCGTACCCGTTCCAGATAGGAGTCGAAGGCCTGCCGTAGCGTTGGGAATGGATGCCGTGCCGGCATCTCAACCCCGTGCAAATCCCGCAGAACAGGCGCCACGAGTTCGATTGCTCGCCGGTTGCTTGCGGGAGGCAGCGGTGTGCCGGGAACGAGGCGGTCCAGGAGGAGCGCACCCGATGTGAGGTCGCACGCCCGCAGGGAAACCGAGCCGCGACCGGACCACAGTCCAAGGGCGGCGGCTTCGAGTGCAGTGGATACCTCAGGTGGCGAAAGCTTCAGGACCAGTTGGTTGCCTTCCGCGTCAACACAGGCGAAGACGCTGGCCAGGAAGCCGCCCTGAAGCGGCTGACCGACCCGAAGCCGCCACCGAGTAGCACAACCGTCGAGGAGTTCGGGCAGTGTTTCGAGCCACCTATCTCTACTGGATTCAGCGGAGGGATTCATTCAGTCATTGTATGGAGGGTTCTAGCCCTTCCACTACACTGAACCTATCGGGATACACACGGACATCCTCGGAAAGGAACACCTCACATGGGCGACAATCTGGACCGCTTGAAAGAGCGGTTGACCGAAATACGGAATCTCAATCAGGCCAACGCGGTACTGGCCTGGGATCAACAGACCTATATGCCGCCCGGGGGCGGCCCCGCGCGCGCCGCGCAGATGGCCACCCTGGCCCAGATGGCGCATGAGATGTCCAGCTCCACCGAGATGGGCGAGTGCATCCGCGCCGCCGCTTCGGAGGTGGCCGATCTGCCTGCCGACGATGATGATGCCAGTATAGTGCGCGTGGCCCAGCGTGACTACGACAAATTCGTCAAGGTGCCCAGCTCGCTGGTCGGTGAATTGACCACGCATGGCTCGTTGGCCCAGAGCGTCTGGGCCAGGGCCCGGGAGGAGAACGACTTCGCCTCCTTCGCGCCCTACCTGGAAAAGACCATTGAGTTGAGCCGGCGGTTGGCGGAGCATCTGGGATATGAGGACCACCTGTACGATGCCCTGCTCGACATCTTCGAGCCGGGCATGAAGACCGCCCAGGTTCGCGCCATCTTCGACGATCTGAAGCGAGACCTGGTTCCCATGGTCCGCGCCATTGCCGAGCGGGCCGATCGCGCCGACGATGCCGTGCTGCATCAGCCGTTCGACGAGGGCCGGCAGGAAGCCTTTGGCAGAATGGCCGTGGAACGGTACGGCTTCGACTTCTCGCGCGGCCGCCAGGATCGAGCACTCCATCCCTTCTGCACCGAGTTTTCGATCAATGATGTCCGCATCACCACTCGCTTTGATCCCCAGTGGCTCAACCCGGCCCTCTTCGGCACCCTGCACGAAGCCGGCCATGGGATGTACGAGCAGGGCGTGGCCCAGGAGCTGGACGACACGAACTTGGCCGGTGGCGCCTCGCTGGGCGTCCATGAGAGCCAGTCGCGTATGTGGGAAAACGTGGTGGGCCGCGGCCGTGGATTCTGGCAGCACTTCTACCCGCGGTTGCAGGAGACCTTTCCGGAGCAACTGGGCACGGTCGATCTCGAAACCTTTTACCGCGCCATCAACAAGGTAGAGCCGTCCCTGATCCGGGTCGAGGCGGATGAGGTGACCTACAACCTCCATATCATGCTCCGCTTCGAGATGGAGGTCGACCTGCTGCAGGGCAAATACTCGGCGTCCGAGGCGCCGGCCATCTGGAACCAGAAGATGCAGGAGTACCTGGGCATCACCCCACCGGACGACACGCTGGGCATCCTGCAGGACATCCATTGGGCGCACGGCACCATGGGCTACTTCCCCACCTACTCGCTGGGCAACATCCTGTCCTTGCAGCTCTACGACCAGGCAGTGCAGGACGTGCCGGAGATCCCCGAGCAGATCGCCCGCGGCGAGTTCGACGGCCTGCGTGGCTGGCTCACGGAGCACATCTACCGCTATGGGCACAAGTTCGAGCCCAACGAACTGGTGGAGCGTGCCACCGGCCAACCGCTTCAATCGCGTTCCTATATGCGGTACCTGCAAGAGAAGTTCGGCGAGGTCTATGACCTGCAGTTGACGCCTGCTTAACGATAGGATACAGCACAGCCTCCATCGCTCGTTGAGCGATGGAGGCTGTGTCCTGCCCAACGGCACAGTACACATGCACTTTTCCAATTGACCACACCCTCGGTAGCGGGCTATAGTTTTACATACCTGCATACCCGTGATGACGGAGAGTAGTAGGCGGCGCCACGAGCGATCGGGGATGGTGCGAGCCCGAGATAGCCGCTGAACGAGTTCCCGAGCGATACCACACCAGCAATGAGCGGTCCGACGGCCCTTTTTTGGTCGCCGGGCAACAAGGGTGGCACCACGGGTACCAAGACTCGTCCCTCACGGCGAGTCTTTATGTATTTGTTGGCTCTTTCCCTTCCGACTTCTCTCTCCCGCGGTGGGAGGAACGCGAGCCGGAGGGGGGTACGTGAGGAGGATCAAATGACACGTGTGGTGTTGGCGTACTCAGGCGGTCTCGATACCTCGGTTGCCGTGCGATGGTTGATGGACCACTACCAACTGGAGGTGGTCACGCTTACCGCCGACCTGGGTGGCGATGTCGATCTGGAGGCGGCGCGACAGAAGGCGCTCCGCTCCGGTGCGGTTGAAGCGTATGTGGTCGACGCTCGACAGCAGTTTGTGCAGGACTTCGTGCTGCCCGCACTTCAAGCCGACGCCCTCTACGAGGGAACCTATCCCCTGGCCACCGCGCTGGCCCGTCCGCTGATCGCCCAGCTCATGGTCGAGGTGGCCCGCAACACGGGCGCTACCCTGATTGCGCATGGCTGTACCGGCAAGGGGAACGATCAGGTCCGCTTCGACGTGGCTACCACGGCCCTGGCGCCCGACCTCAAAGTCATCGCCCCCATTCGTGAGTGGCGCATGTCCCGCGAGGAGGAGATCGCCTACGCCCAGCAGCACGGCATCCCTGTGCCGGTCGATGTCGGCTCACCGTACAGCACCGATGAGAACCTGTGGGGGCGGAGCGCCGAGTGCGGCATCCTGGAGGATGCCGCGGTGGAACCGCCGGAAGATGCCTACGCCTGGACGGTGAGCCCGGCCAAAGCGCCGGACGAGCCACGCTACCTGGAGATCGAGTTCGAGCAGGGCGTGCCGGTGGGGTTGGATGGCCGGCGGCTGGACTTGCTCGCGCTGGTCGAGGCGCTCCACCGTCTGGCCGGCGAGCATGGCGTGGGCCGGATCGACATGATCGAGAATCGGCTGGTCGGGCTGAAGTCGCGTGAGATCTATGAAGCACCGGCCGCGGTGGTGTTGCACGCCGCCCACCGCGCCATCGAGGACCTGACCCTCGCCAAGGACTCGCTCCGCTTCAAGGACATCGTCACGCCCACCTATGCCGATCTGATCTACAACGGCCTCTGGTTCAGCGCCCTGCGCCGCGACCTGTCGGCCTATGTCGCCAGCTCGCAGCAGTACGTCACCGGTACCGCCCGCCTCCGGCTCTTTAAGGGCGTCTGCGCCGTGGTGGGCCGAACCTCACCGTACTCCTTATATGACTACCAGCTGGCTACCTACGGCGGTCAGGACGTCTTCGACTATCAGGCCGCCGAAGGCTTCATCACCCTCTGGGGGCTGCCGCTGCGCACCCAGGCCCGCAAGCAGACCCTCCACACCTCAGAGGTGCCGGCGCAATGAAGACCTGGCAGGGGCGAATCGATGTGCCCGCCAGCTCCCTCTTCGAAGCCTTCACCTCTTCTGCGGTTCAGGACCAACGCCTGGCCCCCTACGACATCCGGGTGAGCCAGGCCCATGCCAATACTCTGGCCCACGCCGGAACCATATCGCGCGAGCAGGCGGAAACGCTGGTCGGCGCACTGGGGGAGATCGGCGCGGAAATCGCCGGTGGTCAGTTCGCCTGGCGCGACGATCTGGAGGATGTTCACACCCACGTCGAGTCCCGTCTGCGCCAGAAGATCGGTGAGACGGCCGACGCTCTGCACGCCGGCCGCTCACGCAACGATCAAGTTGCCGCTGACCTACGCCTCTATGTGAAGGATCAGACGCTCGCCGCCATGGCCGCCCTGCTCGATCTGCAAGCCTCGCTGGTGCTGCTGGCCGAGCGCTACCAGAACGACATCATGCCCGGCTACACTCACCTGCAGCAGGCCCAACCCCTGCTCATTGCCCAACCGCTGCTGGCCCACGCCGCCATGCTGGGTCGCGACTGGGAGCGCTTCCGCGACGGTCTGGCCCGCACCGACCTCTCCCCGTTGGGCAGCGCTGCCCTGGCCGGCGCCACCTTCCCGCTGGATCGCCGTTTTCTGGCGGAGGGGTGCGGTTTCGCGGGCATCATCTCCAACAGTCTGGATGCCGTCTCGGACCGCGATTTCCTGGTGGAGTTCGTTTCCGCCGCTGCCCTCTGCATGACCCATCTCTCTCGCCTGAGCGAGGACCTCATCCTCTGGTCTTCCGTTGAGTTTGGCTTCGTGTGTCTGCCCGATGCCTTCGCCAGCGGCAGCAGCATGATGCCCCAGAAGAAGAATCCGGACGTGGCCGAGCTGATTCGTGGCAAGACTGCCCTGGTCATCGGCTACGCCACCGCCGCACTCACTCTGGTTAAGGGGATACCGCTGGGCTATAATCGCGACCTCCAGGAAGACAAAACACCCGTCTTTGGCGCCGCCGATGCTCTGCTCCCCTCGCTCCAGATTCTCGCCGCCCTGCTGCCGGAGTTGGAGTTCGATACCGTTCGCACCGCCGCCGCCGTCTCCAGCTTCACCCTCGCCACCGACCTGGCCGACCATCTGGTGGAGCGCGGACTGCCCTTCCGCACCGCGCACGGTGTGATGGGGAGACTGGTGAGTGACTGCCTGGCACAGGGCCGCGATCTGGCCGACCTTTCGGCTGAGGAGTTCCGATGCGCTTCACCGCTGTTCGACGAGGTTCCCGAGTTAGCCGCGACCGCTTCCGTGCGCCGCAAGCGGACGGAGGGAAGCACGCATCCCGATGAGATAGCACGGCAGATTGCGGCGTTGCAGCGAGAGATCGTGGAGCGTTCCCCCCCTCCAAAGGGGAGGGGAGCTACTACGGGAAACGGTGTCTCTGAAAAACACATTCTCCCTACCGAAACGGGAGCCACTACGGGAAGTAGCCTCTCTAAAGACCTCCCCCTCCCCCCCGCGAGGGGGCCAGGGGGGCCGCCGGGGGGAGGGGGGGCATGAAGCTTGCCATCCTCATCTCGCAGGTCCGCCTGGAGGAAAAACTCATCTTCGCGGCGATGGAAGCGGCGGGCATCCAGCTGGTCAAAGTGTTCGATAAGGAGTTGATCCTCGATCTGGATCAACCCCAATTCCCGCAGGTCGATCTGGTGCTCGATCGCGGCCTGGTCCACTCGCGCGCGGAGTACACGCTGCGCTTTTTACGCGACCTGGGCATCCCCACCGTCAACTCGTACGACGCCACTATCACCTGCGATAACAAGTTTCTCACCAGCATGACGCTCCGCCGTGCCGGCGTGCCGGCGCTGCACACCATGATCGCCTACACTCCGCAAGCGGCCCTGCAAGCCATCGAACAACTGGGCTACCCTGTCGTGCTTAAGCCGCCGGTCGGCTCCTGGGGACGGCTGCTGGCCAAGATCAACGACCGTGAGGCGGCCGAGGCGGTGCTCGAACACAAGGAGATTCTGGGCTCCTATCATCACTCCATCTTTTACATTCAGGAATATGTGCCAAAGCCCGGTGGCGACATTCGCGCCTTCGTCGTCGGCGACCAGGTGATCGGCGCCTCCTACCGTTCCTCACCCCACTGGATCACCAACGTCGCCCGCGGCGCCAGCACCGCCCCCTGTCCTGTTACCCCGCAGATGGAAGAGATCGCCCTCAGTGCCGCCCGTGCAGTGGGCGGCGAAATCCTGGGCGTCGATCTGGTTGAGACCGATCAGGGTCTGAAGGTGATCGAGATCAACACTGGGGCGGAATTCAAAGGACTGATCGAGGCTACCGGCGTCGATGTTCCCGCCGCCATCGTCGCCTATCTCCGGGGGTATGAATAGCGTCTCGTTGGTTTGGGCAATGTCGCTCAATCGCAGCAAACGCGCGCTACCGATATACGTCGCGCCGATGTCCTACCGCTACGATGAGGATCGCATCTTCCTGTATGCGAAAGAGGATGCGATAGACGCCTATTCGAAGCCGATACGTGCCGCTCAGCGAACCATGGAGCGGTGTGACATCAATCGGAAGAGGACTTCTTCCAAGCCTATCGATGTCGATCTCAAGCTGAGCTTGGATGCTCTCCGGTAGTTTGTTGAATTGCCGCCATGCCGCAGACTCCCAAATGATTTCTCGCACGGTTACTACCTCGCCCGCCTATGTCCACGTGGCAGTATAATGGGAATATGGGTAGTTGTCACGCCATAATACTGCTTACGTACAAGATACACTTGCTGAGAATCAGACAGGAGGTTTAATTATGGCGGTAACGGAGAAAAGCGCTAAAATCACGGTGGATCTCGGTGACAGGAGCCTGTACCGGCGTTTGCGTTTGGCAGCCGTGGAGCAGGACCTGACTTCCCGTGAGATCGTGATTGAGGCCCTCTCATTCTGGCTCGATCATCAAGACCTGGTGGAAGACACGCTGGCCGAGGAGAAGGCGGAACGGGTAATCGCCGAGTCCTCCGGTGACTACATCGGTTACGACGAAGTGAAGGCACGGAGTCGCGCCAGGGACTAATCAGCCCATCCCTCCGTTCCCTCCCACCCATCCCGATTAGGATGGATCAGGAGGGCACAGCATGGCAACGCAATCGATGATTGGTCGCTGGATGCGGCGCGAAGACGGACGACCGAAAGTTATGGGGCAGGCAGTCTATGCCGGCGATCTGCGTTTGCCGGAAATGCTCCACGCCCGGCTGGTCCTCAGCCTCTATCCCCACGCCCGTATCACCCACATCGACACCGCCGAAGCCCAACAGGTACCGGGCGTGCGCGGCGTCTACACTGCCGATGATCTGCCGCTCCTGGTTCCGGAAGGGCTGACCCGCTCGCGCGATCCCCTGGCTCGCGACCGAACGTATTTCGAGGGACATCCCGTGGTGGCGGTGGTGGCCGATTCCGAGGCGGCCGCGGAGGACGCGGCCAACCTGGTCATGGTGGAGTACGAAGAGCTCGAAGCCGCCACCGATGTCGAAGCCGCCCTGGGGGAGGAGCGTGCCCTGGTCCACGATGCCGAAGCACTCGGCCTCCGCGAGGACGCAGGCGCTCATACCGCGGTCGGCGGGCACACCGAGGCGTTACCTCGCCCCGCCAATGCTACTTCCGCCCAGCGCTATCAGCGCGGCGACATCGAGGCCGCGTTTACCCAGGCCGATGCCGTGATCGAGCGCGAGTACCGCACCTCCTGGGTCCATCAAGCATATCTCGAAACACAGTCCTCCACGGCCGTGCCGGACAACGCGGGTGGCATCACCATCTACGCCAGCACGCAGGGCGCTTTCTTCACTCGTTCCGAGGTGGCGCAGGCTCTGGGGATACCGGAGCGGCGCGTCAAAGTCGTGACCATGGAAGTGGGCGGCGCCTTTGGCGCCAAGTACGCCCTGCTGGATCCGCTGGTGGCCGGCCTGGCCTGGAAGATGGGCCGGCCGGTCCGGCTGGCCTTGACCCGTAGCGAGGACTTTCTGGCCGGTAGCCCTGCTCCCGGTACCATCATGCGCGTCAAGACCGGCGCCCGCCGCGACGGCACGCTAACCGCCCTCCAGGCCACCGTGATCGTCGATACCGGAGCGTATCCGGGCGGCACCGCCGGCATCGTCAGCCTGCTGCTCGGCGGCACCTATACCTTCCCCAACCTACTGATCGACGCCTACGAGGTGCTGACCAACAAACCAGGCTGTGGCGCCTATCGCGCGCCCGGCGCCCCGCAGGCCTGTTTCGCCATCGAAGGGCAGGTCGAGGAGCTGGCTCGCCGGCTCGAGATCGACCCGCTGGAGTTCCGCCTGCGCAATGCGGTGGCCGAGGGGGACGCCAGGCCGGATGGCTCACCCTGGCCGCGGGTCGGTTCCCATGAGGTGCTTGAGCTGCTGCGCGATCAGCCCGCCTGGAAGTCGCGCCACGAAAAGAAGGATGGCGAGGGCGTGGGCATATCCTTTGCCGCCTGGCCGGGTGGCACGCAGCCCGCTTCCGCCGCCTGCCGCCTGAACGACGACGGAACCCTGTCGGTGATCGTCGGCTCCGCGGACATCAGCGGCACCAAGACCGGCTTCCGGCTCCTGGCCGCCGATGCGCTGGGCGGTTCCACCGATCTGGTCGAGATCGTGGAGGCGGACACCGACAGCGCGCCCTTTGCGGGGGCCAGCGGTGGCAGCAAGATCACGTACACCGTGGGCGCCGCGGTGATTAAAGCCAGCGACGAGGCACGGGAACAGATCCTTGCTATTGCCGCCGACCAGTTCGAAGCTAACCCACAAGACCTGGAGATCGTGGAAGGCGAGGTGCGTGTCAAGGGTGTGCCGGATCGCGGCCTCAGCCTGAAATCGATCGCCTCCCTCAGCACCGCCTTCGGCGCCAAGTATGAGCCGGTGCTGGGGCACGGTCGGGTGGCTCAGTCGTCCGCCGCCCCGGGCTTCGCGGCCCACCTGGCCCGGGTCCACGTTGACCGGGACACCGGCCTGGTGACCGTGCTGGACTACCTGGCCATTCAGGACGTGGGCCGGGCCATCAATCCCGCCGGTATAGACGGCCAGGTGAAGGGAGGCGTGGCGCAGGGTATCGGCTGGGCGCTGCTGGAAGAGCTGGTCTACGACCAGGACGGCCGGCTCCGTACCTCCACCTTCGCCGATTACGGCATCCCCACCCTGATCGAGATACCGGAAATTTCCTCCCTACTGGTCGAAGTCCCTTCGCCCAACGGGCCGCTCGGCGCCCGGGGCGTCGGCGAGCCGCCGGTCGTCCCCGTTGCCGCCGCCATCGCCAACGCCATCTTCGACGCCACCGGCGTACGTCCCACCGAACTCCCCATGACCCCCGAACGAGTCATGACTGCGTTGAACAATCACAGCGTCACCTAGCGAGCATCACCATCCGGGTCAGAAGACCCACGGTGCGCGATGCTCCGTGGCCGGCAGGAAATGGGCGGAGAGCGGCGCTCCTCCGCTTTCCGCAGGGGCCTCATGGTCGGCCGGTTCTGAGGCTCCGTGTTCACTACCATACATGCTGACTCCTCGGCCGGCTTCTTGCTGCTCCCCCCGACCTACTGCGCCAGCACGCGGATCTGGCCTCTCTCGGAGGCTGTCGCCCTGGGTGTGACGACGATCTCCACGTCGTTGCCGAGGTCCGCGAGGAAGCGGAGGAGGCGTTCGATCGAAAAGCCGGTCAGCTTCCCGCATCTCAAGGCGGACACTTTTGGTTGATTGATGCCAAGGACCGTGGCTGCCTCCGTCTGTGTCAGCCCCCGGCTGTCGATGAGGCTGTTGATCCGAAAAACCAGGTCAGCCTTGGTATCGGCCTCGTCGGGGTGGGCGACCCCAAGGTCGGCAAACACGTTGCCCGAACTGACGGTGTAGTCGATCTCGTCGGTCATGATTGTCCTCCTCATAATGCCTGGCGCCGGTCGTGAATGGCGTGGGCCTCCTTCAATCGTTGCCGGATGAGGTCGAGATCCCGCTTGGGCGTTGCAATGCCATGCTTGGACTTCTTCTGAAATGCATGCAGAACATAGACGGTGTTACCGAGCGTCACCGTGTAGATCGTTCTGTAGGCATCACCCGCGTGGTCCTCAACTACTTCAAGAACGCCTGCTCCTCTAAATCCGTGGAGAGGCTTCGCGTCGGGATGCTTACCGCCTTTCTGAGCGAGGCGAAGGGCGTAGCCCATGACCCCCTTGACGTCCTCGGGGAACTCTCTGAGGTCTTTGAGCGAGGAACCGACCCAGATGAGGTCCTTGTCCGTCGCGTGCGTCACAGAGCTATTATCCTAAAATTGGGATAGGCGGTCAAGTACGGAAAGGGTGCGGCGGAGAGACTCGGGCAGCCAGAGCCGCCATGGCGGCGTGTAGCTGGTCGCATGCGAGCGGTGCAAGGTCGGTGATGGCGCCGTGGAAGCGTCTGGGAGCTGTCAAGGGCCCGCACCAGCCGGTAGCTGACGTACACGCAAGAAAGTTCCCGTTTGAGGATGTCGCATCACGTTAGGAGCGGGTAGTGTTATTCGCACTCCTGCACACCGATCGTAGTCCACCTCAGTCCACCAAGCGCACTGGATAGCCTATCCCTGTTGCATTGCGGGCCAACGAACCGTCCAGTGTCCAGAGGTCCGCTCCCAGTTGTTCGGCGAGGCCGATGTAGGCTGCGTCATAGGCGCTAGATCGCTGCAGGCGCAGAGCAATCTGGATGACCTCCAGGCCGGAGGAGAGCGGCTCAAGTTGGATCGGGACCTGCTCCGCGAGTCGCCAAGCGGTATCGAGTTCCTCTGCCGACAAGCGCCCGCTGGCGCTTAGTCGAGTGAGGCCACTCGCGACCTCGTACGGGAGCAGTGCGGGCGCATACAGATTCTCGTCCGCCTCGAGCCATGACCCCAGGTGACGCTCCACCGCCTCGGCTCGTGGGTCCCTGGAGGCCAGCACGACGACCAGGTTGGCGTCCACGACAATGGGCATCTAGCCGCCCTGGGCCTGGTCACGCTCCTCTCGCCCTTCCGCGATGATCTCGACTACATCGACCCGTGAGCCGTCATCGGACAGCCGTTGCCGCAACTCGGCCAGGCCTCGAAGGGCAGCCAGCCCTGTCTGGCGACTCTTCGCCGACCGAAATTGGGCCTTACCGCTCAGTCCCGCCCGCACATACCTCTGTGCCAGAGTCGTGGGCGCGACCCCGAGCCGCTCCGCCTCAGCTTCCAGGCGCTCATAGTCCGCCGCATTCATCTGTAAAGTGATCACTTTTGTCACGTTCATTTGCCCCACTGTACCAGGCAGGTGGATGCTCTAACCCTTGCCACTGATGGCTTCTCGGTCACCTCGCAACACAGTCACGTCGGTGGCAACAATGGGTGGTGGCCGTACATCTTATGACGCCACTGACAGCCTGGTCTGCGGTTTCTGACGACGGAACGGAGACGGCCCTTAAGCCAACCACCCGCCCGCATCGTGACGCCTCCAGGGGACGGACGGGCCGTGTGTCTTGGGACGCTTCCCTGACGATGAAGGCCGTGACAGTGAAGGCGTCTGGTACGTTATCCCCTATGCGGAAAGAGTATCGACGGAGGGAACAGTGCGATTGACCTTGATGACCGTGGCAGTCCTGGCGGCTCTGGCATTCGCGTCCACACCGGTGGGAGTTCAGTCTTCGGCGTTTCCTGTTGCTCAGAGCACCGTCGTCCCGCCGTCGGCTCTAACCTGCCCCGCAAGCACCGAGGACTTGCGGGTCTTGCGCATCCTCCGAACGTCCCCGCCGCTATTGCCCAGGCGTTTCGCGATGTCCCCGCTGAGACGGACGATTCAGTGGCGCAGAGTCGTCGTCGTCGGTCTGTATCGCGCCATCTGCGATCTTCCCCTCGTGGATACGGGGTTACTGCACTGTCCGGGCAGCGACGGGGGCGCGTACCATCTCGCCTTCACCTGGGACAACGGACAGGTCGAGTGGGTGACCTGGGCTGCCACCGGCTGCCACTTCCTCTATCCCGGCAACCATCTGAGCATCGGAGGGCCCACCTATGGCACCTTGCCTCCCTTCTGGCGACTGCTGGCTCATGCTCTCCGCCTGCCCGAGAAGAAGCTTTTCCCGAACCTCCCGTAAGGACCTGTGTGATCCAAGACAGTCCACGAGGGTTGACCAGTCCAGCCGGAAGCTGACGCGCTCGGGTAGCTCGGTGATCGCAAATGGTCCCTGTCGGATAAACATAACGTTAGGAGCGACAGGCTTGGCTGCCTATCGCTTGTCTTGCGCTCCGCTGTCGGGCCGTTGGGAAGAGCGGCTGGAGCAGCACTGCCCCAAACAGCCCAACATTGACCAGTGATACAGCCCACTTGAACAGGTCAGGCCTATAGAGAAAGTCGGGCCGGGGCGCGGGGTAGAACAGCGCGTAGATATAGTAGAGGTTCGCCAGGAAGGTGAGCGTGAGCAGGGCGTAGATCAGGCGGTATCGAGCCGAAGTCGCCGCCTGTGCCGCCGCAAAGATCACTGCGGGAAACAGGTACCGCTCGTGACCACGGGTGGGTAATAGGAACGCGGCGAAGGTGAGCGCCAGGCAGGCCCAGAGCAGCAGGTCGGGTTGCGATCGCCGGCGGTACAGGTACAGTGCGATGACCAGGCCCAACGCGATGAGCATGAGTCCCGCGCCCCAGGCATTGTAGGAGAGACCCAGCCAGAACTGTTGCGTGTCTGGCTGCAGCTTTGCATCGAGCGGAGTATTCCACAGATTAAACGCGCTCCCGGTGGTCCAGAGCCGGTAATTCCAGGCGTACGACAGACGACTCAGCAGGTTCCAGCGGGTCGGAAGCGCCGCCAGGCCAACGTTGAAGGGAAGCAGCACGGCGCAGAAGACCACGGCTGAGCCCATGACTGCCACCACCACCCGCCACCAGCGCTCGGGCGCGCCGGAAAGGGCGCGCAACGCCCGGCCTGAGCGCGGGCGCAGGTACTTCAGACCGAGTGCGATCACGGGTGGAACCGCCAAGAGGGCTAGCTGTGGCTTGATCAGCGCCGCGTAGGTCAGCAAGGGGAAGGCCCATTCCAGGCGAGAGCGAAGCATCAGCCACACCGCCAGCAAGGCGGGCAGCATCGACACCGAATCCCATTGTCCCCAGATGGCGGTCAGGAAGATGGATGCGGGGTTAAACATAAACAGGCCGGCAGCACATAAGCCTGCCTGAGCGCCGCGCCAGTCGCGCACCAGCACAAAGAGCACGGCGCCAATGCCCAGATCGGCGACGGCGGGCACCAGCTTCAAGATCAGGAGAAATGAAAGGTCGTCGACCCGCATTGACGATGAGAACAGGTGGTAGAGATGCGCCACCATCCACAGGATCCAGAGATCGCCCGGGAGGTGATCCCGCGGCACATGCTGGCCGCCATAGAAGCTGCTCAGCGGAGCAGTAACCAGGCGCACTGCCCAGACCCGCATCACATGCGCATCGCCCTGGAAACTGCCGAAGGGGGAGAGCGCGACGCGCAGCGCAAAGCCGGAGGCCAGCACTGCCGCCAGCCACCCATGAACGCTCAGTCGATTCTTCCAGGTGGGCTGAGCCGGCAGGGGAGGCGGGAGGTCAATGGCGACCGAACTCGGCTGATGGTGTCGTTT
>JAABUQ010008727.1_pt1 | contig 14062 bp, 12 predicted proteins | sample 5560001 | NCBI WGS metagenome assembly JAABUQ01 (sample SAMN10711888, study PRJNA513371) | rock metagenome | isolation source: Antarctica rocks | place: Antarctica: Victoria Land, Finger Mt nord | collected 2015-12-18
AATTAGTTCAGGGGGTGTTAGCCTGTTTGGGTCCTGTGCTGTGGACGTGGTTTTTTGCTGATTTGGGTTGGCGGGCGATCGCCACTAACTACGGTCGGATCATCCCCACAATTTTTGCCTTAGCTCAAATTCGTCTCACTCGCGCTGATTGCTGGGAGCCAGTCTGATCAGGTGAAAGGAAAAATGCCTTTTGCCTTTTTGCTGCGGCATCCTGACGAGCAGCTACAGTCAGCCTGGAACTATGCCCAACTGGGGCTCTTAGTTCTACCTCTGTGGCCGTTAATTGGCATTTTGATGCTATTACTGGGCTGTGGGCAGACTTGGCGGCGACAGTATCATTTGATCGTTCGTCGCCCACTGAACTGGGGACTCGCCATTTTCAGCATTTGGCTGGTTATCACCACTGGCTTTGCCTATGACCGGTCATATGCTTTCCTCGGCCTATTTAATTTCTTACCGTATTTCTTGGTGTTTACAGGCTACAGCGCCCTGATCCAAACTCCCGTCCAGTTAAGACGGTGGGCTGGGATTCTAGTGGTGACTTCCGTGCCGGTGGTAACTATAGGCTTGGGGCAGATATTTTGGGGTTGGGCAAGCCACTCCCAAGTCGTGGAGTTTTTGTGGGGTGGGGCAATTAAACCCACTGGCAATCCGCCCGGTCGGATGGCTTCTGTCTTCATGTATGCCAACACCTTGGCTGGGTATTTGGTTGTTGTGTTCAGTCTCGGATTGGGTTTGTGGATTGAAAACCTCCAAACCTTGACCGCAAAGCGCCATGTACCCCCCACGACCTGGCTACGCTTGGGGTTTTTGAGTCTGGTAGTGGTTGGCAATCTGGTCGCCTTGATCTTGACGGATTCTCGGAATGCTTGGGCAATCGCCGCGCTTATTGGTCTGGCGTTTGCGCTTTACCAAGGCTGGCGGTGGCTCATAGCTGGAGTTGCGATCGCCACTGGCAGCATCCTCGCTGCGGCTTTTGGTCCTTCACCTGTGCAGCAGTGGCTTCGGGCAGTAATTCCCGTTTTCTTTTGGGCGCGGCTAACAGACCAGATGTATCCAGACCGACCACTGCCGACGCTACGGCAAACCCAGTGGCAGTTTGCCTGGTCTTTGACTCAGCAGCATCCTTGGCTGGGTTGGGGATTGCGTAATTTTACCCCCTTATATCAAGCAAAGATGCATGTTTGGCTGGGTCATCCCCACGATTTTTTACTGATGCTAACCGCTGAAACAGGTATCCCCTTTGCTGTCTTTTTCTGTACCTGGGTTAGCTGGATTGTTATCCAAGGCTTCCAAATGCTGCACAATTGGACAGACGTAGCATCATCTGCCTCAGGTCAGCAACTAAGTCGAGAGCGGCTGATCTTTTTCAGTTATCTGGTGGCCTTTTTAGCCTGTGTACTCTGCAACCTGGTAGACGTGACTGTGTTTGATACGCGGCTCAATTCACTGGGATGGTTGCTGTTATCGGCAATTTGTGGGGTGGTCTATCACCGACGGGCGATTAGAGCTAGCCTGGCGTTGAAACCTTCCCTATAGTTGGCAGTCTGAGGAACTTCCTCGGACTGCCAACTATAGGGAAGGTTGTGAGGCATTAACGGGCAGGCAGTTTAGCCAATGAGTTTGAGTACGTCACGGAGTACACTGTAGCCAGCTAGGTCCCAAATTAGGTAGGCGAGAAATCCGATCATAGCTAGGCGCCCGTTCCAGAGTTCGGCTTGGGGATTAAACCCAAACAGAAAAGCATTGCGATCCTTGCCATTGTAGGCGTTAGCAACAGTAGGTAAACCAGGAGTGGGATTCGTCATTATTTACATTCCTTAACAAAGGTTATGCCTAGCAATCTAACGCCATATATAAAATTTTGCAACATTTTGTGATGATGATTGCAGTTGTAGATACTTTTATGCTGCCAAAGCCTCTGCTCTAAGACAATGGGCTCTGGCGGCTATAGTGACACCTAGTTGTATAAAAAGCACGATAACTGACCAGTTTTATCAAATAGCGGACAGAAGTGATATATTACTGTAAGTACGATGACGTACATAAGAGCTTGACGTGCCGTCACCCTGGAGGAGCAGGGGATTCTAAGGTTTTGAGGGTGTGGGGGAGCCGCTTTCGCCTAGTGAGCCAGCGAGAAAGGGAGGGGAGCCACTGCGTTGGAGAGCCAGCGAGAAAGGGAGGGTTTCCCTCCGCAGGCGACTGGCGTCCGGGTTCCCCGGCAGACCGCAAGTGGCGTTTTCCCTCCGGAGCCAGACGGACTTCAACGGGGTGAGGAGATCTCGCCCCCCAGTCCTCCACTGCAGGCGGGTTTCCCGACTTAAGGCGCTACCCCCTACACCCTGTCTCCACGAGGAGTTGGCTTAACTCTAGTGACATTCGTGGTAGACCCCATTCACTAACTCCAGTAGTGGGAACAACTCTAGTTTCCTGCTCGGGCTGCCTAATCAATGGAAAATTTACAGATGGCAATTTATCAGCAGGAGTCAGATATGGGTCATCAGACCCTCCTAGAAGGCATCGTCAATTCCATCCCTCGGATAAACATTTCATCTTTAACACCGCAAGCATTTCTAGAGCAGTATCAAAAACTTGGCAGACCCGTTGTCATTACAGGACTACTCCAGACTGAGTGTGACTGGAATTTAGACTATCTCTGTGAAAATTTGGGCAAGCGAGAAGTACTTTTACGCTTTTATGGACGTGAAAGATACAAGCAGGACAAGCGCCAATGGAAAGATATCGGGAGCGGAGTCGAGCCGCGAAGTATGTTGTTTGCTCAGTATGCAGAACTGTTGCGCAACCAAAAGGCCCGTGAAGACGATATATATTTAGCGAGATCTCCCCTTAAAGGGACTCCACTGGCTGAGGCGGCTCAGTCTTTAAACACTGTCGGAGAGCGACTTAACCTCGGCAAGCTGACTAGGGGTCTGAGCCTGTGGGTGGGTCCGACAGACCATAGAGAAGCTTTACATTACGATCCGGTCGACGTTGTACTGATGCAGTTGCATGGTGCTAAGCACGTTGTGCTTTTTCCCCCTTCCGAGACGCATAACCTTTACCCCTTTCCACTCTATGTCCATCTGCGCTATGGTCTAAAGTTGCGCTGTTGGTGCAGTCAAGTCTATCCCACTCGTCCAGACTTTAAGGCTTTTCCCAGATTGAGAGAGGCACTTCAGCACAAACATGAGGTGAAACTCGCTCCGGGTGAAGTTCTTTACCTGCCTGCAGGGTGGTGGCATGAAGTGACAACCGTGGGTCAGGAGATGGTGTGTTCCGTCAATCAAACCTGGAGTGTCCACCCATCCTCCCGAGCGTTGCTCTCTTGGAATCGATGGCGAATTTTTCTGGGAGTGACATGCGCCTTGCCACATACTTTATTGAGCATCTTGCTGGCAATGTGTAGCAGCGAAAGAAAACAAAAGCTGAGCAAGATTGGGCGTCTGGTCTAGTATCTCCCTTTTAAAAACCCTAAAGATGACAAATTCCTTACGACCACTCCTAGTTACTGCGGCTAGGGCAGTGAAGATCAACTTCGTTCGTCAAACTCGTCAAACTTTTGCTGTGCAAGAGACATTCTTGCGCTCACTCTTGGTGGCGCATCGAGATACTGAGTATGGTCGGAAATACGGTCTAAAAGAGATCAAAACTATCAATCAATTTCGAGAGCAGATCCCAGTCCTCCCTTACAGTAGTTATGAGCACTACACTGAGCGCATTGCCCAGGGAGAAAAGAAGGTCTTGACAGCAGAGCCAGTCGTCTACCTCAGTCTGACTAGTGGCTCAACTGGAAAAAAGAAATTGATCCCGGTCACCCAGCGATTTCAAAACTCCTTGCGGAGGTCTAACCTAACCAGCGTCGGGTTTTTGGCAGAGGCACTCCAAGATCGGGGGCTCAAGTTTGGTAGCTTTATGATCGCTAACTCAATGCAACTGCTAGGGCGCACCAGTGGTGGCATTGATTACGGCCCGGCGGGGGCTGGAGTCCTCCGCATGGGCCAACTTCTCTATCAGCAACTCTTTGCCCACCCCTATCAAACCCTGCAACCAGCTGATAGCCTGACCCGTCATTATCTTTGCCTGCTGTTTGCCCTCAGGGATTCATCGATGCGAGGGATGGCAGCCAATTATCCCATGCTGCTCCTGCGCATCTGCCATTATCTGGAGGAATATGCCCAGGAGTTGCTCCGGGACTTAGAAACTGGGACGATCGCTAGTTGGTTAAACCTGGAGCCAGAAGTCCGAGCCAAGTTGGAGAAGCAGTGGTTTCCTAAGCCAAGCCGAGCGGCTCAGTTGCAGCAAATCTTGCATTCAGAGGGACGACTCACCCCCAAACAAGTCTGGCCAGATTTGTCTTGGCTGGCGACAGCACGGGGAGGCACATCGGATTTTTACTTTGAGCGCTTCCCTGCCTACTTCGAGCGTACTCCTGTCTTTGGAGCCGTCTATGCCTCGGCAGAAGGCAACCTCGGTATCTATCCCGACCTTGACAGTGATGGTAGCATCCTGGCAATTGAAAGTGGTTTTTTTGAGTTTGTTCCCGAAGACCAGTGGGGAGCAGATCACCCTAAAACCTTGCTGGCTAGCGAGGTTAAGGTAGGAGAACACTACCGAATCCTGATGACCAACTACAGTGGCTTCTATCGCTACGACATCGGTGATATTGTGGAGGTTCTGGGCTTCTACGAACAGGCGCCACTGATCGTCTTCCGCTACCGTTCTGGTGGGCTGCTCTCTTCTACCTTTGAGAAGACCACAGAATTCCATGCCACCCAAGTGATGCAAGCTCTGCAACGAGACTTTAACATATCGCTGGAGGATTTCTGTATTACCCTATCGGAACGCGACTTTCCAGCTCACTATCTGGTCAATATAGAGCTTTTTCCCAGTCAAACACTGCTCAACCCTCAAGCCTTCCTGTCTAGCTTTGAGCGTCGGCTCCAAACAACCAACACCTTCTACGCTGTTAATCGCTTGAATCAGATCCCTGCGCCCCGACTCCGAATTCTTGCCCCTGGAAGCTTTGCTATCCTTCGCCAACGTCAGTTGCAAAGAGGAATCCCTGATTCTCAGCTGAAATTTCCCCACATTAGCGAAGACCGAAGTTTTCTTGCTGGCCTAACAGTCATACAGGAGTTTCAGCTCCAAGAGGAGCCAGTTTAGCTCAATCGTTACCTTACAGTATCGGGCTGAAGCAGCTACTTGAAGTTGAAGGAGGATGCAAGTCATGTCAGAGCGCGATGAAATCTTATCGAAAGCTCTACAGTTAGTCATCAGGTATCTAGAGGAAAATTCCGCTCCTGACACTCTAGTTGTCAATTATCAAAACCCTGAGTTTTTAAAAGCCAAGCTTGATTTGTCTATTCCTGAAACGGGTGTTTCAGTAGATAAATTTTTAGCGTTGCTCGAAACCTATCTCAGTTACAGCGTTAGGACTGGGCACAAGCAATTCTTCAACCAGTTGTTTTCCGGTTTCAGTTTACCTGGCTTTTTGGGCGAGATTTTTACCAGTTTGACGAATACCTCAATGGCGACCTATGAACTTGCCCCACTGGCAACCTTGATGGAACAAGAGCTGGTCCAAAAACTGAATTCATTAGTGGGCTTCAATCAGGGGGAAGGTATCTTTGTGACTGGGGGAAGCAACGCTAACTTAAACGCCATGCTTTGTGCGAGGAATAGAACTCTTCCCGAAGCCAAAAAGCAAGGAATTCAGTCAAGTCATCTAGCATTATTTGTCTCTGACCAAGCTCACTATTCTTTTCTCAAAGCTGCTAATTTACTTGGGATAGGAGTGGATAGTGCGATTAAAGTTAAGTCAGATCAATATGGGAGGATGATTCCGCAGCAGCTTGAGACAGCAATTCAGGAGAGTTTAGCATGGGGCAAAAAACCTTTTTTTGTTGGTGCCACTGCTGGAACGACCGTGCTAGGAGCTTTTGACCCACTTGTCGAGATTTCTGAAATTGCAGAAAAATACGATCTTTGGTTCCATGTGGATGGCGCCTGGGGTGGAGCTGTACTATTAAGTCAAAAATATCAGCACTTGCTAGCTGGCAGTGAACGAGCTGACTCGTTCGCCTGGGACTCTCACAAATTGATGGGGCTACCACTGACCTGCTCGGCTTTCCTGGTTAAACGTAAAGGGACCCTTTACCACGCATGCTCTTGTGGCGATACAAACTATTTGTTTCACGATTGTGAAGATTCAGCTTATGACCTTGGTTTAATGTCATTGCAATGTGGTCGAAAAGTTGACTCGCTGAAACTGTGGCTCTCTTGGCAATATTACGGTCAACGAGGCTATGAAGAAAAAATCAACTGGCTCTTTGAAATTGCTAATTACACCACGCAAAAAGTTAAGCATTGCCCTGAGCTAGAATTGATGGCTCCAACGCAGTTCCTCAATATCTGTTTTAGGTACGTTCCCCATGACCAATTTGATATCAATCGATTCAATCTTGAGTTACGTGAGAGATTGGTGAAAAGTGGCAAAAGTCTAGTCAACTATTCAACCTTGAATGGTCAGGCGATCGTGAGGCTAGTTGTAGCAAACCCTGAAATTAATCAAGCGGATATCGATCAATTCTTTGAAAACTTTTTAGAGTTAGGGAGAGAGCTGTTAAGTCAGTAACCCGGTGGCCGACGGAAAGGCCCAGTTACCTCAGCTAACTTCTCTGCAATCGACAACAGTTCCATGTCTCTCCACCACCGTCCCACAACCTGTATGCCAATAGGCAAGCCCTCCTGAGATTGAGTTACAGGCAGTACGACTACTGGATTTCCAGTCAGGTTAAAGATAGCGGTATAAGCGCAACCGACCATCACGTAGGAAAGCTTTTGTTCGTCCACCTCTAGCGGTCTGCCAGTCCAGGTGTGGGCAAAGGCAGTTCTTGGGCACACAGGACACAGCCAAGCATCCCAGTTCTCCAGGAATCTCTCCATGACGCTGATCAGGGCATCACGCTGAGTCAGCGCTATACTGTTACGTCTCAGACTCAGTCCGGCACCACGCGCGTACCCACGAGCAATTGGTCCGCCAGGTATAACTGGAGATGCTAGCGACAGCATCCACCAAAGCCACAGAGCTAAATTAGACTCCCTACTATAAAGCTGGGTTGCCACGAGTTCGCCGAAGATTTCCCAAGCCTCAGTGAAATTAAATCCAGGGGGATTGAGGCGCTCTACATGACAACCCAGAGCAGTAAGTTCAAGTGCGAGCTTCTCTAAAGCGACTCGGGTTGAGGCCATGACTGGGACATCGCCAAAGTCGTCTGAAAAGGCAAAGCGATAGCTCGAAAGTGGACGCGACGGCACAGCCTTTTCAACCATGGGAGGCACTTCCCACTGCCGACTATCCGGTCCCTCAATTACAGACAAGCACAACCGCAGATCCTCAATCGAGCGAGCCAGAGCCCCCACCACTAGCATGTGTCGCAGGCTTCTGGCTCGACCAGGGAGTGCAGGAATATGTCCAGCAGTCGACACTCGATGCTCTGTCGGCTTAAGTCCAAACACACCGCAGAAGTGGGCAGGGAGGCGAATCGACCCGCCACTATCGCCAGCAATTTCCAAGGGAGATAAGCCAGATGCGACAGCAGCAGCGCCACCACCAGTGCTACCCCCACAGGTGTAGGCCAGATTCCAGGGATTATTTCCTCGACCAAATAGGGGGCTGTTAGTCTGTAAGCCTGTGCCGAGCGGGGGCATGTTTGTTTTACCCAGGACGATCGCCCCAGCGCCGCGCAAGCGGGCGACGACCGTGGCATCCTGATGGGGTATGTAGTTAGCGAGGGGCTGATAGCTACAGGTTGTGCGTAGTCCCGCAGTCTCAAAGCTGTCTTTGCAGGTTACGGGGACGCCGTGCAACGGTCCCCAAATTTCTCCTCGCGCTAGGGCGGCATCGGCCTGTTGAGCCCGCTGGTGAGCCTGTTCCTCATTCAATGTGACGATGGCATTCAGCTTCGGGTTGTGCTGAGCAATCTGACTCAGATGAGCCTCTATCACCTCCATAGATGAGACCTGACGATCTCGAATAGCTTTAGCTAATTGGCTAGCGCTATAAAAGACTAAATTGCTCATGAGTTTAACTTTTGTGTCTCACGAGCCAGACACTAACCACCGCGACCATCACCAATATTACGATTTGGGAGCTGGGACTAATGTACTGGTTGACAAGCCCATAGTGACTGCCCAGCAGGTATCCAGCAGAGGCTAACAGCCCTTGCCATACGATGGCGCTGAACACCATGTAGGACAGGAATAGCACTAAACTCATGCGGCTGATGCCTGCTGGCAACGCAACGAAAGTGCGAACTCCTGGGATAGATTGACTCAAGAGTACAGCCTTGCCCCCATACTTATCGAACCAGCTCTTTGCCTTCAAGACATTATTGGCTGACAGCTTGAGCCACCTGCCGTGCCGTTTAGTCCAGGCCTTCAAACGCTCCTGGCTGATATACCTGCCTGCATAGTACCAGGGCAAGGACCCTGCAGTACTCCCCATCACCCCAGCCATGACTATATACACAAGGCTCAGCTTGCCTTGTGCCGCCATGAACCCAGCCAAAGGCAAAACGACCTCTTGGGGAACGGGGAGCAGGAAGATTGACAGGAAAATGCCCAGGTAGCCCAGAGAGTTTACAAGATCGGTTGGCTGTGCCAGCATTCTGTATGGTTATAGATTTGTAGGGAGCGGGCTTTTAAGGGTCTTGTCAAATTAAGACTGATGTGGTTAATAATTACACCTGCGTATACTGCTGCGCCACTTCAGTATATAGTATATTTCTATCCAACTTTTTTATTGTTTTACTTGCCCCTTTTGAAGTAATTTCATAGAAAAGAGAGTTAGTGGGAGATTTGTAACGCAGATGTAGCTATTTGTTGCAATTGTTCGTAGTTTATCTTACCTTGGGAATTACGAGGCAAAATTGCGAGAGAGAGCCAATATTTAGGTTGTTTGAATTTGCTTAGTTTATCCTTAATTGCTGTTTGTAGTATGGCAGTAGAAACATTCGGGTTGCTGGGCACATAAATAGCTGTGATAACTTGTCCCCAGTGGATGTCGGGAAGGCCGATTACACAAATATCATTAACGAGCCGAGTTGCTCTAATGACTGCTTCTACCTCATATGGAAAAACATTTTCTCCGCCGGTAATGATTTTGTTACTGTTACGACCTACAATATTTAAGTAACCTTTTTCATCAAAAAATCCTAGATCATCTAGTTGGAAGTTATCTTGGTTAGTAAAGAGTTCTGGATAGTAACCTAGCGCTAGAGATTCTGCCTGAATAGTAATGTTTCCTATTTGGTTTGCATCTAACGACTGACCTGTAGAACTGCAAATGGTTACTTTGGCGTGGGGTAAAACTTGACCGCAGCTATTATTGCGCTCTAGAAAATCTTTTGGTTTGAGGGTGACAATCTGTGAGGCGGTTTCTGTCATGCCGTAGGTGGGGGCTAACCGGATGCGGTGTTGTCTTGCCTGTTCTAGCAGTTCAGGCCAAGCTGGAGCTCCACCAAGTAGCACTGTCTGAAAGTGAGATAGCCAGCTGGCTAGCACGGGGTTCTGTAGGAGACGTTGCAGCTGAGTTGGCACTAAAGATATGAAAAACTTAGATGGGTCAATATCACATCTTTCTCCAGCTACCAATTCTTTAAACTGCAACATCACCAGATGACCACCACTGGTGAAGGAACGCAGAAATTGCATCAGACCACTGACGTGATATGGCGGCAATACGCAGAATGAATTTACTTGATTCAATTGGAAATACTGCTGAAAGCCCCTCACGGATGCCATCAAGGTTTCCCAAGTGTGGATGGCAAAGCGAATCTGTCCTGATGAACCACCAGTGGGAATCATTATCCATGGGGGATTGAGGATTGGAGGTTCGAGGTTGGGGTAGTAATCTCTAACTCCCCAATCTCCATGCCCCAAAATTAGGTCTGGTTGCACCACCTTGAAGACTTGTTGCCATTCCTGTCTCACCCAACTAGGATTACTTAGAAAAACCGGACAGCCAGAGGCACCAGCAGCAATGAATCCTGCCAGAAATCGCATCGGATCTCGCTCCGCTAGGAGAACTTTTGGAGTCAGTCCCTGGTGCGATCGCTGGGTTATCTCTAAGTATAATTGTTCACAGCACTGGGTAAAGTGATGGCTGTTGTGACCAACGATCCAATCATCGCTATTCTGGTTTTTGATCCAAGCTAATGCCCTTTCCATAATTGCTCAAGCCAAGTTTCATCATCCTCATCAAACCAGCAATCAATCCCAAAACCCACAGCCCTGTTGTAGCGGGATAGTTCAACTGCCAGCTTCAGTGCTGCAAGCCTACCAACGGTAGTTTCAAACACAGAGGAAAAAACGGCATCAATTTCGTGTTCGCTGCAAAACTGACGTAAACGAGATGGGGAACCTGCGATGCACGGCTTAATCACAAAAACACCCCGCCATCCACGTTGGTACGAAGCTTCTAGCTGCTCAAGCGTAGCCACGGATTCATCCAGGGCTAACGGGGTAGAATAGCGATCACTTAATTCCAACATGGCATCAAACTGAGCCACTGGTAACGGTTGCTCCAAAAACTCAACGTTCCGCCGGAGGCAGCTCCTTGGCTTTCGTTGAGCTTGCTCAGCGTTCCGCCGGTAGCTCCTTGGCTTCACTCTCGCAAGCTCAGTACTAACGCGATTCGCCCTTAGCGGCAGCACTAAGGGCTGGCTAACGCGATCGCAAGCCCGGAGCCATTCGTTTGCTTCCGAATAGCTGAGTCCCCCATTGGCATCCAATCTCAACTGAGCTGATGCTGGCAGTGCTTGAACCAGCTGATGAAAAATCTTGAGTTCCGCTTGCATAGGAGCAACACCGATTTTCCATTTGAAGGTACGATATCCTTGATTCCACAGTATTTCCCATTGATTTAAAGCCGCTTCCCCAGCTGCCAGTAAGCCACTTAGGGGGATAGGGGGCAAGGGGATAAGGGGGCAAGGGAGTGAGAGGGCTGACTCAAAGCCAAATTGACAGGCGGGGAGGGTAGCTGGAATCGAGAAAATCGTTTCAGATGTGATTTCAGTTGGTAACTGGTGGCAAAAATCTAGAGATTGCTCCAAAGTTTCAGAGCCAAACCAGCTGATAGGCGCGATCTCACCCCAGCTGACTTGACCTTCATGACTTAGACGGAGAATAATACCCTCCCGGATGTCCCAATTGCCATGACTAGTTTGCAGGGGGCGCTTAAACTGACGCCGGTAAGGACGAAACTCAAATCGGTATCCCATTAACTGCCTGGAAGCAGGAACCCCAATCCCAACAGCAGGCAGGAGCAAAAATGCAACGCCACAGCAATAAATTTACAGTTGCTGACCTTTTCCGGCTGGTCATGATACTGTTTGACGTGTTGGGATAACTTCAGGGCAAAGGGTAAGCTGAGCCAACACAGTAGAGTCCAGACTGGAAAAATTCCCAAGCTGACAAACAGAGTCGTCAGGGCATAAATACTACCGCTAAACCAAGTTAACAGCTCCGAGGCTCTTTTGGTGCCAAGGCGGACAATCGGCGATCGCTTCCCTGCCGCCAAGTCATCCTTACCTTGATGAAAGTGGGAGCAAAATAATATTAAACTTGTAGCAATTCCGACAATGATTGAGGCGGCAAAATCGGTGAGTGACCAGGTTTGGGTTTGACTGTAGTAAGCTGCCATCACACCTAAGGGACCGAAGCAGATAAAGCAAATAATCTCCCCTAAACCCTGGTAGCCCAAACGGAAGGGTGGTCCTTGGTAACTATAGCCCAAGGCACAGCATAGGATGACTAGCCCGAGTACGGTTAAGTCTTGTTGCCACCAGGTGATCGCTAGTATCCCCAAAATTCCCAGACCTAAAGACAGATTTCCCAACCAGAAAATCAAAGCTTTGTTTCCAGTCAAATTAACTACAGAATGCGCTTTATTCTGATCGACGCCAGTTTCAGCATCAAAGACATCATTACTGAGATTCATCCAGGCCAGAATGAAGATAGAAGCGGTTAAAAAAGTAGAAAATATCCCGCTATGAATGGTCTTAGTTTCAGCAAAAGCCACAGCGGTTCCTACCCAAATGGGCATAATGGCAACGCTGTACATCGGCGGTTTGATTGCCGCCAGCCACAACTTAGTGTTTGGATATTCTATGAGCCTTGTAGTCATCAGATGTGATTAATTGAATTACTAGAAGTCTACTGAGGTGTGAATCCAGCTTTTGAGAGGTACGCCTGAGCCCTGGAACGAAAGGGTGGTAAAAAGTCCAACTGCTTGGGTACAGTTGCCTAGATGGTTGATCTTAGCGTGAGTGTGTTACCTCTAGAAATACCACCATGGTTTGTCACACATTAGGAACAAAACTTAAAAAAAATTTACTATCTCTACCTCCATGTCAGTTCTACCGTATCGTGCTAATGTCTTTGTAGACCACAAATCGATTTCTCAATTTCTCTTAGCTTGCCAGCAAAATTGCCGGATCAAAAGTTGTACACAACTTGTTAGTATATCACTGGAGATCGAATTAGTTGATCCGCTAAGTGTACTCCAGCTTGCGAAACGAGACGAGCTGAGTTTCTACTTTGAGAACAGAGGCAAAGGAGAAGCGATTGCCGCTATCGATGCAGTGGTAAAGCTACAATTAGAAGGCTCAAAAAATCGGTTTTATCAGGCTCAAAAATTTATCAATTTATGCCTTGCAAATACGCTTACTGTTGGTATCAGCGATGAATTATTTGCTGGACCTCACTTTTTCTGTAGCTTCAGTTTTTTTGATGAGCCTGCCCAAGCAGACTATCCATTTCCATCGGCTACAGTATTTCTCCCTAGATGCCAAGTAGCAACACGGCGCGATCGCTGTATTTTGGTTACAAATCTAGTTATCAGTGCTGAGATAAGCATTGAAATAGTTGTCCAGCAATTATCGGAGAAAATTGAAATTATCCGAAGTTCACAATTCAGCTCAAATAGAGCCAATAATTATAGGCAAAAACTTATTAAACAACCCGAGGAAAATCTAGATAACTTTAAACAAACCGTCTTATCTTCTTTGGCATCGATTGACTCAAGCAATTTGAGCTTGCTCAATGCAGCTGCCGGAGCTGCATCCGGCAGAACATTGAGTAAAATTGTGATTGCCCAGGCGCTCGACGTATCATCACACAGTCCTTTTAAGCTATTTCAATCCTTAAATAACCTGCGGATGATTCATCCAGATTGCTATATTTTTTCCATCAGCAACGGCAAAGGACAAAACTTTATTGGTGCCAGTCCAGAACGTCTAATCAGTATTCGCAATCAAAAATTGACTACAGATGCGCTGGCTGGTTCAGCGCCACGGGGTAAAACAGCGGCAGAGGAAGACGATTTAGAAAATCGTTTATTGAGTAGTGAAAAGGAAAAACGCGAACACCAAGTCGTGATTGACTTTATTATCCAACGTCTATACAAACTAGGTTTAGTACCCCAGAAATTGCCCCTGCAGTTGCGACAACTGTCGAACATTCAGCATTTGTGGACACCGATCCAGGCAAAAGTTCCTACCAGCGTGCAGCCATTGGAGATTGTGGCTGAACTACATCCCACCCCAGCAGTTGCCGGTGCCGCCAGAGATATCGCCTGTGCAGAGATCCGCCGTTACGAAAGCTTTGAACGCGGTCTCTACGCCGCGCCACTAGGCTGGATAGACCACCGTAATAACAGTGAGTTTATCGTAGGAATTCGCTCAGCTTTAATAGACGGCGATCGCGCAAGACTATATGCCGGGGCTGGCATCGTCGCCGGTTCCGATCCAGACAAAGAACTCGCAGAAATTCAACTAAAACTCCAAGCACTCCTCAAAGCCTTAATTTAGCAATACTAACTCTGTGTCCCTCTGCATTTAAAACAAATCCCGATGACAAAAAGACCTAGTAGACTTAGGCGTGAGTTTGCCTACCCTTCATCATTGCTTTAAGGCTTTACCCTGATAAGTCCACTTGAAAGGCTTAGCCATTGTGCGATTGAAGTAATCGATGAATTCAAGGATACGGGCTTTGAGTTGGG
>JAABUQ010008728.1_pt1 | contig 14061 bp, 9 predicted proteins | sample 5560001 | NCBI WGS metagenome assembly JAABUQ01 (sample SAMN10711888, study PRJNA513371) | rock metagenome | isolation source: Antarctica rocks | place: Antarctica: Victoria Land, Finger Mt nord | collected 2015-12-18
TGACCCTGGCGCTGACGCTGAGGCGGCGCGGGGTCGACGAGGAGGTCTGGGAGCGGGAGGTGCGGCGGGCCGCGGCGGACCGGGCGGAGGGCACGGCGTACCTGGCGCGCAAGCGGGAGGAGCGGCTGCGGCGCCAGGCGGCCGAGGCTGCGGAGGCCGGCATGGTGCAGGCGCAGGCGGAGGTGGGCCGGGAGGGCGGCGCGCTCAGTCCTGAATTGTCCGGGCGCATCGGGGCCAAGCGCGGGGGCGGGCAGCCGCTGGAGGCCACGGTCCGCCGGGGCATGGAGGGTGTGTTCGGGGTCAGCTTCGGCCACGTGCGCATCCACGCCGACCCCGAGGCGGACGCGCTCAACCAGGGCGTGGCCGCCATCGCCTTCACCGTGGGCGCGGACATCTTCTTCCGCGCGGGGGCGTACCAGCCGCATGGCGCGGCGGGGCAGCACCTCCTCGCGCACGAACTGACGCACGTGGTGCAGCAGCGCGCCGGCTCCCTGGGCACGAGCGGTGGGGGCGGCAACAGTGGCGGCGGGACGATGACGGTGGGCGCGGCGGACGACCGCCACGAGGTGGAGGCCGAGGCCACCGCCCACCGCGTCACCGCTGCCCTGCAACGCCGTGCCCTGTTGGCCCAGGCCACCACGCCCGGAGCTGGCATCGCCCGCCGCCACGACCCCGCCACCGCCTTTGTCCTGGTCGCCCCTGGCGTGGCTCGCCTGACCACTCCAGACGCCACCATCCGCCGCTGGCCTTGGGATGACGCCATCAATGCCGTTAAGGGCAAGGTCGACGACGTCTTGCGCGGGCTGCCCGGCTTTGAGTTGCTGACCGTGCTGCTGGGCCAGGACCCCATTTCTGGCCGGCAGGTCGCGCGCACCCCCCAGTCCCTCGCCCACGCCGTGCTCTCTCTCGCTCCCGGCGGCGACGCCCTCTACCAGAAGCTCGAGGAGCATAAGGTCCTGGCTAAGCTCTTCTCCTGGTTCGGTGCGAACCTGGCGGGTCTGACCGCCGAGGTCCGCACCATCCCTCAGCGACTGAGCCAGGTGCTTGGCTCGCTTGGCCTGGACCTCAGCGACGACTTTAACCGCATCAAGGGCGTCTTCACCGGTGTGATGGGCCGGCTCGTCTCCTTCGCCCAGGGAGCGGTGGGCAAGGTGGCCGAGGTCGCCATACAGGCCATCATGGCCGCCTTTGGGCCGTTGGGTGAGCGCGTCTACGAGCTGCTCAAGACCTCCGGGGCGTCGCTGCTGGACATCCTCAAGAACCCCGGCCCCTTCGCGCATAACCTCGGCGCCGCCGTGGGTCAGGGCTTCCACGGCTTCGTCGCCCACATCGCCTCCCACCTCAAGGAGGGCCTGCTCTCCCTCCTGACGGGCGGCCTACTGGGCGCGGGCGTCACGCTGCCCGCCCAGCTCAGCCTCGACGCGCCCGGCGTCATCACCCTGGCCCTCGACGTGCTCAACCTGGGCTGGGACCACTTCCTCGCGCTGCTCACGCACAAGCTGGGGCCGCGCGGGCAGCGGGTGGTCGCGCTGGTGCAGTCCGGCTCGCAGGAGTTGGGGCCGGCCGCCTCCGTGGCGCAAGACCTGCGCAAGGGCCCGTTGGCCTTCGCCCACCACCTCGTGGGCGGCATCGGCGACCTGACGGGGATGCTGCTGGGCCAGGTCGGCGACTGGCTCAAGACGGCGGTGCTGCCCCAGGCCATCATCAAGGTGCTCTCCATGGTCATCCCCGGCGCGGGCGTGGCCTCGCTGCTGCTGAGCCTCTACAACGGCATCGCTTTCTTTGTCTCGCACATGGACGAGATCACGGCGGTGGTCAACCGCGTGCTGGGCGCGCTGGGACGCATCATGGCCGGGGACATCGGGCCGGCGGCGCAGGCCATTGAGGACACCCTTGGCCGCGTCCTGCCGCTGGCGCTCAAGTTCCTCTTCCGGCTGATCGGCATCAACATCGACAGCATCGGCGGCCGCATCAAGTCCTTCCTCAGCGGCATCCGCGCGCGCATCGACGCCGCCCTCAACAAGCTGCTCGACTTCATCGTCAAGCACATCCCCGCCCGCCTCCTCGACGCCCTCGGCGTCGGCACACACGGGGACCCGCACCATCCCGCTGGCGGCGCCCATGACGACCAACATCATGCGGCGAACGGTAGTCCAGTGCCTAACCCACACCATACGCCCGTCTCTGGACATGGCGATCCCGCTCACGACGCCCAGGTGCATGCGGGTGTGCAAGCGATGGTCAACGCCGATAAACCGTACGCTCAAATCGGCATCGAGAAGTCCCAGGCGCAGCACATCGCGGCAATGGTCAAGGCTGCCCACCCCGTCTTTAAGTCGATCACCGTGGTCGACGGCGGCGACACCTGGGACTACCACTACGTCGCCTCCACTGGGGATGTGAAGGGTAAAAAGCAGGCGGAAATTGAGCAGGACTTCAAAAAAGTAGAGGCGGCTTTTGGAACCAAACTCTTCTCTCGTCACGATCTTGAAACCAAGGTTCCGGGGATTACTTACAGCCAGGCAACGGCAAATCGCCGCCTTCGTGACTGGTTAGCCGAAGGCAAGCTACACAGGCTTGCCTCGGCGGTCAGCGATGTGGGAACACTGTACTCTACTGACAGCCGTAAAGCAGGCCAACGCGAAACCGATCCGAAAAACCGCCAGAAATACGGATATGAGAACCCCGCGAAGGATTCCGGCGTAGGGCTGGTCATTTTGACCAAAGGTCTCCGTGACGACTCACCCGCACCAATCGAAAGAACGAGCGCAGCTTATCACAGGGGCAAAGCTCGCTACGATAGCAAGAAGCCGGGTTCGTCATACAAAGACTTTGGGTACGCTTTGGCTATCTTAGGACATAAAGACGAACTAGGCGCATCTGAGCACTGGAATACCATTGGGCACAAGCAATCCAAGGCTAAGAACCAGGAATGGAACAATAAACCTAACAACTACCAGGGGCCTGAGCACAAAACGGAATCCGCAGAGTCGGGGCCACACGCTCCACGCTATATCGTGCCAAACATGGATATTGGCAGCCATCCAGACTGGTTGTAGAGCATAAGCTGGACAGGGCGATTAGCCTGCGCGCTACTGCGTGGCTAGTACCGTTCGCTGGAAAACGTTCCGCAATTTCCACAGGCGTGGAGCGGGCTTCTGATGCACAAAGGCCGTACCGAATGTGCGGAGACATCTCCGTCGAGCGGTACTAGTTGAGAGGACGAAGGATGAGACGTGAGTACGACTGGAATCACGTTAGCTGAATTGCATGAGGGATTCCGAAAGTGGTCGGGCACGCCCACCGCTGTATCGGAGTTTCGCCACGATGACTCCAGCGATGACGTGCCCGCCGAGCTGGATGTATTGTACTTTCAACCATTGCTGGAGGAGGCATCATCAGGAGAGGAGCTATTCACCGTTCTCGCAACGGCTGGCATGAGCACCCGCATCATGCGTGGCCTCTGTCCTCGCGCGGAGTTGATCCTCGATATCCGGGGCGGCTACGATTGGGACGATCTCTATGCACTGGGAGAAAAATTGGCGGAGTTAGCTGTTGCTCCCTTTTATGGAGGACCGTCGTATCTACCTGATCAAGTGCTCCGAAATGTTTCATTGCCGCTCTTTTCTAGCATGGATTGTATCCTCGTTACAGAATGGGGCGTTCATCCTCCACCTGAGTGGCTGCCAGGTGTCACACCACCCGTGCAACTTCTCTCGATCCAGCCTCTTTATGCCGCCGAAGCCGATATTATCGAGGAGATTGGCGCAAGCGACGCATATCGCCGCTTTCGAGCGGAAGATATTGATTGGGATGATCCTAATCGTGCTCAGGCGTCCTTACAGGGTATTCCTTCTACCCTGCTCAGGCCGAATACCCTCTTGACGACGGCCGATGTAAAGGGAGAATTATTTATGGCGGGCGACGCTATCGCACAGACGATCAAGGATACATGGCGAGATATCGAGGAGTGGTATAGGCAACATGCCCCGCGTCTTCTAGAGGATCTGGCAACTGGGGCGTCGGATGCGGAGATCAGCGATCTCGAAGGGCGGCTAGGTCTGACCCTGCCCGACGACTACAAAGCGTCATTACGCATTCACAATGGTGATCTTAACGTCCACGCCTATCACTATATGACGATAGACAGTGTTGCAGGGACGTGGGCGATGATGACAGATCTCAGCAACAGTGGCGCCTTTAAGGGGCGACCCATCGATCAAGACGGTGGAGGTATCATACGGAACACCTGGTGGGACCGGGGGTGGGTCCCTTTCCTGGAGGACAGCGGCGGCAACTTGTTCTGCATCGACACGGCGCCGGCCGCCGAAGGAATCGCCGGACAAATCCTGCAAATGGAGATGGGAAGCGGTCCCTTCCCCACATCTTATCGGTCGTTCCAATCTTGGTTGCAGGACTACAGAAACAGCCTCTACCAAGATAAGTTCGAGGTTGACGCGGACGGCTTCCTGCGGGAAGTGTAAACGAGTGCATCGGGTCTACCCCGTAGTGGACGGCGGCAAGCGGGAACGGGGTGAGCGGAGGTGATATCATGAGTGCCCAAGATCGTTGGGCGCGGCTTCGAACGCTGCTGGAGCAGCCGGAGAGCGAGGCCGCCTGGGGCGATGTCTGTGCCTTCCTCAACAACTGGCCCGCTGTCGAAGGGCTTGAGGACGCTCTCAACTATGCGGTCGAACGCCTGGGCGCGTGGTATCGTCCGGTGCCCTGGGCGTGGAAGCGCACGCTGCTCACACAACCCGACCCGCGGTTGCGTTTGGTCAATGCCCTCACCATCGGCGTTATGACGGCAGGCAGCATCGGGGACCAGGGTGTGGCGATGCTTGCCGATCTGCCCCTATTGGCCAACGTGACCGACCTCGACCTGGACAGGAACGGGGTAGGCGCCGTGGGTGCGCGGGCATTGGCACAGTCACCGTACCTCACAAAGCTGACCATTCTCTCGTTAAACGGCAATGCCATCGGGCCGGAAGGTATCGAGGCGTTGGCCCGGTCGCCCAATGTCGCCGGGCTCAGGGCTCTGTCGCTTGTGGGAGCCGACGTTGGCGATGCGGGCGCCACTGCGATAGCACAATCGCCCTACCTCACACGGCTGGTGTTCCTGGATGTGAGCAAGAACAAGATAACCGAGTCGGGGGTAGAAGCGTTGGCTGATTCGCCGAACCTGGCGCGGGTCACGGAACTACACCTGAGCGACAACGCGGTGGGGGACGTAGGGGCAGTTGCCCTCGGCATCTCTAAACAAACGCACCATATGCGCAGTCTATACCTGCGCAACGCGGGGGTCGAAGATAGCGGCGTCTTCGTCCTCGTGAGCCAACTTCAACGCTTGAACGCGCTTGACCTTCAAAACAATAGGCTTAGTGGCGTGAGCAGTGTCACCTTGGAAAGCGCTGGCTTCCGTCGCGACCAGGATTTGTGGCTCCGGCCGCAAACCGTGGAGTGAATGGGCTCTACTTTCCCAGACAATATACCGGTCCCGGACCTGTTGGTTAAGCTATGCGCCTTCACCGAAGAAAACGGCGCCGGGACGTTCGTGGGCGATCTCAGGCTAACGGACTCAGGCCGCGGTGACGCGCTGGCCTGGTTCGATGGCGACCACGAGGCCGCCGATCAGTTCGTCATTTTCGCGGCCGATCGGCGTCTATCGCTCTACGGATACTGGTGGCACGATCACCAGGCGCTCGATGCGGCCCCCATCGTGTACCTCGATAGCGAGGCGACGGGTAATACGGTGCTTACCGACACGCTCGACGAGTTCCTCGAGCTGCTCACTTTGGGACCAAAGCTCGCCGATCTTGGCAAAGGCTGGCCCGAGATAGCGGAAGAGGCCGAGGCGACGCGGCGCTACCGCTCGTGGCCGCGCGATGAGGCGGGGATCACAACCGTCGCGGACCTCGCGGCATTCGTTCAGCGCGCCCTCATGCGTACCTGGCGCGCGTTTATGCTCACGTCTCCCAGTGTAGTCGCGGGCCAGTGCGGCCTCGCGCTCGCGGTCGTCCCGGACGACCGTCTTGACACAGCCCGGGCAGATGTCGCGCGCGCTCGGCGCGCGCGGCGCATAGAGCATCGCTTCGGCCTCGGTAAGGCATACGTCGCCTGTACGGCTACGAGTCGAACAGCATCTCTGCCGCGCTGCTGACCGTCGCGGCGCGCTCGAACAGCGCATCGAGTGTCGCCATGTCGGCGGCGCCCAAGCGTGCCTCCAGAGCCGTCGGGACCGCGCCAAAGCGCGCACGCAATAGATTAACGGTCATCTCCCGTTTCGTGTCGAGTACGCCCTGTTCGCGACCCTGGGCGATGCCTTCCTGCCGCATCCGGTCGGCCCACGTCAACTCGGTTGCCTCCACGTCGTCGCCTCCTTCTTCCGCGCGTAAGCGTGCCCGTAGCGCCGCTTCTTCGGCGGCGTCCAGCACCAGATACGTCTCCACCAAGTTTACCAGCAAGAACAGCCGCGCTTCGTCGAGGCCGCTGTCGCGCAGACGCCGCACGATGGCAATCTTGAGGTTGGCACGCCCCTCGGGCCCGGGTTGGGGCCGCATCGGCGCGGCCAACGCCACCGCCAGGGGTGATCCGGTCGCGACGTATGCATCCGCCGCGAGGTCGCGCAGTCCGATTAGCCAGTACTCCAGGAGGGTGTAATCATCTCCGAACAGGGTCTCGACATAGCGCGCCTTGGCGACCCCTCGCACGCCTCCCACGGCGCCGAAGGGCAGCAATGCCGCGGAGATAGCGAACTGCCTGTGACGCTGGCGCAACCCGGCGTTGTACTCCCACATCCGTACGTCAAGGGTAGGGTCGGGCTGCGACTGTACTTCGGTGTGGAACAGCACGGCCTCGGGCTCGTCCTCGGCGGACAGAGGGTGGATGCGGGCCACGAGATCGGCGGTGCGACTACGCCCCCGCGGCACGTCGGTAAAGGTCTGGGGATCGAGGAAGACCACGTCGTCCGGGTGGATGCTCGCCGCGATCAGCGGCAAAAAGAGCGTCAGGAACTCGTGGAAAAAGGCGCGTAGGATGTCCTTGAAGATTTGATCGTGCGATGTCGTCTCTCGCTCCACCATTCGTACTCCTCCGACAGTATGACAGGGGCGCTCTTGCCAGGCTAAACGGCTGGCGAACGGCGAACTGGCCTCTGTCAGAGCGGCGTGTCGGGTCGTGCGGCAAACAGTCTCGGTGTGTGCGGGCGTCAGGGATGCATGACGGGTACGGGCCTGGGCGCATGGATGAGGGCGGGATCGACGACCTCGACCGCGCTGACGATAGGAGGACTTTGATGGAGAGGCCGGAAGTGAATGATAATGCGCCCGGCACGATCCGCCGGGGCGATAAATTCCTCTACCACCGCTTTATCGGCCGCGCCGGCGGCCGCGATGATGTCGAAGTCGGTCAGAACCGGCCTGTTGCCGATGGAGACGTCGAAGTGGCGCATGCCGCGCTGGCGTACCAGCAACTCGGCGAAGTGCAGGCGTACGCCGTAGAGGGCGCCGGGCTTCAGGTCGGGGAAGGTATAGTCCCAGCCGATGGGGCTATAGCGGGCGCTCTGATAGACTGCCTCGGGCGCGAAACCCCGCGCCGCGCGGCCGGACGACGGGAGCTCGACTGTCGACGCCGTGGCGATGTCGCGTCCCTCGTCGGCATAGCTGTCCGGCGTGAATCGCCCCGCCCCGCCGCCGCCCGCGTCGATGGCGTAATAGACCGGCGGACGCGGCGGGGTGACCGCCCCAGGGGACGGAACTCCGCTCCAGACGAAGGTGACGGTGGCGCGCGAGGGTAGGGTGTAGGTGAACGACTCGGCGCCCCAACGTACTTTGACCGTGCGGGCCGCGGGCGCGCCGTTGTAGACCACCAGCGCCTTGGAGCCGTCGGGGTTCTTGAAGGCGACATCTTGCACGGTGCGCGAGACGTACTTGGCGTAGCCAAAGCTGTTGGAGTCGATGCGGTAGGCGCCCGGGTGGACGAAGCGGCTGGCGTGGCCCAGTTGATAGTAGTCGCGGGTGTAGGACACCTTGCCCGTGGCGCGATCCAGCGTGACCAGGCCGATGCACGTGGCGCAGCCACCCCCATAGCTCGGTCCGTCGCGTGTGTCGAGGGCGAGGTTCCACAGCACGACCGTCCTGGCCCAGTTGCGCATCGAGTTGATCAGGATCTCGGCCGCCGGCCGGCCGGCGGGCAACGCGTCGGAGCACTCGGCCTCGTAGATATCCTTGCGCGGGTGGGCCATGTGCAACTCCGTCATGGCGTCGGGGGGACCATTGTAGCAATGATACGAGACGCCGGCGACGTCGGCCGCGGTCGCAGGGTCTTTCAGGATGTCGTACGGGTAGCCGCTGCTGACGACACCGCCGCCCCAATCCCAGTCGTAGGCCAGAATCTTGGGGCGCAGGCGCGCCGCGCGCAGGGCCGGAGCGAGGTAGCGCCTGATGAAGGTGGCCTCGTCCCTGGCCGTGATGACCATGCCCGGATAGGCCGGGACGGCGAAGCCGGGCTCGTTCTGCGGCGTCACCGCGTAGATGGGCAGGCCGCGCGCCCGATAGGCCTCGATGAAGCGCACGAAATAGCGCGCCAGGGGGGCATACGAACCGGGCAGAAGCGGACCCAGACCATGATTGTCGGTCATCAGCCCGTTGGCCTTCATCCAGCCCGGCGGGCTCCACGGGGTCGCCATCATCTTGAGAGCGGGGTTGAGCCGCAGGGCCTGCTGGAGCGCGGGGATGATGTAGGCGTCGTCGTGGGCGATGGAGAAGCGCCGTAGTTGGGGGTCGGTCTGGCCGGCGGGAAGGTCGTCGTAGGAGTAGGGCCGCTCGTCGTGCGTGAAGTCGGAGGCGCCGATGGGCTGGCGCAAGAAGCTCAGCCCGATCCCGGCCTCGGGGTCGAAGAGGCGGCGCATCACGGCGTCGCGCGTCGCGGGAGGCGTCTGGGTGTAGATGAGCCACGCCGAGGTGTCGGTCATCGAGCCGCCGAAGCCGTCGATACGCTGGTAGGTGTGGCGCTCGTCGACTGCAATGGTCAGGGGATTGTAGGGCCCGTCATGGCCAAAGGTGAGGGGGCGCTGGGGCGTGAGCCCGTTGCGCCCGTCGTCGGTCGTCAGCCAGACCGCGACCTTGCCGTGAGCCAGCGCGGCGGATGCGGCGGATAGCGTATAGTTGGGCGCCGGTGCGGGCGTGCCCGTCGTGGCCGGCCTGACTGCCGTCAGGACCGCTATCGCGACCGTCAGGACCGCGAACGTTGTACACAAGGACCCTCTCGACCACATCAAACCGCACCCTCCGCTCTATCTACTCTATCGGGCGCACCGCCCAGCACCACCCAGCACCGCCCAGCACTGCCCCGCATCACCCACGCATACTATCATACCCGGACGGTGGCAGTGCATCCTACGGCGCGTTGGCCGTCTGTCGCTATCCACCATGCACACCGCGGCCGGAGCTCGAACACTCTACCGGACTCGCGTTGCCTCAAACCGTCACCCGCTTTTTGGTAGCTACTTGCGCAATTGCATAGACATGCACTACACTGCATATGTATGCACTAATCGATCGCGGATTTAAGGCCGGGAGTTGAGGGAGAGGGTAATGGTGGCGCAGCAAATCTACGTGGAGGGCGAGGTCACGATCAGCGAGACGCGCGAGGTGGCGATCCCCAGGTTGCGCGCGCTACACGACACGGCCGCGTGGGCCAGGGGGCGCTCCGCCCACCAGTTGCGCACGATACTCCGCCAGTCCGACATTTTCTTGACCGCCTGGGACGGCGACGAGCTCGTCGGCTGCGCCCGTGTGCTGACCGACTATGCCGTGCGCGCGCTCATCTGCGACGTGATCGTCGACCCCTCACACCAGGGTCAGGGCGTCGGCCGCATGCTCGTCGAGGCCATCGAGACGCACCCGGCCTTGCGCGATGTCGAGACGCTGTGCCTCTTCACGACGCAGAAGCACGACTTCTACGCGCACCTGGGCTGGGAAGACTACGCCGGCGACGGCATGGTGCTGCGACGCTGGGACGCTATCAGCCGCCGCCAGGAAAACTTTGCCGGCTAGACGTCTATGAGCTTTTGGGGATGATTCCTTCCAGCCTTGTGAGAGTCCGGTCGCAGGCCCATTGAACCTATCGAGAGGATGACCTAACAGTGAGCGATACACAGGGACAGAGTCAGGGACAGAAACAAAAGGTCGTGCTGGCCTATTCGGGTGGCCTCGACACCTCGGTCGCGGTGCATTGGCTGCGTGAGCGTGGCTACGAGGTGGTCACCCTGACGGCCGATCTCGGCGGAGACGTCAACCTGGAGGCCAGCGCGGCCAAGGCGCGCTCCATGGGCTGTCAGGCCTTTGTCGTCGACGCCCGCGAGGAGTTCGTGACAGAGTTCGTCTGGCCTGCCTTACAGGCCGGCGCGCTCTACGGCGGTCGCTACCCCCTGGCCACCGCGCTGGGGCGCCCGTTGATCGCCCGCCTGCTGGTGGAGGCGGCGCACCAGACCGGCGCCACGGCCATCGCCCACGGCTGCACCGGCAAGGGCAACGATCAGGTGCGCTTCGACGTGACCACGGCGCTGCTCGACCCCTCGCTCACGGTGATCGCCCCCGTCCGCGAGTGGGATCTGAAGACGCGCGACGAGGAGATCGAGTATGCCCAGCGGCACAACATCCCCATTCCCGTGACCAAGACGTCGCCCTACTCTATCGATGAGAACCTGTGGGGCCGCTCCATCGAGGCCGGCCCGCTGGAAGACCCCTGGCAGGAGCCGCCCGCCGATGCCTTCGCCTGGACGGTCGACCCCGCCGACGCGCCGGCCGCGCCGCGCTACGTGGAGATCGGCTTCGAGCAGGGCGTGCCCACCAGCCTTGACGGGACGCCGGTCGCGCCGGTCGAGTTGGTGACGACGTTGAGCGCCGTCGCCGGGCAGTATGGCGTGGGCCGCATCGACCAGATCGAGGACCGTCTGGTCGGCATCAAGTCGCGCGAGATCTACGAGGCGCCGGCCGCCGTGGTCCTGCACGCGGCCCATCAGGCACTGGAAGATATGGTGCTCACGCGCGACGCGGCGGCCTTCAAGCGCGGTGTGGCGGACACCTACGCGCGGTCGATCTACGACGGCGCCTGGTACGCGGCCTTCCGCGAGGATCTGGCCGCCTACGTGACCAGCACGCAGCGCTACGTGACGGGGACGGTGCGCGTCAAGCTGCAGGCAGGCGCTGGCGCCATCGTCGGCCGCCAATCGCCCTACTCGCTCTACCAGGCCAACCTGGCCACTTACGGCAGCGGCGACCTGTTCGCGCACAACGCGGCCGAGGGCTTCATCCAGTTGTGGGGCCTGCCGCTGCGCGTCCAGGCCGTGGCCCAGCCCCGCGCCATTATCAAGGAAGCCAGGGTCGAATCCGCCCCCGAGCCCGTCGCAGTGTAGAGGGGACCTGCGACTGCGGTCGCATGGCAAACGACGGACACTGCGGTGTCAACCGGCCTGCGACCGCGGTCACATGGCAAACGACGGGCCGACTGCGGTCGGGTGTGACCCGTTGCGGCGTATACGCTACGCCCCGACCCTCGTCCTGACACCGCAGTGTCCGTCCGCTGCCATGCGACCGCGGTCGCAGGCTACTAACCACGGAGGATCTCTATGGCGGGAACGCACGAACGGCTGTGGGGCGGGCGCTTCGCCGAGGCGCCCAGCGAGGCCACGCTGCGCTTCATGGCTGGCCGCGATGTGACGCCGACTCTGGCCGCCGACTCCCACCTCGTGGCCGATGACCTGTGGGCCACGACCGCGCACGTGACCATGCTGGCGCGGCAGGGCATCATTCCCGCCGCCGCCGCGCGCCTGCTGCTCGATGGGTTAGCCGAGATCGGTCAGCGTCACCGACAAGGAGGGTTTGCGCTCGACCCCGCCCGTGAGGATGTCCACACCAATATCGAGTTGACGCTGGCGGAGATATGCGGCGTCGAGGCCGGTGGCCGCGTCCACACCGGCCGTTCGCGCAACGACCAGGTGGCCACGGCGCTGCGGCTCTACCTGCGCGGCCACGCCCTGGCCTTCGCCGCGGACGCGCTCGACCTCGCCCGCGCGGTGCTGGACCTCGCCGATGGGCATCGCGAGACGCTGATGCCCGGCTTCACCCATCACCAGCCGGCCACGCCTACCACGCTGGGCCACGCGCTTGCTTCCTATGCCGAGGCCGTCGCGCGCGACGCGGCGCGGCTGCTGGGCTGGCTCGACCTGCACAACCGCTCGCCCCTGGGCGGCGCGGCCGGTTACGGCACCACTATCCCGCTCGACCGCGCCCTGACCGCCCGCTACCTGGCCTTCGATGGCCCGCATCTCACGTCGCTCGACCCGCTTACCACGCGCGGTGAACCGGAGACCGACCTGGCCCTGGCCCTGGCCACGCTGCTCAAACACCTGGCGAGTTTGGCGCAGACGGTCATCCTGCTGGGCGCGCCCGGCTATGGCCTGTTGCGCCTTAGCCCCGCCTACTCCTCGGGCAGCTCGATCATGCCGCAGAAGGGCAATCCCGACACGATGGAGGCGATCAAGGCCAAGGCCGCCGTGGCCGGGGGCATCGTGGCGGGCCTGCTTGGCGTGGGCGCCGCCGCGTTCATGGGCTATAACCGCGACACGCAGTGGAGCAAGTACCTCATCGTCGACCTGGTCGGCGAGGCCACCGACGCCACTGCCGTCATGGCCGGCGCGCTGACCACGATGAGCATCGACCGTGAGCGCGCCGCCGCTCTGGCCGGCGGCGGCTTCGTTGGCAGCGCCGCGCTGATGGAGTGGCTGGTCACGGCGCACGGTCTGCCGTTGCGCCAGGCCAAGCATGCCGTCGAGGCGGCGGTGCGCCTCTCCGAGGATGCCGGCGCCGACGAAGTCACGGCCGTGGCGCTGCGCGAGGTACTGGCCGATGCCGGCCTGACGCTCACGCTCGACGACGCGGAGGTCGTGGCGGTGCAGCAGCCGGCCGCGATCGTGCGGGCCGCTCGCGCCATCGGCGGACCCGCGCCGGAGGCGGTCGCCGAAGCCATCGCGTCCTTGCGCGAGCAGATGGCCGGCCTGACCGTTCGCCTGAACAGGGCGCATGAGCGCACCGCCGCCGCCAAGACTCTGCTGCGAGCGGACGGAGCGAACCTGGGCACGATGGAGTCGACGAGTAGGTGATTGTAGGAGGATGGTGACGAGAGACTTCCTTGACGAACCGATGGAAGAATCGACGCGCAAGGACCCCGACTATCCGCGCAAGGTTGCAGCGGCGCGGCAAAGACGCGCTGCTGCCCGCGCGCTGTCTCGTGCCACGGTTCGCTACGGCCCAACACAAACGAGCGCCACAACCGGCGCCCAGGCGGTGGCGACCGATGTCGCGCGGATCGACGGCGCCAAGCTGGCGAAAAGCTAAATAAACCCGCGGCCATCATGTGATACTAGCCCTACACTTTCAGTCCGCTCAAGGCGATGCCTCTGATGAAGAAGCGTTGCGCGAGCAGGAATACGATGGCCACCGGCAGGACGTACACGGCGCTGGCGGCCATGAGGTACGCCCAGGCCGTCTGATGCAGCGACTGGTACTGTTGCAGGCCCAACGTCAGGGTCGAGAGGTCGTTGCTCTGCAAGAAGATCAGCGGGGCCAGGAAGTCCTTCCAGTTGGCCAGGAACGTGAAGAGCGAGACGGTGGCCATCGCTGGCTTGGCCAGAGGCAGGATGATGCGCCAGAAGATGCCGAACTCGGTGGCGCCGTCGATGACGGCGGCTTCGGACAACTCGGTGGGGATGGTCAGGAAGAACTGCCGCAGCAGAAAGATGTAGAGCGGGTTCCCGCCGAACGCGGGTAGGATCAGCGGCCAGTACGTGTCGATCATGTTGAGCTGGCGGAAAATGATGAAGAGAGGCACCATCGTGGCCAGGAATGGCAGCATGATCGTGGTGAGGGAGAGCGCGAAGAACAGGTTGCGCAGCCGCCAGCGCAGCCGCGCGAAGGCGTAGGCCGCGATCGGGCAGGAGAACAGGGTCCCGACCACCGAGGAGGCGCTGATGATGAACGTGTTCCAGGTGTAGCGCCAGAA
>JAABUQ010008729.1_pt1 | contig 14060 bp, 17 predicted proteins | sample 5560001 | NCBI WGS metagenome assembly JAABUQ01 (sample SAMN10711888, study PRJNA513371) | rock metagenome | isolation source: Antarctica rocks | place: Antarctica: Victoria Land, Finger Mt nord | collected 2015-12-18
CCACTCCACGCGCAGACTCTTGGTGCCCAGTTCGATGGTCTCGCAGCCGTCCAGCTGCAGAGCAGGAGCAGCCACACCGACGTACTGCCTGATGCCGCGAGAGGCGTTCTTCAGCTCGGAGACCTCCGCCGGCGGCACGCCGTGGACTTGGAGATGATGGCCGACTTCTTGGACCAGCTGCTCGATCTCGAGATAGCGAGGGTGCACCATCGGCACTTCCAGGCGGTGCAGGAAGAGCTGGGCGCCGTCCCGCTCAGTTAGCTCGCCGGCCCCGCCGTAGTGGTCGGGATGGATGTGTGTCACGACGAGCCGCCCGATCTTGGCTTTCACGCCTGCGACCTTCCTGGCCGCTGCGCGGATGAGAGCCAGCGAGTCCTGCCCGTTCATGCCGCAGTCGATCAGATCGACCCAATCTCCGCGCGGAAGCAGAAAGCAGTTGACTCGGCCGTCTTCCCAGGGAATCGGCAGTCTGAGTTCGAAGACGCCGCTGCTTAGTTGAGTTAGCTCCACTGGTGGGCTCAGCGGCTGGCGCCATATAAGATGGTTCCGGCGAAATGCCGCAAAGCGTCATAAGTGGAGGAGTCAATGACTGACGAGCTTACCCCGCAGCAGGTTTTCGACAAGCTGCCCGAGTACTTCCGCGCCGAGAAGGCCGGGAACGCTAATGCCAACGTCCAGTTCAATCTGACAGGAGATCAGGGCGGCCAGTGGTGGGTGAAGATCGCGGATCAGACTGCCACCTCCCATGAGGGCACTGTCGAGAACCCGAACCTCACCTTGACTGCGGACGGTCACGACTATGTGAAGATCGCGACAGGCACCATGGATGCCACGTCAGCCTTCATGAGCGGCAAGCTCAAAGTGAAGGGCGACATGGGCTTGGCGATGAAGATGGCCTCCCTCTTCAAGCGCCCCTGAGCGCCAGCCGAGGAAGTCTCCCGGCAGCCGGCCGCTAGCCCCCTCGTGCCCAACGGGAATACGGCGCCCTAGTCGTCGGTCGAAACCTGATAGCGTTGCCTGCCCCAAAGGGGCACCAGGTTGGCACAGAGGAGACAAGATGGCAGACACGGACGTGGAGAGAAAGCGGCTGGAAGCCGAGGCCGAGGCACTGTCTGCGCTTGCCTCTCAGTACGAGGAGGAGGCGGGGCTGGGCCGGCCGATCGCCGAGACAGTCGGCGACGTGGTCACCCGGGATCCTGAAGACACGGAGTTCGCCTCTGTCCTCAGTGATCGGGAGGTGGGCGAGAACCTGGTCCAGCTTCTGGAGGAGAACCGGGAACAGGTCGAACACGCTCTGGACCGGATGAACCAGGGCACCTACGGCGTCTGCGAGGACTGCGGCAAGCAGATTCCGGCGGAGCGCCTGCGCTTCCGGCCCGAGGCCACCCGCTGCGTCGACTGCCAAGCCCGCTTCGACAGGACCAACGTAGCCCCGGCCTGAGGCTGCCTCAGGCGGGTCCGGCGGCCAACGACCTCAGCAGTGGGCGGAGAAACGGCTCATCGGCAACGCGGCCGAAGTATGCCCGGTCGCCGCTTTCGACGGCGGCGATCGCTCGGACTGCCAGGTCGCGGCCGGCCGAGGTTACACCGAGCCGCCGGGCGCGGGAGTCGGCGGGATCGGGCTGCCGTGTGATCAGGCCCCCCGCCTCCAGTCTGCGGACAACCTGCGACGTCATCATCGGGTCGGTGCCGCAGTGCTCGGCCAGCTGACGCTGGCTGGGCGCCTCGCCCTGCTCACCGAGCCACCAGGTGCTGGCGAGGAGGACGAACTGGACATGCGTCAAGCCGCACGGCCGGAGGACCGCCGCGGTGGCGCGCTGCCACCGCAGCGTGGCGCGCCAGAGGAGAAACCCTGGACTCTCCCCCGGCAAGCCGATTCCGTCCTCCATCAGGCGCTCGCGGGCTCAGACCTCAGGGCGTGGTCGGCCAGCGCCGCCACCGTGGACGGGACATCCGCGGTGACCATCGGGCCCAGCTGCTGGGCCGCCGGACCGGTGATCACCACACGGTGAGTGATCCGGGTGCCGCCGCCTGTCAGCGGGGCCAGGCGGTGCTCGAAGCGCAGGGTGGCGGTGCCTGGGATCTCGGTCTCGTCGACGAAGCCCGCGGCCTCCGCTGCTTCGACCATCCGGAACGGGACCGGTTCCTGGTTCGTTGGCGTCAGAACGCCGGTGGTGCCCGCGGCGAACGGCCCGTGAAGCTCCACGTGGGTAACACCTGCGTCCCAACTCGGCCACTCGGTGACGTCGCTGTAAAGCCGGTAGATCGCGGCCGCCGAGGCGGCCGTCTCGACGCTGTGTTCGAATTCGTACATGGCAAGTCTCCTCAAACTGAACGATGGGCGGCTAGTATGTACGCATAGTACCAGCGCGCATAGCATTGTGTCAAGTGCGCGCGGCGGTGTCAGTGGGTGCTCTAAACGATCGGTCCGGGAGCGTCTGGTCGCGACATGGGAGGGACCCGGCGCTGCAGCTCGGCTGGCTTTGCGAGGTTAGAGGGATCCGTAAACAACCGCCTTCTGCTCGGTGTACTCGTGGAATGCTTCCAGACCGTGCTCCTTGCCGAAGCCTGACTGTTTGGTGCCGCCGAAGGGCAGCTCGTCGTGAGCGATCTGAAGTGCGTTGACCCACGTGTAACCGGCGTCCAGCTCCTGCACCGCTCGGTGGGCGGCGGCCATGCTGCCAGTCCAGATCGAGGAGCCGAGACCGAAGGGCGAGTTGTTGGCCCGCTCCAGGCCCTGGTCAAGATCCTTGATCCTCATCACCGGCAGGGCAGGACCGAAGACCTCCTCGGTGACCATCCGCGATTCGTGGCTGACGTCGACCAGGATCGTGGGATTGATGAACCAGCCCTTGGCATACTCCTCGCCTTGCGGCCGGTCACCCCCGAACACGACGTGGGCTCCCCGGGCCAGCGCGTCCTGCACCTGGACCTCCACGTCAGCCCGCTGCTGTTCGGAATGCATGGGCCCCATGCGCGAGCTCTTGTCCATGCCGTCGCCAGGCTTGAGCTTGCGCGCGCGGGCGATAATCTTCTCCAGCAGTTCGTCGAAGACGCCTTCCTGGACGTAGAGCCGCTTGATCGCCAGGCAGGCCTGACCGCAGTTGAAGAAGCGGCCCACCGAGATCGCCTTGGCAGCCTCGTCCAGATCGGCGTCCTCGAGCACTATGCAGGGGTCGGAGCCGCCCAATTCCAGCACCACCTTCTTGAGCTGAGGCGCGGCCGCCGCCATGACCTTGCGACCGGTCGGCGTGGAACCGGTGAGTGCGATCTTGCGGATCAACGGATGCTCGACCATGGCGGGGCCGGAGCCATGGCCCAGGACCACGTTGACGACGCCCTCCGGCAAACCGCCTTCGATCAGCGCCTCAACGCAGGCCAGCGTCGACAGCGGAGTGGTTTCCGAAGGTTTCAGCACCACACAGTTGCCGGCAGCGATCGCCGGCGCCACCTTGTTGGCCGCCAGGGTGAGGGGGAAGTTCCAGGGCACGATGGCGCCAGTCACGCCGATCGGTCGGCGCAGCACCAGGCCGTAGGTCCGCGCGTCGGGCAGAGTGACGTACTGCCCGTGGATCTTGTCCGCCAGGTCCGCGAACCAGGCTATGTTCTCGCCGAAGCGCTGGGCCTCGATGCGGGACTCGAGGATCGTCTTGCCCTGCTCAGCGGTCAGCAGCGGAGCGATCTCCGCCGCCTTGCCCAGCATGTGCTCGGCTGCGCGATGCAGGATGCGAGCGCGCTCAGCGGGCGCGATCTTGCCCCACTTCTTCTGCGCCCTCTCCGCCGCCTGGGCGGCTCGATCGACGTCTTCAGGGCCGCCGCTGGGCACCTGGTCCACAACCTCGCCGGTGGACGGGTTGCGAACTTCATACGTCTGGCCCGAAGCGGCGCCTGTGCGCTCGCTCTCGATGATCATTGTTGCCACTGTCATTTCCCCCAAGTTTCCTCCGTCAGGAATCACGCCGGTCGCCCGATAGGACACCATTATTCAGCCGCCTGTCATCAAACATCGGAGGCTTCCCATGGCAGTACGACTCGAGCGAGAGGGGCCGGTCGCAGTCATCGTCCTGGACCGACCGCCCGCCAACAGCTACGACTACCAGTTCCTGCGCGAGCTGGGCTCAGTCATCGACGACATCCGCTACGACGACAACCTCCGCGCTGCCGTCCTGACCAGCGCCTCAGAGAAGTTCTTCTCCGCCGGCGCCGACGTGGCAGCTTTCCAGGCGGGATCAGCCCACCGGCGGGCGATGACCGCCCTCTTGGCCCACGAGGTCTTCCGCAAGTTCGAGCAGACGCCGCTGGTCTTCGTGGCGGCGATCGCCGGTCACGCGCTGGGCGGCGGTTTGGAGCTTGCGCTTGCCTGCGACCTTCGCTTCGCCGCCCGCGGCGGCTACAAGCTCGGTCTGCCGGAGACCAACCTGGGACTCTTCCCCGGCTCGGGCGGCACTCAACGCTTGCCGCGCTTGGTGGGGCTGTCCCGCGGCATGGACATGATCTTCAGCGCCAGCCAGTTCGGTCCCGAGGAGGCCGAGCAGTTGGGCGTCGTCAACCGCCTCTTCGACGACGCCGGCGCCTGCCGGACGGCAGCTGTGGACTACTGTCGCAGGATTGCAGAGGGCGCCAGCGAGGCGATCGGCCGGGCGAAGGTCGCTGCCTCTCTCGGCTATGCCGCCCCGCTCGATCTCGGTCTTGCCATCGAGCGCGAGGCAATCACCCGCGTCTTCGTCTCAGAGGACGCCGCCGAGGGCATCGGCGCCTTCCTGGAGAAACGGAAGCCCGAGTTCAAGGGCCGTTGACCGCTAGCAGCCCCAGGCGGAGTACAACCGGTCAGAAGCCTATGTTGCACCAGGGCTGGAGGGGCCAGCCGAACATGGCGTCGGCGAGCGCCAGGGCGCCCGGGCGGCACTCCTCCAGCTGACCAGCGCGATGGAGGTTGGTGAAGCTCGTGCCGGCCAGGTAAGCCGCCGCCAGCGACTGGCCAGGCAGCACGAGGTCGGCGGTCTCACCCGTCCTGGAGCACTCCGCCCCGTCGGCGCCGGCGTCGAGCGCGAAGACTCCTTCGCTCCCCTGCCAAAAGCCGGCCTTGACCTCGAGTCGAAGCTTTCCCGGGACCTGGTAGCGGCGGCAGGCCAGGGCTCGGGGCACGTCCAGCAGGTTGAGCCAGAGCTGCGGGAAGACCTGCTGGATGAGCGCGTGCGGATCCTGAAGCAGATGGCGCAGCGGCGAGTCAACAGGCTGGCTCGGAGCGCTGACCCGGCTCACCAGGTCGATGTCAAGCAGGTGGCGCCAGAGCGCTGCACTGGTGTCGGCAGCGAGTCCTTGCAGTGCCACCACCTGCAGCCGGCCGTCGGGCGAATGGACTGTCCAGCGCATGTCCTTGCGATAGAGCGCAAAGCCGGCTCGCTCCGTGCCGGGCGCCTGCAAGACGAGGTAGAGATTGCTGTAGCCGCCCCGACCGGATTCATCATCGGCCAGCAGATGCTCCCAAAACGCGCGCGGTCCGGCGATGGCGCCCGGTTGGCTGAGAACGAAGCGACGCTCGATGTCCATGAGGACGTCGAGAGAGGCGGCGGGTTGGCGGTATTGGATGCCGACCAACTCGGGCAGCACCTTCATCGCCGAGCGTTCCCGAGCCAGTTCCAGGTCGGCTCGATAGCTGGCGATGCCGAAGCCGAAGCGGCCATAGATGGCGCCCTCTGAGGCGTACAGTGCGGCGATCGGCTCCTCCAGCTCGGCGGCCTGCCGCAGCAGCTGGCGCATCATGTCGGTCAGCGCGCCCTGGCGGCGATGGGTGGGCAGGACCGTGACAGCCGAGATGCCTGCTGTGGGGAGCGCGACGCCGCCCGGAAGCGACAGCTGGAGGCTGTAGGCCCCGGCGGTGGCGAAGAGCTCGCCGGCGTCAAAGTATCCCCAGCACCGCCCCCGTTCCAGCCTCTTGGCTCTCTCGTCCACCGCTTCAGGCTTGGGCGTCGAGCCGCCAAACGTCTCCCCGCACTGGATCACGTAGGCAGCGAGCTCAGCCTCGTGCAAGACCCTCAGCTCCCTCATCGGCTCCTCCTGGTCCAGAACCCGCCAGGGTCCAGCCGGCGGATCTGGGCCAACTCCTCCTCACTGGGCTCCGGCGTGGCGGCGCATTCCGCCGAGACCTCGAGCTGCCAACCCGTGGCCGCCTGCACCTGCGCCAGCTCCACGCCGGGGTGGACCGACGCGAGGTAGGCCTCACCGCCCTCAGCTGGGAAGCGCAGTACAGCCATCGTGGTCACGATGGCCGCTGGACCGCCGCCCAGCAGGCCATGCCGGAGCCGCCAGGCCGGGCTCCCATCGCCGTGCCCGGGAGACGTCACGTACGAGACGCGCTCGACCAGGCGGCGCGGTTCGTGGCTCATCAGCGTCACCCAGCGCTGGGACAGGATCGCGATGTCAGCGCCTCCCCCGCTCCCCGGCAGCTTGAGTTGGGGCTTGGCGGGAGGGCCGATATAGCTTGTGTTGAGGTTGCCGAAGCGGTCGACCTCTGCGCCGCCTATGAAGCCCAGGTTCACATCGCCCTGCGCCATCAGCGCCATCGTGCTTGACGTCCCGGTGGCCCACAGGGATCCTGCCACGTTGGGTGGATCGCCCATGGTGCCCAGGAAAGCGTCGGCCGCTCGATCCCGGAGCAGGCCCAGCTCGAACAGCGCTCGTGCGCTCGGCGCGTGCGTGTTCCGGGCGACTCCATAGGCCAGGACGGGCAGCCGCATTCCCACAAACACGAGGTCGCCGTCCCGGATCTCACGGGCGGCGGCGGCGACCATGAGCTCCTGAGCAGTGAATCGCTCACTCATAGCCGTAGTCGGCAGGCTCGGAGAGAAGCCGGCGGGTGATTCGCAAGGGATCCAGCTCCAGCTTGGCCAGGTAGGCTGCTCGATCCGGGACGTCCAGCACCCACTCGCGCAGCCAGCGCCCGAACCCCTCGGCGGTGCGAGAGAGCGCGGCGTACTCGCGAAAGGCTGCGTGATCGCGCTTCCAGTAGCCGGGCAGTGGCGAGGGCAAGCAGCCGCCGGGTTCGTGCACCACAGCCACCACCTTCGTCTCCGGCACCAGGACCCGGCTCGGATCGGAGAGGATCACCTCTGGCTCCACTAGCTGCTCGCAGGTGAGGATCACGCGCTGGGCCGCTAGCGCCGCCTCCTGAGCCACCCCAAGCGGGCCCCAGGTGTGCGCTCGGCCGCCGGCGTCGGCTCGCTGGACGTGGAGGACGCAGACGTCAGGCCTGACCGCTCCCACGCGGACGCTGCCGTCGACCAACTCCAGCGCCGCCTGACCGCTCAGAATGTCACTGCCCAGCAGGGTCGGAGTGGGGATATAGGGCGAGTTCCAGGCCGCCGCCCAGAGTGCCAGCGAGATCGAGAAGTTGCTGTGATCGCGCACAGTCAGGGTCAGTGGGTCCCCGCTCTCGACTGCCCGCCGGTAGCAGTGGCCCAAGCCCTCCGAGACATTGCCCACCCAGGCAGCCACCACCTCGGCCACGCACCCGGCGCCGATCAGCTGGTCGAAGAGCGAGTCGGAGATGGGACCGATCAGCTTCAGATCTCGCCGCCGCTGGCGGATCAGCTCGTGGCCCGCGGCAAAGGGAATGGCCGGCTCCAGGCAGCAGCCCATCGCAACTGCCGCTCCATCGGGCACGAAGCGCTCGACTGCTTGAGCCAGGGACATGACTTGAGACATGGCCTCAAAGCTAGCCGCCGAAGCGGGTCAGGCATCGATGTCGGCCAGATAGCTCCACAGGTTGCGCTGTAGCTCGGCGACCGAGTCACCGCCGAACTTCTCCAGGAAGGCGTCGGCCAGCGTGAGCGCGACCATTGACTCGCCGATGACTCCGGCGGCCGGCACCACGCAGACGTCGCTGCGCTCGTAGTGCGCCTGAACCTTCTTGTGGGTCCGCAGATCGACCGACTGCATGGGCTTCTTCATCGTCGAGATCGGCTTCAGCGCCACGCGCAGGTCGATCGGCTCCCCGTTGGTGGTGCCGCCCGTCAGGCCACCCGCGCGGTTGCTCAGATGTCGATAGTGGCCGCCGTGGAAGTCGATCTCGTCATGGAACGCCGAGCCCGGTCGACTCGCGCCCTCGAAACCGGCGCCGAACTCGACCCCCTTCACTGCGTTGATGCTCATGATCGCCATCGCCAGGCGGGCGTCCAGCTTGCGATCCCAGTGCACGTGACTGCCGAGGCCGATGGGCAGTCCTGTCGCGATCACGCGGAACGTCCCGCCGAGTGTGTCGCCTCGGTCACCGGCGGCATCGATGGCCGCCACCATACTGTCACTTAGGGCCGGGTCTGGACAGCGGACAGGTGAGGCCTCTATCAGCTGCTCGCTGAGCTTCAATGGATCCACCGCCTCGTAGCCCAGATCCACCGGGCCGATGGACTGCGTGAAGCTGAACACTCGGACGCCGAGGCGGTCCAACAGGGCGCGCGCCACGGCGCCCGCCGCCACTCGGGAGGCGGTCTCCCGGGCACTGGAGCGCTCGAGAATGTTGCGGACGTCGTCGTGGCCATACTTGACAGCCCCGGCTAGGTCAGCGTGCCCCGGCCGAAGGCGAGAGATCGGCTGGGGCTGGAAGCCCTCCTTCTCCGGGCTCATCTCGGCCGTCCAGTTGGCGTGATCGCGGTTCTCTAGCACCAGCGCCACCGGACTGCCGAGCGTCACTCCGCCCCTGACTCCCCCGACCAGCCGCGCCTGGTCGGTCTCGATCTGCTGCCGGCCGCCGCGGCCGTGGCCGCCCTGGCGCCGGGCCAGATCGCGCCGCATTAGCGCGCTGGAGAGCTCCAGGCCCGCCGGCACGCCCTCCATGATCACCGTTAGCTGTGGGCCGTGCGACTCGCCAGCTGTAAACCATCGCAGCACCACCGAAGGATAGGGCCGGCCCGGCTCATCTCCGCCACGCGCGCGTGACTTCATACGATCGGGCGTGATGACGCTGGACTATGCTGGGGCCCTCGAGCGAACTCGCAGCCTGGCAGCGGAAGGGCGGCGCGTCCTGGGCCTCGCTGGCATGCCCGGCAGCGGCAAGTCACATCTGGCCCAACGCTTGGTCGCCGACCTGGACGGCCGGGCAGTCTGCGTGCCACTGGACGGATTCCATCTAGCCAACTCGGAGCTGGAGCGGCTGGGCCGTCGGCAGCGCAAGGGAGCGCCCGACACCTTCGATGCCGCGGGTTACTGCGAACTACTACGCCGTCTGCGCCGGCAGCGACCGGACGAGCTGATCACTGCTCCCGCTTTCGACCGCATCCGCGAGGAGACCATGACCCACGCGATCAGGGTGGCAGCGGAAGTGCCGTTGATACTCACCGAGGGCAACTACCTCCTGCTGTCCGGCCATGGCTTCGGCCAGGTGCTGCAGCTGCTCGACGAGAGCTGGTACGTGGACTGCCCGGAGTCCGAACGCGTCCGTCGCCTCATCGCCCGCCACCGGACGTATGGAAAGAGGCCGGCCGAAGCGCTGGAATGGGCACTGGGCAGCGACCGGGCCAACGCCGAACTGGTCGGCGCCCATCGCCTGAGAGCACGCTTCACTGTCCGCGGCTGACCGGTCGGCGCAGCGAAGGTCGGCTCACGACCGGAGGGACCGAGTCAAAGAGGTGCCGCGATGGTTTGGTCTTCCGTTCGGCGCCCCTTGCTGCTTGGAATTGGTCCCCGGCGCGTCGCAACGCGATGATTGGCAGCCAGGGGTGCCCACTAGAGTTGTCTGAACCGCGCAACATCTTCAGCATCCGACCCTTACGGGCACGTAGACGTACTTCATGCCGGACCCGCGAAGAGCCGGTGGCATGAGCATGAATTCGCCGCTTATCGGAGTCGCCCTGGTTGGCTTCGTGTACGTCGTGGGCGTCGCGCAGCCGCTGGTCGGCCTTGGGCTCTTGATCGCCGGGCTCTTGGAGCGCCTGCGCACGCCTGGCAGCGGCGGGCGACTTATCGTCGCCGGCCTCTTGATCCTGCTCCTCCTACCCTCGTCTGGCGCTCTCCTCGGCCTGTGCCTGCTCCTTCTACCGTCTGGAAACGGCAGCCTCGACGGCGCCTACGCGGTGCTCAGCTTGCTCGCCGGCGCCGCCCTGCTCATCGTCGTCGCGGCTCTCCTCCTGCATCGTCGTGAGCGGGGCTTAAGGGCACATGCGGTCGGGGTGTCCGGGCCGGGCAGATCGCAGCCGGCGTCCGCAACTGGCGGATCGAGCAGGTACTCCTCGTAATCGGACTGTTCCTGCTGGCGACATCGGTGGTCGCGGCCGGGCTGCTGACCTTCCTGGCCGTCTCATTCCTCTACTCGCTCAAACACTTCAACTTTTTCTAGGGAGCTCCTGCGGGTTGCTCAAGCCAATGTTCGGCCACCGCCCTGCGTGCGACCGAACCCGGCCGCCGGTGCTGCCATCGCCAGCGGTTCTGCGACACTTTAGAAATGTGGCCCAGCCGACAGGAACCTCACGAGAGCGGCGTTCGAAGCCTGGTGCATGGTGACGGCTACACGTCGTACCGCAGCCTCGCCGAAGCGCAGGCCGACCCCGACGGCATAGTAGTCCTGGAGGGAGACGACGGCGGCCAGATCTACCTGACGGTGCCTGCGAGCGACGTCCGCTGCTCCGACGACCGCCTTGAAGAACTGCTGCGGGAAATCGATGCAGCGCAGTGGAAGGACCCCACCATGGCCCAGGTCTACTACGAGCGCAGGCCACTGGACGGCATCGTCTCGGGCGGAATGGGCGGCGGCGAGGCAAAGGGCCGGCTCTGGATTCACGGGCGGCTGCAGGATCGTGCCGCGCGGATCGCGAGCGTCTTGGACGGTTCGTCCGTCTAGCGTCCAAGCCGGGCCCGCCCTGCGCTTATCGCCCACCGTCTGAACTGGACAATTGACGGCATCCGGCACAATGCCGCCCATGCCCGAACGACCAGGCGAGAACCTAAACGAGTTCGCTCAAGTCGCTCACCAGGCCGTCGACTGGGCCTGCCAGTACCTTGCCCAGGTGCGGGACCGGCCGGTGCTGAGCGCCGCCGCGCCGGGCGAGATCCGAAGCCATTTGCCCGCCAGCGCACCTTCTGCGGGAGAGCCGCTGGAGGCTCTGTTCGCCGACTTCGAGAGGATCGTGCTCCCGGGCATCACCAACTGGAACCATCCTCGCTTCTTCGCCTACTTCGCCAACACCGGCTCCACCTCAGGCATCCTGGCCGAGCTGCTCATCGCGACCCTGAATGTGAACGCGATGCTCTGGCGCACCTCGCCCGCCGCCACCGAGGTCGAGGAAGTCGCCTGCAACTGGCTGCGGCAGGAGATGGGTCTGCCCTCGGATTTCTTCGGTCTGATCAACGACACCGCGTCCTCCAGCACGCTCTACGCCCTGGCAGCGGCGAGGGAGGCGGCCGGCTTGAGCGCCCGCAGCCAGGGCGTCGACGGCAGACGCCTACGCCTCTATACGTCGGCCGAAGCGCACTCGTCAGTCGAGAAGGCCGGCATTGTGCTGGGGATCGGTCAGCCGGGCGTCCGCAAGGTTCCGGTCGACGAGCAGATGCGGCTGGAGGTATCAGAGCTGGAGCGGATGGTCGCCGAGGATCGCGCGGTGGGGCTGCTGCCCTTCGCGGTAGTGGCTACCGTCGGCACCACCTCGACCACCTCCATCGATCCGGTGCCGGAGATCGCCCACATCTGCGAGCGCGAGGGCCTCTGGCTTCACGTCGACGCCGCCTATGGCGGGGCGGCGGCAGTGCTGCCGTCGCACCGGCACGTGCTGGCCGGAGCTGAGCGCGCCGACTCAGTGGTCATGAACCCCCACAAGTGGCTCTTCACGCCCATGGACTGCAGCGTCCTATACTGCCGGCGGCCGGACGTGCTGAAGAACGCCTTCAGCCTGGTGCCTGACTACCTCACCACCAGCGAGGGAGATGAAGTGCACAACCTCATGGACTACGGCACCAGCCTGGGCCGGCGCTTCCGCGGCCTGAAGCTGTGGTTCGTGCTCCGGGCGTTCGGCCTAGAGGGCGCCGGCCGGGTGATCGCCTCGCACCTCGCAATGGCTCAGCAGCTGGAGGCCTGGGTGCGAGACGACTCCGACTTCGAGCTGCTGGCGCCAGTGCCCTTCAGCACAGTCTGCTTCGCCCACCGGGAAGGGGATGCCCGAACGGAGGCGATCGTGGAAGCCGTCAACCGTGACGCCACTGTCTTCGTCTCCCACACTCGCGTGAGGGACCGCTACGCGATCCGGATCTCGATCGGCAACCTGGCCACGAGCCTGGATGACGTGCGCCTGGCGTGGCAAAAGGTCCGCGCCGCGGCGGACTGACGCTGAGGAGGCGTGGAGAGTGGATTTTGATCAGTTGACCACCGGCTTTGCCGCCGCCGTTCCGTACAACCGGCATCTCGGCATTGAAGTTGTGGAGATTCGTGACGGATCAGCAACCACCCGCTTGCCGTCCTCACAGCCGCTGGTAAATCACCTCGGCACCCAGCATGCGAGTGGCCTCTTCTCGGTGGCAGAGGCGGCCTCTGGGGCGGCGGTGCTCCCCATCTTCGCGGACAATCTTGATCGAGTTCTTCCCTTGGCCACTGCTGCCAGCATCAAATTCGTCAGGTCAGCGGCAGGCGCTGTGACGGCGACGGCCCAGCTCCCTGAGCCGGCCTCGGTTTTGGCCCGACGCTTGGAGGTTGAGACCCGATTGAACCTCACGGTCCAGGTTGGGCTGTTCGACCAGCGCGGTCGGGAGGTGGCGAAGGCTTCGATCGACTGGCACCTTCGCCTTCATCGAAGATGACGCCATGCACGTTATGGCCCAGATGGTGGTAGCGTCCCCGCTCTGCCGGAATAACTGTAGCTTCGTGAGGCACAATACGCGTGCGGTGGCAGATTGATTGGACCCCCCAAGCAGAAGCGCATATCGCCCTCCATGGCGTCGGGCCCTCCGAAGTTGAAGAGGCGCTGAGCGGTGGCATCGCCCAGCAGCGCGAGCGGTTCGGACGCCTACGCGTTCTCGGTCGCAGCACGGCGGGCCGATATCTCGCCGTGATTGTGGTGCCCGTCGGGCTGGGCCAGATAAGAGTCCTCACCGCCCGTGACATGGATGGCAGCGAGCGCCGGCTCTACAGGCGCAGGAGGCAGCCATGAGTCGAACGAAATTGGCAGCACTGAAGCTACCGCCTGCAGTCGAGGCCGAGATCCCCGAAAACGACGAGGCCGCAGCCGAGTACTACGGCAGCCACAGCATCGCCAATCTGATGACCGACGCTGAGTGGCTGGAGCGACCGCAGCCGGTCGGCGTGCAGGAGATCGCTCAGCGCGCCGGCGTGCAGCAGGGCACCGTGCGCAAGTGGCGGGAGCGCCATCAGTCCTTCCCCCGGCCCTGCTGGAGTGTTTCAGGTCAGCCGGCCTGGGACTGGCACGACGTTGAAGTCTGGCTGCGCAAACCCCGGCGTGCGGGTCGCCCAGCACTGGGCGAGACCGAGGATGGCCACTGAGGGCAAACCTGCGGACAGCGCTTGCGCCTCGCCGGTCCTCATTCTGACCTAAGCTCTTGGCCGTCCCAGGCGCAAGTCGGTCCTGGTTGCGTTCTGAGGAACCCGCCCCTCAGCAACGCGTTTTAGAGCTGCAGGAATTCGCCCCTCTCCCGCAGCCGGGTCAGGTCCGAGCAATCAGCCCGGAGGTCGGCTGAGCGGTCGGCGGCATGCTCAGCCAGGTACTGCTCCACCTCGTCCGATCTCGCCTCGCCAAACCTCTCGATCCAGATCCGGTAGTCGTAGCTGGAAGCGAGCTGCCGGCGGCAGGCGCCCAGGCCTTCGACCAGCACCATGCCCCCAGCCGCCAGGCGCTGGGGGCGACCGCTGGCATCCTCATACTCGGCGGCTGAGCCGCGCACGAGCTGGAGCAGCACCCGGCTGCGGAGGCGGCGCCAGTCCACCGAGCCCTCCTCCCCCTCAGCGACGAATTGAGTCAGGGACACCACCTTCAGATGGGGATCGTTCTCGCTCAGCGCCTGGGCCAGCTGCGGGCGGCCCCCCGCGTCAGTGCCGTCCAATCCAACCAGCAGGGTCAGACGACGCA
>JAABUQ010008730.1_pt1 | contig 14055 bp, 20 predicted proteins | sample 5560001 | NCBI WGS metagenome assembly JAABUQ01 (sample SAMN10711888, study PRJNA513371) | rock metagenome | isolation source: Antarctica rocks | place: Antarctica: Victoria Land, Finger Mt nord | collected 2015-12-18
TTTATTATCTAGTGCCGATGGATGATAAAAGGTTTAAGCTAAAAATGGAAAAGATGAAATCAAGGACCACAAAGCAAATAAGCAAAAAGCGTACACCTTGACCCTTTATATAGCACAGATACGCGCTGAGGTACTCGTACACTTCTCTCATGGTTTTCACTTTCTACTCCTGCTAGACAGCAAATACGTTACGCAACTTTATAGGTTTTTGTTACATCACTTAGGTAGATCGCCGCCAATCTTCGAGAAACTGCAATACCTGGCTATATTGCTCCAAACGAATGTTTTTGTAACTACTCACCCCAAACCGACGGTACAATTCGGCAAATATTCCTTGATAGTGGTTCTTTCCAGAACCTTTCGATGTCATCAACTCTGCAAGAGACTTTACAGATGCTGAAATCTCTTCGGCTTGTTCGTCTGTTACGAGTGTTGCAGGAGTGAGTTTCCGCTCTACGACTCCTAGTCTACGTTGTATATCACCAACAACCTTTGCAGCGCGATCAAGCCGAGCATTCACTCTCTGTTCCATCTCGATTTGCTGTTCTGCCATGTGTGCGATGGCAAGGCCCATTTCCCGTATCTGCTCAAGTGCCACGATGGAAGCTGGTTGTACAACTTCATTGGTATCAACGATGGAAGATGTTTCATATTGGAATGCTTGCCAGAGTATTTTGTAGCACTCACGTTGATAGCGAATGACCTTCTCTTTCAGCTCTGGCTTCACCCTGCTTGCATTCACACCAAACAGCCAACCGTTAAGAAATTCAAGTGGTAAACAGAGTGTGTCAGGATCACCTCCACGGCTATTCGTTCGTGTTACACGAACGAACCTCACTTCTTTTGAAAGAACTGGATCGCGATTAATCCTTTCAAATTGTCCAGACCATGCAAGGCCTAAATACTTACAAATTGGACGCAAGGGGACATACATCTGAAAGTGCTCATCAAGTTTTATCAACGCTGTAGTGATCTCATCTCCATAAAAGTCTATCATTTGTTCATCTACTGGAATGAGTACATTTTTGCTCTCCATATATCTCCCCTATTTCATCATGACTATTTCCATAGCTCAAGGAACAATGTTACACATCAAATGGATTGTCTTCATAGAAGTCATCATCAGAGGCTCCAGCAGCTACCGCCACTTGCCCACGTTCCACGAGCGGTGTGATGGTAATGCTAGGCTCATTGCACAGGTGATCGACCAAGCCCTCTGGAAAGTAGAGGTGTACAAGGTCTAAGAAGTCTACCTCATCATCTGTATTGAGGATTGAAAATGCATCTAAGGCACTCAAGAACACACTAAATTGCCGTTCCTCACACGGTCCCTCGCTAATGAACACCTCTACCTCAAAATCAAGCCGAAACCCACCGCCAGGAGGGTCATACCGGAGCGGTCCCATCGACTCCGCTAACGCTTGAAAGGCGTCCGTGTACTTTGCTGCATACTCGCTATACGTACCTTTTTCATGGCGTTGAATGGCTCGTAGCGTGGAATTGCGCGGGTCTTTCAACTCTTTCTCTTGTGTGACTAACCCATACACATCATCAGCTAAATGCGGCTTCCACCTCTCGCCGTATTGTGCTTGATATTGCTCTTTGATATCCTCATAGGTAGGATAGATAGGAGTCGAGTTCGCAATCAGTTCATCTCTCAATTCATCTTCTGTCATGCTGTTACCCTACGCTTTCTCGCTTCTACCATTGGATTGAGCACCTGGAGCTTTTTCGAGATCGCTTCGTCAGACGTAAGGATTGCTAGCACATGCTCATCTACTGGAAGCGTCCAACCCTCATTTTTGTACCCTCCTAGAGAGTCTTTTTTCTCAAGCATCCCCGGAAGAGCAAGCGATGCATCAGGCTCAGGACTCAGATAATAGAGTGCATCGAGGTAGACCATAACCGGAGTAAGGCCAGTCTCTTTTTGCACCTTTATCATGTTGTAGAAAATGGTTGCGCGTGTCCCTGCAACTACTTGCAGCTTATAATCTGGACGCTGCTTAAATGTGCGTTCAGCACTCTCGAAACCGCCGTAAGAGGTGAGTCCTACAGTAGCAACCGCTATTTCTTTCACAGCAATACGAGCGTAAGAGCGACATATCTCAGACTTCCATTCTTCTGCATCATCACGGAATGATTGACGTTGCCTCCACAGCCACTCAGCCCAATTTTTGAGCGTCCCGTGATAGTTCTCAAACTTCCAGCCATCATAGATTTTTATCGTGTGTCCAGTCTCTTGTAGCAGCTTCACAATCGGCGTAGCGACCCATTCTGCTTTCTCCCACATCACCGGGGGTAAACCAGTTAGAACATGCTCCTTAACACGTACACGCCACACGCCAGGAGCTTTCTTATCATACCCATCTGCCCCACAATGAACGGGTGTGCCTATCCCAAACATCTCAGACACACATGCACGTAAATACGCGCTATTCTTATCGTACTTATGCACATACAACATTCCATCATGATGCAATTCAGCTTCAGACAACGGACGTTGCCAGATGATATCCGCAGCAGCCTCCCGCATAAAGTGACAATCCGCAGGGTTGATATCTGGTATGGCTAACCAGTCAAGATGCTTCTCGTTCACTTTCTCTATCAGTCTCATGCCAACGCCGGAAGGACTTGCCCCCACGACAACACCCAACGCTTTTTCAAGATAGTCTAGTGTGATATAGAGTTGCTTCGGATTGTCTAGTTTGCCAAACGTCCATTTGGTATGATGAGGAAAAATCACGTTGATCTGCTTTTGACCGCCCCCAGGTTTGCGCCAGCCCGTCACACTCACAAGCTCATTGATACGCCCCTCTGGTAACGGCTTGTTCGGATCGTACTTCCATGTTTCACGCAATGACCACTTCTCAAGAGCATCCTGGTAGACATTCGCATCTACCACAATCCCCGTATCTTGCATCACCCATAGGTGTGTCAAGTCTTGTACCAGGGCTTGCTCACACAGCCATAACATACTCTGTGACAGTTGAATAGGTGCTAGTTGCCACTGCCCTCCCTTGACTGTCACAAGCCCCTTAGAGCATAAAACACCATGCTTCGTTCTCATGCTATTCCCTCCGTCCATAGGATAGGTTGTATAGTAGCAATGCGCTTCTGTGCTAGCGTAACGTACTCCTCATTGAGATCAATTCCAACAGAGCTACGTCCATGTTGCAATGCAACGAGTGCAACGGTTCCTGAACCAAGAAACGGGTCGAGAACTAGATCACCGGGGCTTGAACCTGCTAACACACACGTTTCCACCAACTTTGGGGGAAATGTTGCGAAATGTGCTTCTGGATAGGCTACGGTATTCACCGACCAGACCGAGCGTTTATTTCTCCCTAATGGGTGCTTGCCCATATAATCATGGGATTGTGCTTCACTTTGCACTCCATAGCGTGTAGGGCTGCCGTTCGCTTTCCTTACTTGCCATGTGTTGCCTAAGCCACGATTACCCGTTTGATGTGGCTCTCGAATAGCATCAGCATGATAGCTATACTGCTTCATCTTTGTCAGAAGAAAGAGGTACTCATGCGATTGTGTTGGTCGATCCTCCACTGAGTCGGGTATGCTATTCGGTTTGTTCCAGACTACATCAGAACGAAGATACCACCCATCAGATTGCAAGGCTAAAGCAGTACGCCAGGGGAGACCTTGTAGTTGCTTCTCAACATACACATCTGCAAGGTTAAGCCACAAGACTCCATCATTGCACAAGACGCGCCGGACTTCACGAAACACCGCTACCAACTTCTCAATATAGCATTCCGCCGTTTCCTCTTGGCCTATTTCAAGCGGTTTATTCGGATGATTGCCCGGCAAGTACGAGCGCAACCGCCAATAGGGAGGACTCGTTACGCAACATTGAACACTCTCGATGGGAAGAGTACGCAAAACAGTAAAAGCATCACCACAATAGAGGTTATTCATGATTACGCTACCTCCAAATCCCATAGGTTTTGTTGAATTGCTGTAAGAGGAAGGACTTGACCACGTTGGGCATTCTTTGCCATAAGTTCAGCGTAGCGCCCAAGTATCGCGTCTGGATCACTGTACTGAATAGAGAGTTCCATAACCTCTGTAATATCTTGTCTCACCTTGCTCAGTAGCACCGCTTCTTGTCGAGTAGGCATGACAGTAGGCCAGCCTTTTGTATACAGCAGATGCTTTGGTATTTTGCCTTCAATCTGTTCTCGCAAGACTGCCTGACGCTTCGCTTTTACCACTTTCTGTAGTGTTTGACCGTCTAGTAAGTGAGGCGCGATATCTGCAAGCCAGCGATCACCCTGAAAACTAAAGGTAGAAGCAATTTCTAACTCGACCATTTCACGGTAGATATCGTGATTATTCGGGTCCATTGTCGAGGAGATAAGATCAACTAGACTTCCCAGGATACAATAGGCACACGACACCCTAGTCATGCCATATTTTGTATATGCCTCATGTAAATCAAAGTTGTGGTAGCGATGATAGGCTACAACGTCTTCTGTCGTCCAACCGAGGATAGGATGCCAGTTATACCCTTGTGTCTGATAGGTTGCGCTTGTCAGTTTCGTTTGTGAGACGCATACGGGAGCCTTTGCACGAGTAGCACTTTCCTGTCTACGAATACCAGAGACCGAGAGGATTGTTTGACCAGGGTACCGCTCGACAAGATCACGGCATATAATAGCGGTCTTGAGTTCCGAGGTACAAAAGCGCATACTTGCCGTTGACCAGGGAAGTATCAACTTCACACATTCAAGCTTTGCATAGCGTTCTACATTGCTGTACCAGCGCGTGAGCCAGCGATCCATCATATCGCCAGCCTTGCGCCTCACTACTACCAATTCAAGCCCTAAACGCGATGCAAGCCGTTCACACGTTGGAAGTGAGTCCTTGTGTTCAACTCGCCCCAAGTCACTATGGATAAGAATGACAGGCCCTGCATGACCTACCTCATGAAGAAAACGCACTATCTCGAATGCAACAACATCGGAGTCTTTTCCGCCAGATACACCTATGGCAACAGGCGCATCTTGGACAATCAAGCTCATAACAAGTGGATTAACTTCAAGTGCTGGAAAGCTCATTCTGCCACCTCGAACTGTAAATGTAATGGAAGACAAGGAAGTAAGCATATCCAGATATGCTGTATCCCATCTGACCGCTTCCAGAAAGCACCAACCCACAAATCTGCTAGCTTAAATTCAATTGTTGCTTTCAAGACTCTCCCCCTCATTTTCACTCTCATCACTTGTGCTCTCTTGAGCGTCTTGTAGCATCGTGTGAACCGTATCAGTAAGATGCTCAACTAGTTGAGAGAGTAAGCTATACATCATCCGTGATGCTACATATTGACTTCGTGCTTTCCATATCTGAGATGCCCATTCGTTGGCAATGCGCTGTAGTTCCTGATCGCGTTCTGATGCACGCTCTTTTGATATGTGATTAGTCATGATGCCATCTCCCATAAGCCTGTAGATGAACCTGTGGTTGTGGCTGGAACCACTCGACCAAATGCATTGAACACCTCAGTAAATCGCACTACGTCAGAACCAAAGTACACGAACGCTGAGCCATGTGTCGCACCGCTATCCTTACCCTGTGGAGAATAGAAGTTAATACGACCTCTCACAAGACAAAGAGGATAACTACAAAGTCGTTGAAACCAGAGCGTTTCCGTGTTTGCATTGACAAGAAGAATAGCCTGTTTTACATTGCCGACCTTATATTCAGCAATGAGCTTACAGCTCCAAATTTCTTGATTACTTCTATATCCTGTACGTCCGTATGGAGGATTACAAAAAAGCGTCTCCGCTTGCCATGAGTGAGCAAGGCCATTTTGCTGAACGGTATAATACCGATCTGCCCGCACTGTCAAATTAGCAATATCGCATGACGCCGGATCGAGCTTGATCGTTTTTAACACCTTGCGAACGGCACATATATACTTTTCAGGTGTATAGTACTCAACATTGCCAGTATCTTGTATTTTCGCCAGTGCCGAATCACCGCTCCAGATTGCTTCGTTCATAGCACCGCCTTTTGTCTTGTCTCGCTTGCATCCTTATGACAACCTGTACACCGCCACAATTTGACCGAGCTTGACCAATACCACCCCTTGTAACTATCTCGACAATTGCACTTCCACGCAGGTTTATATTCGGGTGTCTCTTGCGTCTCGCAAGAAGGAACACTTTCTACAGAAGCAACAATGGGAATTACATCATGATGATTTTTAGAGCTGTGAGTACAAGTACACTTCTGAGGATCGCAAATTGTTGTTAATGGAGTTTCGTCAGTTAGCGAAAGAGAAGCATCTTGAACTGCTTCACTGAGCATGAATAATGCATCTGCATCTGATTGTTCTAAGCCTACGCTTTCCTCATTGACCATGTGTACCGTCAGTTCAAGAGTGTGTTTACAGTTGAGGCAACTGGTATGTGTGGCACGTTGAATTTTGTCACTCTTACAAACAGGACAAATTTTCTTCTCGCGTGGCCCACCTTGACGTGGAGCACCATTTGGTAGTTGTATCATTTGTGGCTGATCGACCAGGGGAAGCAAGGCAAGTTTTGTATCACTCACAAAAATGCGCTTGCCATCTTTATCTTTGCCAGCAAAAACCTTCTCTGTCTTATATTCGACGGTGTTAAATACATCATCTAAACGTTTGAGCTTCTTGCCAACTGTTTCATTCGTTAAGCCCGTTTGTTGTGCTATCGTGTTTAAGTGGAAGTCAGTGAGTGAGGTATCATCATCGGCACGTAGCTCACGCACTACGCCCCGGCTTGATAAAAGTACCAGCTTCTCTGATGAGGATAAATCAGGATTCGCAAAAAGAGTATGCCTATATATCTCTTCCTGCACATAGACATCAATGCGCTGATACATATCTGTAAGCTGATCGCGCAGGTCTTTCATAGAGTCCTGGTTCCCATCAACTTCTTCTTCAAGCGATCCTATTTGCTTATCTTTGGCAAGGAGCAATTCATCTTTTGCCTGAAGCATTTCGTCTTTTACTACAGCCTCTTGACGCAAACCAGCAATAATTGCTTCCGCTTCTGCCAGCGTACTAGGACTATTCTCTATAGCATCTTGTCTTTTTGTCGGACTGTCTGGTATACTAACCATGACGATATCCAATCCGGTCTAATCAAGCAGTTAAGAAGAGATTGATTAGACCTAACGCCTCGCTCAACTGCCAGGAAGAGCGGGGCATATTTTTTACTTTTCAATTGTGCTCAAGTTCGCTACCTGTAATTCCTGTTTAATCTCCGGTGCATACTTCTTGACGGTGCTATATCCAACTTGCGCAACAGCCGCTATATCTCGATAATCAAGATCGCGTTGCTCATGTAATGCTAGCAACATCGCTTGCTTAATCCGGTCACGATGGCTCCCCGTTGCAATAACCGTTTGACCATTTCCATTAGAGATCGCTAACGTGACACCATCATCAGCAGCCACATAATCACCTTTTTGCGAGCTACCCATAGCCGCAATCTGGTAGTCCGTATCTCGCTCAATCGGGCTATCATAGGCTCCAGGTTGACGGTCTACACTCACTACCATAGCCCGATCCGTAGACTCACGTTTACGGCTCATAGCCTTTGTGAGCTTCTCTTTCGTAGCCCGTAGCTCGTCTTCTAAGCTGTCTATCTGAGACTCATAGCCCATAGCCGTAGACTGCAAACCTTGCTCATACGTAGACCGCATAGCCTGAATTGCGTCTTGCAATTGGTCTATTTGAGCTTGATAGCCCGTAACCGTAGCCCGTTTCTCTTCATCGTGCATAGCCCTGATAGACCTGAGCGTACCCTCATGCGTAGCCTTCATAGACCGAACTTCTTCTCCATGCGTAGCCTTTGTAGCCCTCACCTCTTCGGTTATACGGGCTATGGTAGACTGCAATTCTGCAACCAGGGATCGCATATTTTGCGTTTGTTGTTTCAGGCTATGGATCGCTTGCCCATACAAAACCGTCATGATAGACCGAGCTACAACCAGCACTACTTCTATTCCATTGGTGACTGATGCATCAATCTTTATCGCTCGTTCGATGCCAGCATAAGCTACTGTAATAAGCGTTATCCCTATCAGGATATAGGAAATGACTCGCACAAAGGACCATTTTTGTAGCCCTTGTGCCTGGGCAAGCTTGTTTAAGCCAATACCTCCAACATCTAAGCCAATGAATTGCAGAATAAACATGAAGGTACTTACACCTGGAGCCACTTGTGGAGCCGATGGAATGAGTTGATAGCAGGAAAACACCATCGTCACCCACAAGACCGCCTCAACTGCCCGACCTAGAAAGGTTTGAAACCACTCCCAGGCAATTGTTACCCAGCTTGAGTCTCTGAGGTAGTCTCTCCAAACTTGCTGCATATCTTACCCCTTTATTCCATGTATGACTATATTTCTAAACTTTAGTAATGTCTGTCTGTCTGTCTGTCTGTCTGATAGAGGTTGCTACCCCTCTTTTATGCTCAAATTGTCACTGCCCCTACGACATCAGACACAAGACAGACAGACACCCTTATACTTTCTCACTTTTCATTTGCTCGATGAGTTTGCCAGCTTTATCTTTCCCAATGGTAACACCCTCTAGCTCTTGTATTCTTTGTGCCAAAGCGCGAAAACTCATCCCCTCTTCATAATGCTCTTTTACCAATTCAAGGTCAGTGGGAAGCACTACCGAAGCTACTACTTTTTTCTCCGGCATATCAGGTAAAGAAGGTCTACTCGATTGAGGTACAGCATCCGCAGGTTTCACATAAGGTTGCACTGGACGGACTACACGCTGCTCTGATAGGGGCTGACGTAGACGTGCCACGCCTGGAGTATTGGACACATGACGCGAAACACGTTTATCAAACTTGACGATCTGCTGAGTAGGGGTGAAACCAATAACCACACCGACGCCTTCGGGCATTGTCTTTATCTGCTCACGAGTGGCAACGTCTTCATCAACTTCTTCCTCACATCTATCCAGGTCGTTTTTCTCTACGTGAATACCCACAACCTTACGCTGACAATTCCTGATAGCCCACTTTTGCAAGTTTGCTATCGACTGAGTAAAAAGGCACACGGTATAGCCAAGCGAACGGCCCATGTTGCACATCTGAAAAAATGCAGCCTGTAACGTGTTAATTGTCTCTGCACTCAAGGTAGACAGTTGTACATTTTGAGGAAGGAACATTTGCGCCTCATCGAGCATCATAAGACATGGAATGCAATTATCTTCCCCTTGTGCCTTTGCCCAAGCTAGGAAGCTATTGAGGACCGCTGTAATCACCTTTGCAGCTTCCGTCAGAGTGCCATAAGAAGGTAAGTCAATGATAGCCTGATGCTTGCCAGTCATGACAAAGTGTGCGAACTCATCAGCATTTTCGACTGACAAGACAAAGTAGCCAGAAAGAGAACCTGCCAGCGATGCATGGCCTGCTCGTATGGCGTTAGGTGCTACATCGACTATCGTATGAAACTCTCTTTTCAGGTCAAACATGACCGCAGGCATATCACAACGAGACGCACTTTCTAGCACGAGTGCAGCTATGTTGCTCTTACCCATCCCTGGTACGCCTGCCACTATCAAGCCCTTCCCAAGCAACATATCCATATGCGGGTCAAAACGTGCCAGCTTCCCAACTTTTGCAAGATAGCCAAGTGAGAGACGCTCATCCTGTGAATAGTGCGGGAAAACAGGGTGCTGACTCTGCTTTTGCTCTACTACAGCATCCCTTGCGTCTGTATTCTCTTGCTGCATTCCATTCTTTGGTGCAGGGTCAAGACGTGGCGGATCAATGCCGACAAGACGTTTGAGCTTTGAAAAAACAGCTTGGTCATCGTCTTCTTCATGCATGGGCGAAATTGCATCAACCACACGCTCCGTTGCGCTTGCCACACGTGCAACGTCAGAACCAGGAACAAGGTAGTGCAGAATGTCTTGACTATGCCGCGCAACTGCTAGCGTGATGAAACCGCCAAGAAGCAAGCCGCCAAAGTTAAAGTGAGATGCTACCTCTAACACACCCGTTGCCACAATCGGTACACCCGTAAGTAACATTTGTGTTTTCGTCATCGAAAGAGGTGAGGAGAGCAACGGTTGTTGCTCTTCCCCCTGCTCCTCAAAATCGTTATACTGTTCTTCCATCACTCAAGCTCCTACTGCTTACGCCCGACGCCACGCTGCACGAACAAGGTACACACCAATGGTTCCGAAAAAGCCAACGATGAACGAGGTGGCTGCTGCAAAACCAACATGCCCCCAAAATCCACCGCCGAACGTGCCATACGTGTAGTCCGTCCACAAATTGAAGATCACAATACCCCACGCGCCCGTCACAAAAATGCGTGCCATCACTTGCCCTGACGCTGATACCGCATCTTCGAGCAAGCCATAGCCAACGATGAACCCCAGGTAAATCAATTCAATCCCATACCCAAAAATCGTTGCAGCAGCTTCACCTGCACTCAAGTTGCCCATCACAAGATTGGGAAGCTGCATCAGAATAGCCCAATTCGGTTTGTACACCGCAATGCTACCGGATTGCTGGACAAAAGCTTCATTCGTCTGAATTTGTGTCATGAAACCAACAGTAAAAAGAACAAGAAAACCAACGCCTACCACAAAAACTACCATTGGATGATGTCCACTACTCCCCCTACGTCCAGCACTCATCATCCCTACCGACCCATTGACGGTATGTCTCTCTCGCATCGGTTAGCCCTCCCAATCACGGGTGTAAACGGAAAAATCATCTATGAAATCTTCATGCTCCAGGAACGCAATAAAAAGCGGATCAATCGCATACTCTTCCCACTCCATCACCACAAAACCTAAACCACTACCCGTTGTGCCATGATCGACAAGACAGACCTCATCACGCTTGGCAAACCAACGGCGTACCTTTTCCAGAAGTGAGAAAAAGCTTTCAATGTCAACGAGCGTAAAATGAATGACCTGACACTTCCCTGATAATGGCTCCACATTGGCAGGTAAAGGAACCATATCCGTATTCATCGAGTAAGGAACAAGTTGTTGTTGTGCCATGTGCTACACTCTCCCGAAAAGGAACACTAGCAATTTCATCATGATTGAAAGTGGAACAAACGCAACACTGTACGCTAGAGAACCACGTTGCACCAGGATAAGAACTAAACCATGCACATGTGTCACCTCTCCCCCAACGCTGGCACATCGGGGGAAGAAGTAGTCACGAACGAGCATGATACACAGGCATATCATGAGCAACCAGGACGGAATAAGAAAGCACTCGGCTACAAGGACGGTGTGTACATCAAGCACTATGCTACCTGCTTTCGTACTACATGTTGATTGAAAAGGTCACGCGCTACATACAGGCACCGAGCGGTATCACCATAGAATGACTCAAATTCTGTACGTGCCTCACCTGGATCGCTGAAATGCCCTGCAACACCGCTATACACCATTACCTCTTGCCGACTTCGTGACAACCACAGAACGGGATACCCAGGCGTGTGTTCATCAACGGTGTAAAGGACCGATGCTGGCACATCAGGTTTTCCTCGTCCAACCGCAGGAAGATGAACAACACGTACACCAGGAAACCGCCGCTCCGCTTCATCTGAAACCGTCAAACGATGGCAAGCATCAGGCCATGTGCAGGCACACATAATACAGGCTCGTCCGTAGGTACTAAGAATGTGCGAAAGAGATTTCATACCGGCATCGAGATTGTGAATACGGATATCCCCATTTTGATGCCCATGTAGATCATTGCCTAAATCTTCAACCCATGAGTACAGCAAGCCACGCTCTTGTACCAACATGTCCTGGTTCCATTCAAGCCGCTCCGATTGTGGATGTTTGCGAATATCAACAAGAGGTGTCTTAAGTGCTACCAGTTCGGTAAGAGTACGAAGAGAGCAAGAATGAAGGTAGCCAAGCGTATAAAGTGTTGCCATTACACTATCCTCCGTACATCGTCATATCAATGCCACGCCGTGAAAGCAGGATTGCATGACGTAACTTCTCAAAACGCACTCGCAGTTTCCGCTCACGTTCACGATAATCATGTCGTGAATGACAGGTAGGACATAAGCATTTGAGTTTAGGTTCAGGGTTACGTGGATCGTGGTTCACATGGGCCGCATGAAGGTAGACTACGTAGGGATTGCCCGTATGCTCAGAAACTACAATGGTTAGGTGTGGCATCTGGCACTGCTCACACTTCCAACCAGCAGCCTCTTTACATGCCCAGGCTAACGCTTCCCAATTCTTAGGGTAGAGGTATCTATTCGTCATGCAGACACCTCCGCATCATGGATAGCAGACCTAACAAGGGCAATTGCCTTACGCACATCATCAGGAAACAAGGAAGATAAATGCATATCAGTCACTTGTAAGAGATACTTACAAGCAGCAAGCATTTCCGGTGCTGCAATAAAAAGCAGTACAAGATCAGCCTCAGCAACCATTGCAACGAGATCAGAAGAACCATCTTCTAAATCCTTCATGAGCATCGTGGCAGACTCAGAACTAAGTGAGTCCCAAGCGGTTGTACCACCATCCCACAAGCTAACAGAGGGTCTTCTATATGGCTGTGTCATGCTGCACCTCGCAGCACACGCTCCGCTATCTGACGTTCTACACAGAGGCCACCCGTGTTGTAACCGGCTGGTGCAATGCTATAGAAGTCAGCACAATACGAACGAAGAGCTAGAGCATAGTCAGAGGTCGTGTCGCCTTGCTCATCCTCATCGTCATAGCAAGGGCATTCAGGATCAGGAAAATTGGGGTTGTGAAGAATGGTGCCATCATCATCAACATAGTGTATGAGTTCGTCCCCGTCCTCATACCCAATCTCAATAACACCAGTTGATGTACTAAGCAGGTTGATAGGTTGACGTGTTGATGTTACTTGTGTCGCTACCATTTAGACGGTATTCCCTTCTGAGAACGCCGCGCTTGCCACAATACCATTTTCTGGTATAATGTCTTAGCGGTATTCCCGCCTCTTGGGTGGTACAAAGTTTGGTCGCCGCGTAAAACCCAAGAGTATTTTTATTTACTACAGAACACAATACACATAAACATTAAGCCATTTGATTATTGATGAACTCTTCTAAATCTTCCTTACGTACTCGCCATTGACCTCGCACACGAAACGCTTTAAGTTCTTTCTCTTCTACTAAACGCCTTACTGTTTGTACAGAAACTTTCAGAACTTCGGCGACTTCATCTAGTGTGTACACCATTCGTCACCTCTTATCAGTAGTGATATAACGATGTAAGTATACACACCCTTTTAGATTTTATCAAGACTTATATCTACCAGTATTGAGCAACTTAACGATATCTGATAAAATCTGATTATCTTATATAACCATATATAGTACTTCATACCTATTTGTGTTTTTTACTAGGCTCTATCTACGTTGCAACAATTCCGCAGGTAAAGCCTAGTAGGATAGGCTATCTGTAAACCATCATCCCTTTACAAAACTTACGCACCTTTGCCTCTTGGTACTTATGCGCCTCTTTTCCATCTTGACCAGCCAGAACAATGTTACATCCTGGTTGGTCAGAACTCGTCCATACCTCATGACTTCCACCATTGCAACGAGCCGTAAAACCATATTGCCGCAGGACCGCTCGTAGTTCTCGTAGCTTCATCTTCTCTTCCTCCTCAACGGTTTCCCTTGCGATTGTTGCAGGTAGGCACGTTCCTGATCTAGTGCAACCGTTTTTTGATAATGCTGCTCGAACCGCTTCAACCGTCTACGTTCATCACCCGATGCAATCCACTGGACGAAGTAACCAAACAGGAACATACCAATCATGCATAGCGCAAAAATGAATGGTGTCATGCGATCACCTCACAATTTACCGATAGTCACTACGGTAATAGCTACGCGCTGAAAACATCCGAAAAGCTACAACCATACCGAGGATGAACGCCGTAAGCAACAATGCCAGGAGAAACCAGAAATTAATGCCAGGAAGGACGATATCCATGATGTTCATCTTAGACCTCCATAATGTCTTGAGTTGATGTTTCTCAATTGACTGTGTACACT
>JAABUQ010008731.1_pt1 | contig 14054 bp, 17 predicted proteins | sample 5560001 | NCBI WGS metagenome assembly JAABUQ01 (sample SAMN10711888, study PRJNA513371) | rock metagenome | isolation source: Antarctica rocks | place: Antarctica: Victoria Land, Finger Mt nord | collected 2015-12-18
CCGCGCGCGGCGGCCGCGGCGGGCAGCGCCGGCGCGGCGGCTGCGGGCGGCGGCACGCCGCTCGGGCCGAACATGCGCGTGTTGACCAGCTTGACGATGCGGTTGTCCAGCTTCAGCAGCTTGGCCGCGGAGAGCGCGTCCAGGTTGAGCACGATGCGCGCGCCGGCGCCGGCGCCCGCCGCGCCCAGCGATGCCGCGCCCACCTCGCGCTGCATCCACTCCACGATTGCTGCGCGCACCCGGGACGCGCAGCCGCTCTGTATGCCATCACACTGACAAATTCCTACTCCTGTACTCCGAATGCACAGGTGGTCGCAGCCGACAACACCCTATCCAGGTCCTCGCAGCGCAACCTCTGCGGCCATTCGCAGCCCAGCAGCCCCGCCGCCCTCCGCTGCCTCGCTCGACGCACCGATGCGGTCGGAGGCGTCCGTGAGCAGCGCCAGGTTGTCGTTCATGCGCATCTTCGTGAGCACCGCCTCTGTCAGCCGGCCGCCGTCGCTCCAGCGCGCCATCAGCGCGCGGCTCGTCACCTCCTGCCCGGGCGCGCTGCCGTCAGGCCTGCTCTGCCTGATCACGTGCAGCGCTGGTAGCGAAGAACACGTTACAGTTCACCCGCACGCATTCATCATGAGCATGACGGAGGCAGCCTCACGGCGAGCGCTTGCCTGTGCCCATCGCCTTTGCGCTGGACCACAGATCATGACCGGGGCGCACCGCAGGTGCGGGTGGCGCGGCAGCATCCGCGTCCACGCGCTCCGCGCCTGGTGTAGCAGGAGAGATGCTGCTGCCGCTGCTGTCTCCAGTGCCATCGCCGCCGGCGCTGCCGCTGCCGCCGCCGGCGGCGCCGACGCCGCTGGCGCTGCTGCCGCCGCCGCTGGCCGCGTCCTCGCCGCCGCCAGCGTCCCCGCCGCTGCTGCCGCCGCCGCCGTCGCCGCCGCCGCCGCCGGCTCCCGCATCGCCGGCGCTGCCGTCCGCCGCCGCGCCGCTGCCGCGCGCTGTGCCGGCCGCAGCGGGGGCGTCGGCCGCGGCGCTGAGCGAGGTCAGCATCGCGTCAGTCGCCTCAGCTACCGCCTGCGCGTCCGCGTCGGCGCCGTGCGGCGGCTGGGCCGGCGGCGAGCCGCCGGCGGCCTCGCCGGCGTGGCCGCCGGCGCCGCAGGGCCCCTGCGCGGGCGAGCAGCCGCCCGCGCAGGCGTGGCCGGCGGCCGCGGGCGGCCCGCGCGGCGCAGATGGCGCGCTCGCGGGGCGCGGCGAGCGCGTGCGGCTCAGGAAGCCCTTCCGCAGGCCGCTCTGCAGGCTGAGCGCGTGCTCGGCCGCGCCGTCCGGCGCCTGCGCCCGCGCGGCTGCAGCGCGTCACGCCGCGTGGAAGGCACAACGGAGGAGGAGCCGCCATGGCCCAAAGCCTTGTCATTGCGAGCGCGCGCCCTCCTGCGTGTTCCCAGCCGGCTGCCCTACGCTGCTGTGCACTCCCGCAAGCCCCCCAGCATGGACGAGCCTGGCTGTTGGGATACAGAGCCATGGCGAGCATGCTTGTACCTGGCTCCGCGCGCCCCTACGGCGAACGATCCCCCGGAGCCAAGCACGACCAGCACAGGCGGGCGGCAGCCGCCAGCGCGGGAGGCCCCGCACCTGCGCGTCGGCGCCGGGCGAGTGCGGCGCCGCCGCCGAGCAGCCGTCGCCGCCGCCGGGCAGCGCAGGCAACGCGGGCGCGCCGGGCGCGCCGGGAGCGCGCAGCATGTCAGCCAGCGCGCCCTCGTCCCAGGAGCCGCCGAACGCGGTGATAAGCTCCACCGCGGTGCTGACCGGGATCTCGAACTCCAGCGGCGGCTGCTGCCGCGTCGCGGCAGCCGCGAGGTCGGCCGCGGCATCGGCCGCCGGCGCCGGCGCCGCCGCGGCGTCGCTGCCCGGCAGCACCGCTGGCTGAGCGCGGTCTCCGTGCTGGCGCTCAGCGTGCGCGTGCGCGCGCGCCTCCTCACCGGCGAGCGGCTCGGTGGCTGCCGGGGCAGGCGCTGCCGCGCTCGCCGCACCGCACGGCGGCGCGGCAGCAGGCGCAGCAGGGCCGTCCGCTGCAGGGACTGTGGCGTCCCCGCCAGGCTGGTCCGCGTCCGCAGCCAGACCCGCCTCCGCAGCGCTGTGCTCCACGGCAGCGCCGCGCGCGGCCGGCTCCGGCCGCGCGCCGCTGGCGGCGGGATGCGCCGCTGGCGGCCCCTCCGGCGCAGGCGCAGACTGCTCGCCTGCTCGCTCGCCTGCGGCCGGCGGCGCCGGCTCGGCGCGAGCCGCCTCCTGAGCCAGCAATTGCGGGCTCGCCGGGCTGTTAGGTTTCGTGAGCGGCGCCGCGGCCGGCGGCGCGGCCGCCGGCTCGTCGTCCGCGGCCGCGCAGCCCTCGCCGGGCGCGCTCGCAGCCGCTGCGTCGGCAGGCAGCTGCGGCGCGTCCGCCTGGGGCGCGGCCGGCCTGCGCGCGGCGCGCGGCCCCTCGCACGCGGCGCGGGAGCTCGCGCAGGTCGCTTGCAAGCGGCACCGCTCTCTGAAGGATCGCAGTGCTCCCTGTGAACCCAAGGCGGCGGGGAGGCTTGCATCAAGGGGTCTGCCGACCGGCGCACGCAAGCAGGCTGCCCTGGTCACGTGCTTGACTGGTCCACGGCACGTGGCGGCGCCGCGCACTTCACGGCCGCCATCACTGCAGCAGGCAGCTCGGATGTGCGCCGCCAGATCCTCGAGACGATGCGAGCGCCCAGGCCTTGCGCGCCGCGGGAGCTCTCATCCTCCCGCGTGCACACGTCCATGCCTCCTGCGCCTCCTGCGCGCCGGCAGCCGCTCAGCACGCCGCTGCGGCCGGCACAGCCTGGCATTGCCCCAGCGCTCAGGCAGGGCAGCCAGCCCCGCACGCCACCCCTCACGCCCCGCATGCTGCCCTGGATGTGGCAGCCAGCGAGCACAGTGCGACCGTCTAAACCCTGGCAGCTGTGCAAAGTGTCAGGTGATATGCGCAACCCACCCCACCTGAGCCGGCGCTGTGTGCAGGGCCGGCCTCAGCCTTTGCCAGCCAGGAGCCTCGTTGCCGCCATCGATCTGCTCCCAGCAGTATGTGGACGCTAGGAGTCATCAGGCAGCGCCTGTGTGGAAACCCTGAGGCACAGCGCAGCCAGGTTTCCTTGCCAGCTTTTGGGAGGCCTCTTTTTCTCTGGCACCAGTTCTGTCTGTGCCTCCTCGCCACACGGACTCCGTCATCTGCCTTGGCACACCTTTTGACTTGAAACACATGACGTGTAACCCAGAAATATAGCAGCAAAGCCACGGTCTCACGAGTTATGTTACAAAGCTCCCAAAAATGTGGTCAGAGCAGCAAAGCACAACGCAACCGGGTCAGGCTTCACATGTCCTCCATGCTCCACAGCATGGCCTCGCGCTCCTGCGCTGCGCGGCCGGCCTGCGCCTTGAACATCTCGCGCTCGAAGCCGGTGCTGCGGTCCACGCCGTCCCAGTGCCGCCCCGGTCGTATGCCGTAGCGGTTGGTGGGTGCGCCGAGCCTGCGCTTGAGCCAGCTGTGCGCAGGCACATCCTGTGCGTGCAGAGCCTACTCTCATCTCAAGCGCATACATCCGCTGCATTACTGATCTGCATCACTACTTCAAGCTGCCATGCAAAGGCCGTCCACTGTAAAAGCACCTGCCTCACAGCAGGACAGCAGCTCACTCAACAGAGAGGGAGAGTCATGAGTCATGAGGCCATCCTACATCGGCATGTGCGCCTCCTTGCAGAACTGTTTCGGTTCTTCAAACACACAAAACAATAAGATGGCCCCACATGACTCTGGTATTGTGCCCAGCCGCAGGGCCACGTCGCGTATCTGTTCATGTCACAGAGTGCCAGGCCTGCGAGACCTGCACGTCGGGCGGCAATGGCGGTGGCGTACTGGCAGCCGACTGACTCCGTTCTCGTTGAAAGTAGCTCGCATGTCTGTCCATAGACACGGTGTATCACGGTGTGTTACTCTCGAGGCCAGGCGCGCCTGCGGCACGATGAAGCCGGACTTGCGGAATTGGCGCGCTAGATGCGCGGGCACGACCGGCGGCGGCGGCGCGTCGGCGGCCGCGCCGCGCCGCGCCAGGTGCGCCATGGGGTCGCCGAAGCGCGCGCGGCTACGCAGCGACGCGTCCAGCTCCGGGTCATCCGCCGTGCGCGCGAACGGCTTGCCGGCCTCCGCGCGCATGCGCGCCGCGGCCTCCTCCCGCGACCGCATCTGCCACCGCGGGTACACCACATGTGAGAGGGTGTCGAGAAGAGAGGGTGTCGGGAAGAGAGGGTTTCACCGAAACAAGCGATGGGGATGCCCCAGCAGCACCTCACCAGCGCTTGCGGCCTCTTCTGGCCCCCCGAAACTGCACAGGCATGCATGCCGCTCGCCTGCCTCCACGCACGCATGTGCGCTCCCACGCTGCCAAGCCTTTCAGGCATCCCAGGGCAACACAGGCTCTACCTGACGGACCCACGTGCATCACCCCCAGTTCTTTGCTCACAGCACAGTGCACGCAAATGTGCACCGTGACAAATACCATATGCCTGAGCACATACCGAACTCTGCTCTTGCGCCGTGTCTCACTCGAATAGGGCGCAACTGGCCTCCAGCCCCCACAAAGGAGCAATCGCAGGCCGCCGACTTATGCTTGGGTCTCCGCTCTGGCGGCGGCAAGCAGTGCAGCCTGCGCGGCTGCCTGCCGCCGCCCCAGAACCCTGCCAGGGCCGCGCGCGCCTGCGCGATGCCGCCGCCCCAAGCCGGCTTCTCGTGCTTGGGCTTCTCCGCCTCGGCGGCCGCCGCGAGCGCCTCGGGGCCCTCCACGCGGCGGCCCTCTTTGTCGCGGTACACCGTCTCGGCGCCGTGCCCGCTGATGCCTGCGTCCATCTGCGCAAAGCGCTCCCGGTCCGCCTGGGCCCCCGCGCACGTCAGGTTTAAGGTCCTAGTCAACGTGCGCTTGGCCAGGCCATCCAGGCTGAGAGGGAGAGGGAGCGCGTGCGCTGCAAGCTGGGTCTGACCACGCCTCACATCCCTGCAAGCACTCCTGAACAATGTTTTCAGCCTCATGCCAGGCAGCACTACCCAGCGGGCATTGATGAACCACACTCCAGGTACGAGCCGCACGAGCCGCAAAATTGCGCCTTCATTGTACCCACAAGAGGCAGGCCACGCAACACCGTGCAGGCGGCAGAAGCTCCGGGGGCACTTGCATTGGGCTGCGCGGGCCTGCTGCACAGCGTGCGCTGCACAGTGTGGTTTCGCGCCCAGGCCATGGCCCGGCATCGGGCTCCGGGCGGTCGGGCGGGCGGGGCACCTTGCGCTTCTGCTGCGCCTCCTGCACGAGGTCGCGGCCGGACACGAGCCCCGCGATGCTCCCATCGGACATCCGCTTCACGCGCGCCACGGCCTGGCCCGGCGCCGCGCCCGCAGCGGCGCCTGCGCGGGCCCCAGGCTCAGCGCGACATGCAGCGTTCCAGGTCAAGCGTGTCACACCATGAGTCCGTTGCCCTCGGCCATGTGCGCCCTCAATGCAGAGCAAGCTCAGCGCGACATGCAAAACTGAGCAGTACGCATCATCACGTGATACTCTCAGCCACGCGCGCCCCTCCCAGAGCGCTTGTGAGTGTGCTGTGGGGCCTTGCCCCGCTACTCTGCTCTTGCCTGCCCGATGCAGGGCAGCTTTGCAGGGATAAAACAACACCGGTGCCCAGCATGGCCGCAGGGGCGAGACAGCGAGTGCAGCGCACCAGGGCCGGCCTCGCCACCGCCAGCGCGCCGCGGCGGCGACAGATCAGCGCGCGCAGCACCGTTGGCCGGCGCTGGCCGCTGCGGCGCTAAGTCGTCCAGGCTGTTAGGGCGCCCGCCGCGCCGCGGCGGCGACTGGTCTGGGCTGTCGTGCCGCTGGCGCCTCCGCGGCGGCGACTGGTCCGGGTTGCCGTGCAGCGCGCTCCGACGCGGCGGCGACTGGTCTGGGCTGTCATGGCGCTGGCGCGGCCGCGGCGGCGACTGGTCCGGGCTGCCGTGCAGCTCGCTCCGCCGCGGCGGCGCCTGGTCTGGGCTGTCATGGCGCTGGCGCCGCCGCGGAGGTGACTGATCAGGGCTGCCGTGCCGCTCGCGCTTCTGCGGCCGCGAGGGGTCTGGGCTGTCACGCCGCTGCCCCCTGCGCGGCGGGGACTGGTCTGGGCTGTCATGCCGCGCTTGCCGCCGTGGGGGTGACACATCCGGGCTTGCAGCGCCCAGCCTGCCGTCGCGCCCGCCGCCATTGGCACCGGCTCCCACCTCCTCCCACCCACGAGTGGCCAGCCCCGCCCGCTCCTGCCAGGCCAACACAGCAACCTCACTGCTCTGTCAGTTGTGGTTGCCTTTATGAAGTGGAGCTGAGGCCTAGGCCAAGACTGCTGTTGTGCGGCATGGAGAAGCGGACGTGAAAAGTGGACACGTGTTGACAGCCCAAAACATAACCGAAGGTCGGGCAGGAGGCGAGCACAACAGGCGTACCAGGGCAGCCAGGCGCGTCACGAGCTCTGCCTCGCCAGGATTGGCGACCACGGGCACGTCTGCAGGCAGCACGCCGCTCAGCACACAGCGCAGGCTCTCTGCCTGGCACATCCAGCTGCAAATCACGCATTGCCTGCCGCGAGGGCAACAGGCAAACTCAGGCCTGTTCCCCCGACAACCCAGCCAGCCACACATCCCTGCGCTGAGGCCCAGGATCGCGCGCAACACAACGTCATGTAGCAGCCTTCTTTACGGTAAGGCTGTGGTTCGCACCCTCCTCCTCCTCCTCAGCGTCGGCCTCCACCTGTGCGCCCACGGCATGGAAGCCGGTGCTGTCCTCGTCGATGATGCGTATGCCGCCTGGCGCCTTCGCAGGCGCCTTCTTCCTCCGCTTCTTCTTTACGCCACCGCCCTCTGCTTCTGCGAGTTGTCTCACAAACCTCTGGTCAGGCAACGGCCGTAGCGGTTGAGCAGCAAGCGCACTCGTGCAGGCCCGCACCGCCCGCCCCATACTTCTTCAGGTACTCCTGGCGCGCCTTGGCTTCCTCAGACAGCACCACCGGCTTCTTCTCCTTCTCCCGCAGCAGCGACAGGCCAGTGAACATCCTGCCCTGGGGCCGCGCGTGCCGACACCGCCAGGCTCTGCGGCCACTAAGAGCTTCAAGCCAGACCTCCTCCCACCACCTTTATTTCATTGCTTTTGTTTGCGAATCGCGATACAAGCTCCTGTTTCCATGATTGTACAGAAACAAATAGCAATCTTTTTCCAGAACATGTCAAAAAGCAGATGCGCTTCAGTCATGCTTCTCAACCACGCCATCCATGGCAATGCCCCATGGGGGGGCATGCAAAGCATGTGAAGGCATTTGTGGCGCCTGGGGCTGTACGCGTACCAGCAGCACTCACACAGCAGCAGCTGTGATCAAACTTCATGAGAATATGGGGTGCACGCGTGTGGAAGCAGCAACGCACTGGATGCCTTTGCTATGAGGGCAGCTGTTTATTGAATACTTCACAGCTAACTACACAACTCCTTCTCCACCACTCAGTGTGCTTCACTATAGGTAGCCCTGCCCATGCGCCTCGCTCCCTGCACTCAGTTCCAGACGGCGCCCAGCGCGCTGAGCTTCAGATAGGCGGCCGCAAAGTCGTCGAAGAAGCGGCGCTGGTCGGCGGCGTAGAGCTGGATGGTGGGCCGCAGCGCCTCGTCCTCCGGCAGCACATGGTCCGAGGGCAGGCCCACCATTGACCTGCCGGTGCATGCAAGCGGAGTTGGTGTCATTGTACGGGCAAATCAAGTCGTGCGCAGCTCTAAGGCCGGGTCCACTATCGACTCGCCTAATGCTTACGGCCAGGTAATAAATTGATGCGATGGATTTGTCATGCGCTGGTGACAGACGGTCCGCACCCCAGCAACATGACTCTGACCTGCAGCGTGCGGAGTGCTCTCTGGCGTGTGATACTGCGGGGTCTACACGCTCACAAGAGCCACCCCACATTGTCAGTCCTGAGCACTGCGCATGGATGGTCCAAGCAGTGCGCGCTCTGCCAGGCTGGGCTAAGCACAAGCGGTGGCTACCATGCAAAAAGCGCAGGGTGGCAAATGACGGCGGGCGCATACCCCATGGAATTGCTAGGGTCGGCCCAGGGCGCGGCCAGCAGCGTCCGATAGTACTGATTGTCGAAGACCAGCGGCTCGCCAAAGCCTTTGCCTCCCAGCTGTTCACAAGCGCACATCAGCACACGAGATCCCCCTTGCACACAGGCATAGCCTGTTACATGTACAGCACAACGCTATGTGTAGCATTTACTGACCAGCATACATGGAGATTAGGATGATAAAAGGAGCACACCTCTCACGGCACCCTCATTCCATGCCCTCTAGCACCACTTCACCATAGCGGCTGGGCCACATGAACACAGGAGAGCCTCTTAAAAATCTCATTGCTGTACTGCCGCATGTCCTGCTGCGCGCGCACCGTGTGTGCGCCCGACAGCGCGACCAGCTCCTGCGCGCTGATGCCCTTGGCGGCGAACGCGGCGCGCAGCTGCGCCGCCGTCAGCGTCTCCGCCGGCATGCGGCCCGCGGGGTCCGCGGCGCCCGCGTCCCGCCGGCCTGCGCTTGCAGCGGCTGATATTTACGGCCTTTGCCAGTATACTCCGTCGGTGCATCCCACTGCTCAGCAAAGTGGCCATGGCTGTGGGCAAACAGTGCACTGGCGCACAGGTTGCCTTGACCAGCCTCTGATGCAGCTTGTGGATGTGCCACCCCTCCCAGACCGGCCCTGACAGTGGAAGAGGGCAGAGTCGTCATGCGCACAGTACATGCGCTCCACCTGACATACACACTCAGCGGGCACCTGTGCATGCGCACTCAGGGCTTCATGCATGCGCCGGGCACCCCACGGCGCACTCACCAGTCACCCAGGCTCCGTGTAGGTCGCACCCACGGGCACATCGATCACAGGCCCGCCGGTGGCCGCAACCGCCCACGCGCCGCCCAGCGCCACCAGGTCCGCGTTGGACACGCGGCCCTCCGCGGCCGTCCCGCGCAGCTCCGCGCCCACCGCTTCCAGCACACGCCAGCCGCGCTGCGCGCAGGGAGCGAGATGCAAGCACGGCAGCACCCTCTGGGTACGTAGGTTGACACCATACAAGGCCAAGGACTGTGACGGCACTGGACGCTTGACGTCATGATGGCTTGCACGCCTCGCCTCTGCTGCACATGCTTTCAGGGGGCCACCTTGAGGCCCCGGTTCTCAGGCCGGTCCAGCTCATAGCGCAGCGAGCCGTTGGCGCCGCCGTCGCCGGCGGTCGCCGCGTATGTGCCAGCGTCATGAAATACCAAGCGCAGCAGCACAGGTGCCTGCAGAGGGGCGGCGGAAGCGTCACACACCACATCGACGGCCAGATTTTGCATGGTTGATGAAGTAACAACCACAGTGGCCGCAAGCGAGCAAGCGCAGCCCGCAAGAGCAGGGTCGCATGCATACCGGTGGCACAGTGCACCTTGTCTCAATTGAGTCCTGTGGTAGGCTGACACAGTGACAACAGCAAAAAGCATCCATCAAGCACCATTAAGCTTGGCGCCAGCTTGCACGCAAGTATGGAGTCTCCCTCGCGAACCCGGCTGCCTTCATTGGGCAGCTGCTACTCCGCCCCTTTGACTACGCACATGCCCCTGTCTCTTTGAGATACGGCGTTTCTCAAAGCCACAAGCACAAGCAGAATTGCGCGCCTTGCTCTTCTCCGCAGCCTTGCGGAAGGCCTGGGCGACTGCCGCTTTCGCCGGGCCGTCCAGCTGGAGAGGTCCCCCGGCAGGCGTAGCGTCAGCCGCAGGGGCAGCCAGTGCACTCGCAGGCGCGCCATGTAGCAGCACCGCAGCGGCCGTCAGATGCGCTATCGCGGAGCGCAGAAGCTCCCGCCGTGTCGCCACGCCGCCACCCGCAGGCACAGCCGCGACTGCCGCAGCAGGCACTCCAGGTAATCAACTGAAACGCACTGGGTGCATCTCGTCGGCAGACTTTGCGCAGCAGGCAGACAGCCCGCAAGCAATTTCAACTGCTCGACGCAAAAGCACAATCAGTGGCAGTTGACATGGTGTGAAAACCACACGGTGAGCGGACGTGACGCACCTACGCAAGCGCAATGCTCTGCCCGGAGCAGCGTCGGTTGCCTCCCGCTGTGTGGCGGACACATCCGGCTGTCGCAGGCTGTGAACGGCCGAGCGCAACGCGCAGGAAGACTGCAACAAGGTGCGCAGTGCATGCTTGGACAGCGCTGCAAGCACCGACTGCGCCGCAGGCGTAAGCGAGCCAAGTGAAATGGTAACACAGACTGAGCGAACAACCTATGTCTAGGACACGGTTCCGCTCCTCTGCCGAAGGCTTCCCTGCAAGGGGCTTGTCAGTGGTCTTTACTAAGCAAACACCAGAGCTTGCCCGCCTTTTCCCGGTCTGAGCAGCAGGCAGGGCTGTGCTCACGCTTGGCACGCAGTGAGATGCCGGACAGCGACTGAGTGCAGGTGCGGCCGCGCACGCCATGGGCACAGAGGTGGCGTCCAAGCTCCTGGACTTCAGCCAGGACCTGGATGTGCCGCTGCTCGATGCAACAGTGTCGCGCTTCTATGCCGGCTCCAACGAGGAGGCGCGCCCCGGCACCGCCGCGCGCCGTGATGGCTCGGCGCACCTGCTGGCCGGGCGCATGCTTGGCCTGCTGGGCACTGGCGGCGAGCAAGAGCGGGGCAGCCGCGCTCGATTATGCCTGGCCGTGGGGCGTGGGCTCGACGCTCTGCACGCGCGAGCGCACATAACAACAGCGCCCCAGCTGGCGGCGACGCTAGCGCCTTCCGCGTGCCATGACTCGCGCGCGCGCGCTGCGTACCGGCAGAGGATAGCATCGGAGAGCGTGCTGCGGGAGCTGCAAAAGCACCCGGAGGCGTGGACGCGCGTGGACCGGATCCTGGAGCTCTCGCAGAGCCAGCAGTCAAAGTTCATTGCGCTGCAGGTGCGCCGGGCCGTTCATGGGCGAGGGTGCGGCGGTGCTTGCTGCGTGTGGCCCGTCACAGCGTGCTTACATAAGCGCGACGGTGGCTGGTAGCTGCCCTGGGCGCATGCCCTCTGGCATGCTGCCGTAAGCGTGCAGTGACGTCCTGGCCGTGCACCACTCTGCTCGCACCCACATATGGCGTGATGGGTTGTCGGAGCGGGCGTGCAAGTGGACTGGGCCCCCGTAGTGGCGCCACCCGCTGCCAGCATCGGGTACAGCAGCACTTGATGGTCCTGTCGCGCACTTGTGGGCGACAGGCGCACTGCAGCACCTGCACCTGCTAGAGGTGCAGGCAGGCCGTGTGGCGGCTGCCAAGGTTTGCGCCTCGCAGCTGAGTGCATGCACGGGATCCTCGCACTGCGTTGAGCCCGGCGAGTGCAAGCGGATTGGTGCCGTTGTGGGCCAGCGCTGGGGATTCTTGCAGCCATCGCTGCGTGAGCACCGCCGCTGGTCTCACTGGAGCCCCGCGCTGTGAGAGCACGCTGTGCACTGCCTCTGATTGGCGACAGCGCTGCGTCCTTGCGCGGCCGCTTGCGCTGTCGGCCGTGTGTTAATACGATACATGCTTGCTTGACGCGATCCGCTGTCGCGTCATGGTATTGCGTGGCACACTCTGGCCGTGCCGCGAACGACAATGCATGCCAGGGCTAGGACGTGGGCTGGGTGAGAACTTTGCCCAGTGGCTTCAGTGCGCATGGGCGAGGCTGACCCTGGCCTGGCCAACCGCAACGCCGTGCTGCAGCACAGAGCTGCAGCCTTGCCAGCGCGAGATAGCAAAGAGATGACCCTTTCCGCTAAGGCTTGACAGGGGCCGCGGCCGTGCGGTTCCGGATGAGGCGCAGCTCTGGCGATGCGCAATGCCGGACGGCCGGCAGAGGGGTGCGGCGTCGGGTATCACCGGCCGGCGTGCGCCGGGGCGTGCAGATCCTGGAGGAGGTGATAAAGTTCCGGTGGGGCGCGCTGCCGGACGAGCAGCGCGAGGGCATCCGCAACTACGTCAGCAACCTGATCATCAAGCTGTCCTCGGACGAGGCGGCCTTCCGGCGCGAGCGCGTGTTCCTGAACAAGCTCAACATCATCCTGGTGCAGGTGCGGCGCGCGCGCGCTGCGGCGCACCCCGCGCGTCACCAGCGCACCGTGCGCACGTGCGCCGCTTGGTGGTCTAAATAGGCAGCTGTGTTTAAGGCGCCACGCATGGGGAAGGACGGACCAGATGCAAGTGGCGCTGGCGTTGCATCGGGCGCTGCCCGCTTTGGCGCGTTGGCAGAGACCGGCGCCTGCGGCGCCTCATAAGGCGCCTGAGCCACATGGCATCTGCGCAGCTCAAGCTGGTGCGCGTCAAGAAGTCTAGGGAGACTGTCACGAGAGCCCTCAAGGGCTCCCGCGCACTGACCTGCGCCGCGGGCGCGTGCGGCAGGTGCTGAAGCAGGACTGGCCGCACAAGTGGCGGACGTTCATCCCGGAGCTGGTCGGCGCGTCCAAGACCAACCAGACGCTGTGCGAGAACAGCATGATCATCCTGAAGCTGCTGAGCGAGGAGGTGTTTGACTTCTCGCGCGGCGAGCTGACGCAGGCGCGGCTCACCAAGATTGATGGCCTGTTCAGTCTCTGCATGCTGGCTACGCAGTTGCTGATGCAGAGACGTGAGCATGCGCATGCTGTGAAGTGCGGAGGAGTCTGCCCACCGCCTTACTGTGCATGACAGTCCAAGTGAAAATATTATTTGGTGTTGCGTTCTTGCATGTGATGTGGCCTCGATGCGGAGAAGCGCAACAAAGCGGAGCCTTGCGTGATGGACGCCGCGCCCGGCCGCGCAGGCAAAGACGAAGGAGCTGAAGAACTCGCTCAACCAGGAGTTCCGCCTGATCCACGAGCTCTGCCTGTACGTCCTGAACGCCGCCGTGCGGCCCGACCTGGTGCGCCACCGGGGCCATCCCGTCTCGGCGCCGTCCTCCGCGTCTTCGCTGGGGCAAGCAGGAGGGCGTGCGCTGGTCTGCTATGTGACGTCTGGTGCTGTCGAGCCTGCCTGCTCCAGCTCGTAACTCAAGCTCCTGAGGTCGGCCACAGAAGCCTGAGCGTTGGTGCCCGTGGCCGCCCTCTTCGTGAGCCTGGATGAGGACTGTGAGGCAGTGGCCAGCGACCTTTACACCGCGGGTGGACGAGACTTTCTCACCGCACGCCGCTGCCGTGCTGGCACCGAGCGAGGCCCTGCAGCGCCGGCACTGAGCGGGGGCGCGCGGGGCCGCGCCAGGTGCGCGCCACGCTGGCCACGCTGTACGCGTACCTGTCGTGGGTGCCGCTGGCGTACGTGTTTGAGAGCAACCTGGTGGAGGCGCTGCTCAAGCTGTTCCCGCAGCCGCCGTTCCGGAATGTGGCGCTGCAGTGCCTGTCCGAGGCGCGCCTCCCGGCCCGGCGCTCAGGCGCCGGGGCAGCATCCGGCCATGCGTTCGTGCTGTCCGCCGGTCGGACAGACAGCCAGTGAGGCAACATGCTGTAGCGCCACGGTATGTAAATGGAAGGCGCAGCCGTGCTGCACGTCGTCGCCTGCTCCAGGCAGCTGCGCGTCAGACATGGGGCGAGAGGATGCGCGCGAGCGGGCAGCATGCGCCAGGCAGGTCGAGCGCGGTGCCTCTAACCCTACCCTAGCGCAGGTGGCCGCGCTGACGGTGGGCCCGGAGTACAACGCGCACTTCGTGCGCCTGTACAAGATCTTCATCCTGCAGCTGCGCGAGGTGGTGCCGCCGACCACGCACCTGCCGGCCGCGTACGACGCCGGCGGCGATGAGGAGCAGGCGTTCGTGCAGAACCTGGCGCTGTTCTTCACGGCGTTCTTCCGGGCGCGCTGCGCGCACGGGGCACTCGCTGCGTTCCGTCAGGGGTTTGTGCGGATGCAAGCGGCCGTTGCATGGCAATGCTGACGTGTAGGTGTGCGTGCTGTGTGGCGCGGAAGGAGCATATCGTGTTGCCCCAAGGAGTGGTCTGCGGATGCATGCGG
>JAABUQ010008732.1_pt1 | contig 14051 bp, 12 predicted proteins | sample 5560001 | NCBI WGS metagenome assembly JAABUQ01 (sample SAMN10711888, study PRJNA513371) | rock metagenome | isolation source: Antarctica rocks | place: Antarctica: Victoria Land, Finger Mt nord | collected 2015-12-18
GTGCTGACCTCCGCCCGTCCGGGCCAACGCGCCGAGCTGTCAAGCCACACCCTGGCTCCCGGCGCGGCCACAGGCGGCGCCGAGGATCCCCCGATGCACGAGCCGGGCAGCCGTGAGACAGCGCTGCTGCACCGAGGCGAGCTCACTCTGGTGTGCGATGGACAGCGCTTCGGCCTCTCCGAGGGCGACTGCGTCACCTTCGACGCAGATCTACCTCACCACTTCGAGAACCCCGGTGAGGGCCCGGCGTCCTTTTTGGCGGTGGTCAGCGCCGGCCTGCGCCGCAGCTGACAACCACCGACCGCTGAAGATCGGCACGAAGGAGACGACCCGATGCCCAGGAGCCTGTTCGACAAGATCTGGAAGGCGCACGAGGTGTCCTCCGGGCTGCTCTATATCGACCTGCACCTCGTGCACGAGGTGACAAGCCCGCAGGCCTTCGACGGGCTGCGCCTAGCCGGGCGCCGCGTTCGCCGCCCCGACCGCACCCTGGCCACCGCCGATCACAATGTGCCCACCGACGGCACCGCGGTCGCCGCACGCATCGCCGACGAGCTCTCGCGAGTCCAGGTGCAGACGCTCGAGCGCAACTGTGCCGAGTTCGACATCCCCATCTACTCCCTGGGCTCACGCCGGCAGGGCATCGTGCACGTGATCGGCCCCGAGCTCGGCGTGACCCAGCCGGGCATGACCATCGTCTGCGGGGATTCGCACACCGCCACCCACGGCGCGTTCGGTGCGCTGGCCTTCGGGATCGGCACCAGCGAGGTCGAGCACGTGCTGGCCACTCAGTGCCTCGCCCAGCCGCGCCCTCGTTCGATGCGCATCCTCTACCGCGGCCTGCCCGGCTTCGGGGTGACCGCCAAGGACCTGATCCTCGGAACGATCGGCCAGATCGGTGTGTCGGGAGCCGCCGGGCACGTGGTGGAGTTCGCCGGAGGAGCGGTCGAGGCTCTGTCGATGGAGGGGAGGATGACGATGTGCAACATGACCATCGAAGGCGGCGGCCGCGCGGGCATGATCGCACCCGATGAGACCACCTTTGCCTGGCTGCAGGGACGACCCGGAGCACCACAGGGCGCGGACTTCGACGAGGCGCTGGCCCGCTGGCGCGAGCTGTCCAGCGACGAGGCTGCCGGCTTTGACCGTGAGGTCACGGTCGACGCGGCCGCGCTGTCGCCGCTGGTCACCTGGGGAACGAACCCGGGCATGGTGGTGCCGGTCACCGGCCGGGTTCCGGCCCCCGACCAATTCGACCGTCCGGCTGACCGCGACGGCGCCGAGCGGGCCCTGCGCTACATGGGGCTGGAGGCCGGGACGCGCATGCAGGACATCGCGCTGGACCGTGTGTTCATCGGCTCGTGCACGAACTCACGCATCGGGGACCTGCGTGCCGCAGCCGAGGTGGTGCAGGGGCGCCGCGTGGCGCCCAGCGTGTCCGCCATGGTTGTCCCGGGCTCCCAGCAGGTCAAGGCCCAGGCCGAGTCCGAGGGTCTAGACGACGTGTTCCGCGCCGCGGGCTTTGACTGGCGCGGCGCCGGGTGCTCAATGTGCCTCGGCATGAACCCGGACACGCTGGCACCGGGCGAGCGCTGCGCCTCAACGTCCAACCGCAACTTCGAAGGGCGCCAGGGGCGCGGTGGACGCACCCACCTGGTGTCTCCGCAGATGGCCGCGGCCGCCGCCATCGAGGGACGCTTCGTGGACATCCGCGACTGGGCGCGCGCCTGATGGATCGCGTCGAGCTGATCGCCGGACCCGTCAGCTTCCTGGACCGGGCCGACGTGGACACCGACCAGATCATCCCCAAGCAGTTCCTCAAACGCGTACAGCGCACCGGCTTCGGCGAGTTCCTGTTCTTCGACTGGGCTCAAGAGCCCGGCTGGCACCTGCCCCGCAGCCCGATCCTTGCCGCCGGCGCGAACTTCGGCTGTGGCTCCTCGCGCGAGCATGCGCCATGGGCGCTGGAGGATTACGGGTTTCGCGCGATCGTGGCGCCATCCTTTGCCGACATCTTCTACTCCAACTGCACCAAGGTCGGGCTGCTGCCCGTGGTCCTCGACGGCGAGCTCGCATCCGCCCTGGGGCGGGCCGGCACCGGCGAGGTCGACCTCCGCACCCAGGAGGTACGTTTCAACGGCGCTGACGGCGAAGCGATACGGGCGCCCTTCGCCATCGATGCCGAGATCCGCCACCGCCTGCTCAACGGGCTCGACGACATCGCCCTGGCCCTACAGCAACATGAGGCCATCGGCGCCTACGAGAGCGAGCGCGAGCGCGCCGGTCCGGACACGACAGCCCTGTGAGCACGCACATCGTGACGCTGCCCGGCGACGGCATCGGCCCCGAGGTCGTGGGCCCAGCCCTCGAGCTGCTGGGCGCCCTGGTCAGCGACCTGGAGGTCGAGCAGCATCGCATCGGCGGCGCCTCGATCGACGAGCACGGCGTGGCGCTGACCGACCGGACCCTGGATGCCTGCAGGGCAGCGGACGCCGTGCTGCTGGGAGCGGTGGGCGGGCCCCGGTGGGACACCACCGACCCCGGCGCGCCCCGCCCCGAGCAGGGCTTGCTCGGCCTGCGCAAGGGACTGGGCCTGTTCGCAAACCTGCGACCTGTGCGTCCGACGCCCGCCCTCTATGACGCTTCGCCGCTGCGTCGCGAGCGCATAGAAGGGACCGACATGCTCGTCGTGCGTGAGCTGACCGGCGGAATCTACTTCGGCGCCAAGACCCGTGACGCCGACAGCGCCAGCGACGCATGCGTCTACACGCGCACGGAGATCGAGCGCATCGCCCGCGTGGCCTTCACCGCCGCTCGGGCCAAGGTGGTCAGCGTCGACAAGGCCAACGTGCTGGAGACCTCGCGCCTGTGGCGGGAGGTGGTCTGTGCAGTGCACTCGTCTGAGTTTCCCCATGTGCAGCTCGAGCACATGCTGGTGGACAACGCGGCCATGCAACTGATCGCCACGCCACGCCATTTCGACGTGATCGTCACCGAGAACATGTTCGGTGACATCCTCAGCGACGAGGCGGCGATGCTCACCGGCTCCATCGGCATGCTGCCCAGCGCCTCGCTGGGCGCACCGCAGGATGGCGTGCACGGCCCGGGGGTCTTCGAGCCGGTGCACGGGTCGGCGCCCGACATCACAGGCCAGGGCGTGGCCAATCCGCTGGCCATGTTTCTCTCGACGGCCATGATGCTGCGCCACGGACTGGGCCTCCAAGCCGAGGCTGCGGCGGTAGAATCGGCGGTCGACCGTGCCTTGGAGGCGGGCCTGCGAACGCACGACCTGGGTGGTCGGGCGGGCACGGCGCAGGCCACCGCAGAGGTGCTCGCCCAGCTCTAGAAAGGCTCACGTGGACAACCAAGCCGACCTCATTTGGATGGACGGGGACTTCGTCGCCTGGGAGGACGCCAAGGTTCACGTGCTCACCCACGGCCTGCACTACGGCACCGGCGTGTTCGAGGGCGTGCGCTGCTACGAGACCGAGCTCGGCCCCGCCGTGTTTCGTCACCGCGAGCACATCGATCGTCTACTGCGCTCAGCCGAGCTGTACTACATGCCCGTTCCGTACAGCGCCGAGCAGTTGCGCGCGGCCACGCTGGAGCTGATCGCGCGCAACGGACTGCGTTCCTGCTACGTGCGTCCGCTCGTCTTTCGCGGGTACGGGCAGATGGGCCTGAACCCTCTGGACGCACCGGTCGCCGTGACCATCGCGGCGTGGGAGTGGGGCGCCTACCTGGGCGAGGACGGCAAGCGCGACGGAATTCGGGCCAAGGTCGCCTCGTGGCGGCGGATCAGTCCTGATTCCCTGATCCCCCACGCCAAGGCTACGGGGCAGTACCTGAACAGCGTGCTGGCCAAGATCGAGTCCCTCAAGGGGGGTTATGAGGAGGCGATCCTGCTGGACGACCACGGCCACGTGTGCGAAGGGTCCGGTGAGAACGTGTACATCGTGCGCGGCGGAGAGATCGTCACGCCGGGGCAACACGACTCGATTCTGGACGGGATCACCCGTCGCTCGGTCCTGCAGATCGCGCGCGACCTGGGCTACACGGTGGTCGAGCGCAACGTTGCCCGGGCTGAGATGTACCTGGCCGACGAGATGTTCCTCAGTGGGACCGCGGCCGAGCTGGTGCCCGTGCGTGAGGTCGATGACCACCGGGTGGGCAGCGGTGAGCCCGGCGAGGTGACGCGCGTGCTGCAGGCAGCCTTCGAGGACGCCATCCACGGGCGTTCTGAGCGCTACCGGCAATGGCTGGACCCAGTGGAGCCGCTCGTGGGCGCCCAGCCGCTCAGAGCGCAGGGCTGAAATGAGCGGTCCGACGTTCTCGCGGCGAATTACCGGCGCGGTCCGCTAGCGGCGCTCAGGCGCGCGCGGTGGATCGCACGCCGACTCCCCGCCGCCACCCGAAAGGACCGCTGAAATGACCAGTCCCCCCAACCCAGAGCTCTACGACGCCACGCTGCGCGACGGCATGCAGGGCGAGGGCATGTCCCTCTCGGCCGAAGAGAAGCTGCGCGTCGCCCACCGCCTCGATCGGCTGGGGATCGACCTGATCGAGGCCGGCTTCCCGGGGTCCAACCCGAAGGAACGCGAGCTGTTTGCCCTCCTCAGTGAGGAGCCCTTCGTGCATGCGCAGATCGCCGCCTTCGGCATGACCCGCCGGCGCGACCTCAGCGCCGAGCATGACCGCGGGCTGCGAGTCCTGGCCGACTGCTTCGCACCGGTGTGCACCCTGGTGGGCAAGACCTGGGCGCTTCACCTGGAGAAGGTGGTGCGGGTCGACGCGGCCGAGAACCTGGCCATGATCGCCGAGTCGGTAGCCCTGCTCGTCGGCGTCGGCAAGCGGGTCATCTACGACGCCGAGCACTTCTTCGACGCCTACCGCGACGATCGCGCGTACGCGCTGCGTTGCCTGGAGGTCGCCGCCGAGGCGGGCGCCGACACCCTCGTGCTGTGTGACACCAACGGCTCATCGCTGCCCCATCAGGTCTCCCAGGCCACCGCAGAGGCGGTAACCCACCTGGGAGCCGGACTGCGCGTGGGGGTGCACTGTCACAATGACGCCGAGTGCGGGGTGGCAAACTCACTGGCCGGCGTGCTGGCCGGCGCCGCACACGTGCAGGCGACCATGAACGGCTGCGGAGAGCGCTGCGGCAACGCCAACATGGTGTCGGTGATCGCCAACCTCCAGCTCAAGATGGGCCGGCGCCTGCTTGACGGCGATCAGCTGGGCGGACTGACCGAGGCCGCCCATTACGTCGACGAGCTGCTCAACCGGGTTCCCGACGTCAACCAGCCCTTTGTGGGCCGCAGCGCCTTCGCCCACAAGGGGGGCATGCACGTGGCCGGCGTGCGCGCGGACGCGTCGACGTTCGAGCACGTAGACCCGGCGGTGGTGGGAAATCACCGCGACCTCCTCGTCTCCGAGCTGGCCGGACGGGGCACCGTGATCGAAAAGGCCCGCGCCGCCGGGCTACGCCTGGACGCAAGCGGGGCGTCCAGGGTCATCGAGCAGGTCAAGGCCCTGGAGCACGCGGGCTTTCAGTTCGAGGCCGCCGACGCCTCCTTCGAGCTGCTCATGCGGCGAGAGTCAGGTGAGTACGAGCCGCTGTTCACCCTGGAAAGCTGGAGAGTGAGGGTGGAGAAGCGCGCCGACGGTCGGGTGGAGACCGAGGCCACCATCAAGATCTGGCTGGCCGGTGAGCGGTACGTGCGCACCGCGGAGGGCAACGGCCCAGTCAACGCGCTGGATCGAGCCCTGCGCGATGCCATCGGAGAGATACACCCCCATCTGCGCGATATCGAGCTGGTCAACTTCAAAGTCCGCATCCTGGATGAGACCAAGGGCACAGCCGCGGTGACGCGCGTGCTCCTGGACGCCTCCGACGGCCACACGGCTTGGGGCGCGATCGGGGTCTCTGAGAACGTCATCGAGGCCTCGTGGAATGCACTGGTGGACTCGCTCGAGCACGGGATGCAACCCGGGCGCATGGCGACGTCGAAGGTCGCCACCGGCTCGCCGGCGCCAAAGGCCGCCACCCGCTCGGCCCCCCGGTAGCCGTGCCGGGTGCCGACGCCGGGCCGGCAGCAGAAAATGGGGGCCGAGCGGGCTTGCCCTTCGACGCGCGCCCCAGCGAGGAGGGCGACGTGATTCCGCTGGCTCAGCCCGTGCTCGGCGAGGCCGAGGAGGCTGCGGTCGCGGAGGTGCTGCGCTCGGGGCAGCTGTCGCTCGGATCGCGCGTGCCGGCGTTCGAAACCGCCTTCGCGGAGCGGGTGGGCGCCCGCCACGCATGCGCAGTCTCAAGCGGCACCGCGGCGCTGCACCTCGCCCTGCGCGCGGTGGGGGTCAGCGACGGCGACGAGGTCATCACGAGCCCGCTGTCCTTCGTGGCCTCGGCCAACGTGGCCCTGTACGAGCGCGCGCGCCCGGTGTTCGCCGACATCGATCCGGTCAACCTCAACCTCGACCCGGCCGCCGCCGCCGCCGCGGTCACCCCGCGCACGCGCGCCCTGCTGCCCGTACACATCTTCGGGTATCCCGCCGACCTGCCCGCCTTCGAGGCCCTGGCCACGCGTCATGGGCTGGCCATCGTGGAGGACGCCTGCCAGGCGCTCGGGGCGGTGCACGACGACGGGCGGCCCGTGGGTGGTCGCGGCCACCCGGCCTGTTTCGGCTTCTACGCCAACAAGCAGCTGACCACGGGGGAGGGAGGCATGATCACGCTTGGCGACCGGGCGCTCAAGGCCCGCATCGACTCCGAGCGCAACCAGGGTCGCGCACCGGACATGGGCTGGCTGGATCACGATCGCCTGGGCTTCAACTACCGCCTGTCTGACCTGGCCTGTGCCATCGGGCTCGTCCAGCTGCAGCGCCTGGACGACATGCTGGGCGACCGCGGACGGGTGGCCGGGCTCTACCGTGACGCCCTCGCCGACCTCGAGGACCTGACGCTGCCGTGCGAGGACCGCGCGGGCGCCACTCGCGGATGGTTCGTGTTCGTGGTCCAGATTCCCGCGAGCGTCGATCGCGACCAGACCATCCGCGCCCTGGCCGAGCGCGGCGTGCAGAGCAAGCCCTACCTGCCCGCCATCCACCTTATGAGCTTCTACCGCGAGCGTTTCGGATACCGCGAGGGCGCGTTTCCGGTGTGCGAGAACGTGGCCGACCGTTCGCTGGCGCTGCCCTTCTTTCCGGCCATGAGCGAAGGGCAGGTCACGCGCGTGGCCCAGGCGCTGCGGGGTGCGCTCGGGCGCTGAGGCGCTCGCCTGAAGAGCAGTTTCGCCGGGTCCTTCGCCGCCGAGCCTCGCCCCCGTGGCCGACGCGACGTGGCGCCCATCGCTTGGCATACTCACGAACGTGGGGCGAACGGGGGCGCAGCGGCTAAAGACCCGACGCCGACGCGCGCGATTGGTGGGGGCGGTGGGGTTCCTGCTCGCGGCGGCGCTGCCCGTGCTGCTCTTTCGCCGTGTCGTCGCGGAGGTCGACTTTCGCCTGGACTGGCACTACCTGGTGGGCTGGACGCCCTGGGCGCTGATCGTCCTCGGTCTGTTGTTCATGGTTCCGGTGGTCGTCTCCGCCGGACGCGATCCGTCCTCGCGCCTGTATCTGCGTGCCCGCAACGCCTACGCCGGTTGGGGCATCACGCTGTACCTGCTGGGCTTCGCCCTGGCCACCCAGGTCGCCACGCTCGTCGACGGCGGAGCCGTCCATTAGAACCGTCACGTCCCTACACTGGCGCTCGCCGTGTCGCGCTTTCGTGAGCCCCAGCACCCGGACTTTCGCCGGCTGAACACGTCCCTGCCCTTCGATCGGCGGCTATGGCCACAGGACCTGGCCCAGTCGCGTGCGCACGCCACCATGCTCGCGGCACGGTCGATCATCTCCTCGGGTGAGCGCGAGGAGCTGCTGGCCGGGCTGGACGCGGTGGAGCGCGAGCTCCAAGAGGACCGCTTTCCCTTCACGGTCGACGACGAGGACATTCACATGGCCGTGGAGCGGCGCCTGACCGAGCTGGCCGGCGCGGTCGGTGGCAGGCTGCACACCGCGCGCTCGCGAAACGACCAGGTCGCCACCGATCTGGCTCTCTACGTGCGCGACCGAGCGCTGGCCGGCGGCCAAGAGCTGCGCGCGTGCATGCGGGTGCTGCTCGCGCGGGCCGAGGAGCACGCGGACTGGCCGATGCCCGGCTACACCCATCTGCAACGCGCCCAACCCGTGTACCTCGGCCACCACCTGCTCGCCTACCTCTGGATGCTTGATCGTGACCGTCGGCGCTTCGCCTTCGCCGCGGCGCAGTGCGCGGAGCTGCCTCTGGGAGCCGGTGCGCTGGCGGGGGTCAACTTCGACACCGACCGGCACATGGTGGCCGATTCACTCGGGTTTCACACCGTCGCCGCCAACTCGATCGACGCCGTTTCCAACCGGGACTTCGTCCTCGACTACCTCAATGCCGCCGCCACCTGCGCCATGCACCTTTCGCGCTTGGGCGCAGAGCTCGTGCTCTGGTCCAGCGAGGAGTTCGGCTTCTGTGAGCTGCCCGACGCGTGGACCTCGGGTTCGTCGATCATGCCCCAGAAGAAAAACCCTGACGCGGCCGAGCTGCTGCGGGCCAAGGCGCCGCGTGTGAGCGGCCATCTGTCGGCCATGCTCGGCGTGCTCCATGCCCTCCCGCTGACCTACAACAAGGACCTGCAAGAGGACAAGGAGCACCTGTTCGACACGGTGGACACGCTCGAGCTCTCGCTCGCCGCCGCACGGGGCATGCTCGAGGGTGTGCGCTTTAACCGCGGCCGCCTGCAGCAGGCCGCGTCGGACGAGCTAATCGCCGCCACCGACGTGGCCGACCTGCTCGTGCGCCGCGGAGTCCCGTTTCGACAGGCGCACGCGATTGTGGCCGGGTTGGTGCGCGTGGCCGTCGACACGGGACGCTCGCTGTCGGGCCTTTCCCGCGAAGAGCTGGCTGGGCACAGCGCCGCCCTGGACGAGGAGTACTACGAGGTCTTGGCCCGCCGCTCGTGGCTGGAGTCCAAGGTCTCTGAGGGAGGGACCGCGTCGGTGCGCCTGCAAGAGCAGCTGGACCGCGCGCGTGCGATCCTCGAGGAGGCGCGCTGACGGCGTCGGAGCCCGAGGGGCTCCCCGCCGCGTTCTATGACCGGCCGGTGGTCCTGGTGGCCCGCGACCTCGTGGGATGCACCGTCACGCACGGGTGCACCTCGGGCGTCATCGTGGAAACCGAGGCCTACCATGAGAGCGAGCCCGCCTGCCACGCCTACGTCGGGCTGACCGCGCGCACGAGCACCCTGTTCGCACGCCCGGGCCGGGCCTACGTGTACCGCTCCTACGGCATCCACGCGCTGCTCAACTGCGTCTGTGAGCCCGAGGGTACGGGCGCTGCGGTGCTCATCCGAGCGCTGCAGCCGCTGCACGGCGTGCATCTCATGGGCCGGCGCAGGGGCCGTACCCGACTGGAGGACCTGTGCTCGGGGCCAGGCAAGCTCAGCCAGGCTCTGGGCATCGAGCTCGTCGACAACGGCACCGATCTGTGCCGCGGCCCCGTCCGTGTGAGCGCCCCGCGGCTCGGCTGGCGTGACCCGCCTCTGGTCAGCGCCATACGCGTCGGCATCACTCGTGGGGTGGAGCTGCCCTGGCGCTTCTGTGTGAAGGAAAATCCGCACGTCTCGCGTCCTCGCCCGCACGCGCTTCGCCGCTCGGGGCGAACACACGCGGGCGTGGGCGGCGCCCTGGACAGGGGCTGATCAGCGGCCGGCGGCGCCCGCTCCGCCGGTGGGCGCTCCGGCGCCGCCGCTGCCACCGTGCGCGGCGCCCCCTCCGCCCGTGCCGCTGCCGCTGGGCGTGGAGGGGGCGGCGCCCGTGCCTCGCCCTGAAGGCGCGACGGGGGAGGAGGGCGGCGTCGGTGCGGGCGGGGCTGCGCTGGGCGTGCTGTGCGCGGGGGCGCCCGTGGGCGCCCCGGAGCCCCCACCGCCGGTCACCGCTCCCCTGCGCGAGCGTGAGCCGGGGGCGGGCGCCGGGGTGCTCGATGAGGTCGACGGCCCAGCCGGCGACCCGGACGACGGTCCGCCGGACGCGGATGGACCCGACGAGCCCGACCCGGAGCCGCCGGCGGCGCCACTGCTCGGCTGGGGGGCCCGGCTCGCGGCCAGGGCCGCGGCCGAGAGCATGAAGTCGTGCCAGATGAGCGCGGGGAACGTACCTCCGAGCACCGGTCCTCCGTTGAAGTCGTACTTCATCGACTTGAGGGTGTCCGGATACCCGACCCACACCGCAACCGTGTACTTGCTGTCCCAGCCGACGAACCAGGCGTCACCGTAGTCGCTGGTCGTGCCCGTCTTGCCCGCGGCGAACTGGCCGAAGTCGGCGGCCTTTCCCGTGCCGCTCTGCACCACGGTCTGCAGCATCGAGGTCTCGGTGCCGACCAGATCGGCCGGCAAGATGCGCCTCATCTCGGGCTGGTTGACCTCGCTGCGGTGGCCGTTGGGCAGCAACCCGCTCGGCGCGATCACCGACTGGATACCCGACGGTCCCCCGTCCGGGCTGAGTGAACTGTCGACCCGCTCGCCTCCGTGGGCGAGGGTCTCATAGGCGTGCGCCATGTCCAGCGGCGTGACCCCCTCACGCAGGCCACCGATGGTCATCGCGGGGTTGGTGGACAGCGGCGTGCGGATGCCCATGCTCGTGGCCAGCCGCGCGATCTTGGCGGTGCCCAGCTTGATCCCCATCTCCGCGTAGACGGAGTTGTCGGAGAAGGTGGTGGCGTCGGTGAGCGTGGTGCTACCGGAGTACCGGTTGTCGTCGTTGTGCACGACAAAGCGCTCGCCACTGTGGGGCACCGGGAACGTCTTGACCTTCGAGGACCACACCGAGCCCGGGGAGATGTGGTGGCGTAGGGCCTCCGCCAGCACGAACGGCTTGATGGCCGAGCCGGGCTGGCGCTGGCCCTGAGTGGCCAGGTTGAACGCGCTGGCCTGATAGCTGCGTCCGCCAACCATGGCGCGCACCTGACCCGTGGCGTTGTCGATGGCCACCATGGAGGCGGTGGGTCCCGATGCCCCCGCGAGGTAGCTGTTGACCGCCCGCTCGGCTGCGCGCTGCAGGTCGAGATCGAGGGTGGTGCGAATCTTCAGGCCGCCCTCGAGCGCGCGCTGAGCGCCGTAACGGTCGATGGCCTGCTGACGCACCCACGTGTTGAAGTAGCCGGTGTTCAGGCCCTGCGCGGACGGCTCACGCGGAGGCTGTACGTCGCGCGAGGCAGCGCCTGGGCGATGCCCTGCGCGTACTGCTGGCGGTCGATGAGGTGCTGGACGAGCATGGCACGCAGGACCTGGTCGCGGCGGTGCTTGGCGGCGACGGGGTGGGCCACCGGGTCATAGGCGCTGGGCGAGGCGATTACGCCCGCGAGCAGCGCGGCCTCCCCGGGCTTGAGCTCGCGCACGCAGAGACGGGCCAGGTTGGCGCCACATCCCTGGTGGTTGACCTCCTGGCCGAAGTAGGTGTGTGCGGCCGACTCCACGCCGTACGCGCCGTTGCCGAAGTAGATCGTGTTCAGGTACTCGGTGATCACCTTGCTCTTGGACCACCGTCGCGAAAGGTGGTAGGCCAGGGCGGACTCGCGCAGCTTCTCGAACACGGTGCGGTGGGCCTGGGCCTGAAGGGCGTTCTTGACGAACTGCTGGGTGATGGTCGACGCGCCCTGGGCCGCGCGCTTGCGCAGCACGTCCTGGCTGAAGGCACGCCCGATGCCGCGCACGTCGATGCCACTGTTTGAGTAGAAGCGCCGATCCTCAACCGAGATGACGGCGTCCTTGACGATGGGGGGGATGTCACGCTGGTCGACCAGGATCCGGTTCTGTTGGGTCAGCACTCCCAGGGTGCGCCCCTGGTCGTCGAGCAGCACCGAGTTACGCGCCGTGCTGAACTCGGCCCGGTTCTCCAGCGTGGGCAGATCGGACGCCACGGCCATGAACATCCCGAACACGAACGAGAGCAGCCCCAGCATCAGGACGGCCATCAGGATCAGACCCAGCCGCAGCTTCTTGATGCGCGGAGGCCGCGGGACGGCGCCGCCACCATGCGCGCTCCTGTCCGGTGCCGCGCTTTCGTTAAGTGCCGCGCTTTCGTTCGGCGCCGCGCTCAGCGGTCCAGCGCCTCGGGCGGGCAACGATATGTCAGCTTCTCGATCCTCGCTCATCATGCTGCTCTGGCAGCGTCGTCATCGCGCTCGCCCAGGCGGCCCAAGGGTGCGCATGCTGGTCGCGGCGGACAGCGCGGCAAGGTCCTTCCGGCGCGCTGAAGTCTAGCATTGGCCCCTGTGCCTGAGCTCGCCGCCGCCGCCGCCGCCGAGCAGGCCGCACGCCTCTCGCGCAACGCCATCGCGTCCCTCCCCGCCGGGGCGCTGGAGGCCAAGCTGCGCCTGGGTCTCGAGCAGCAACGACCGCTGCGCGTCAAGCTCGGCATCGATCCCACGGCGCCGGACATCCACCTTGGTCACGCCGTCGTCCTGGGCAAGCTGCGCGAGTTCCAGGACCTCGGGCACCGGGTGGTGCTCATCATCGGCGACTACACCGCACGCGTGGGAGACCCGTCCGGACGCTCGGCCCTGCGCCCGCTGCTCACCTCGGCCGAGATAGAGGACAACGCCCGTACCTACCAGGAGCAGGCACTGAGCATCCTCAGCGAGGATGCCAGGCACTTGGAGATCCGCCACAACGGCGAGTGGCTGGACATGCCCCTGAGCGACCTGCTCGGCCTGGCGCGCACGACGACGGTGGCCCAACTGCTCGAGCGCGATGACTTCGCTCGGCGCATGGCGGCGGAGCGGCCGGTCTCGATGCTCGAGATGCTCTACCCGCTGCTGCAGGGCTATGACTCGGTCGCGGTGAACGCCGACGTCGAGCTGGGAGGCACCGACCAGACCTTCAACCTGCTGCTCGCACGCGAGATCCAGCGGGCCTACGGCCACCCGGAGCAGGCGGTGCTCACCATGCCTCTGCTCGTGGGCACCGACGGCCACCAGAAGATGTCCAAGTCCCTGGGCAATCAGATTGGGGTCACCGACGCGGCCCAGGAGATATACGGCAAGACCATGGCCGTCCCCGACGGGGCCATGGCCGACTACTACCGCCTGTTGCTCGGACACGACGCACCCGCACAGGCACCTCGAGACGCCAAGCGGGCGCTCGCGTACGCCCTGGTCGCGCGGCTGCGCGGGCCCGACGCGGCGGCCGGAGCCCAGCAGGGCTTTGACACGGTGTTCGTCGACCACGGACTCCCGCTGGACATCCCCGAGGTCCTCTACCGCTGCGAGCGAGACGTCGTGCACCTGCCGGCGGTCATGGCCGAGGCGTTCGGTCTGTCGCGCTCGCAGGCGCGGCGCCTGATCGACCAGGGCGGGGTCAGCCTGGCGGAAACGCTGCTGGCTGCCGGGGAGCACGACATCGCCTGCGAGCGCGCCGAGGGGGCCGTTCTGCGGGTGGGCCGCCGCCGCTTTTGCCGCCTGGTCGCCTCCCGGACGGACAGCACAGGGGCCGGGCCTGACTCAGGCATGATCTAACATGCGGCCGTCGGACGCTAGAACGCCCGGGCACCGCGCCCGCGAAAAGCGGCCCGCGCGCTTGCTCTGGACCCTGCTCGGACGCTATACTCATCTGCTGGCTCCGCATGACGTCCACGGACGCCGGGCCCACCGAGGACCGCGAGCGGAGACCCCTCTCGCGCGGCTCAGCCGGTCTTTGAAAACTCAACAGCATGCGCACCCGCGGTCCGACTGGATCGTGGTGTGCGTCCAGGTTCGACCCGCCTGTCGGGAACGCGTTCTGCGCGGATCCGAGAGGTGGTACAAGAGTCAAGTAGGAACCCGTCATGGTCCGGGGCCTCGTGTATAGGCCTCAAATTTGCTGTGACACTCTCAGTGAAAAAGCAGTTCTTCACGGAGAGTTTGATCCTGGCTCAGGACGAACGCTGGCGGCGTGCTTAACACATGCAAGTGGAGCGACGAACCAGGGCTTGCCCTGGGGCAGAGCCGCGAA
>JAABUQ010008737.1_pt1 | contig 14048 bp, 5 predicted proteins | sample 5560001 | NCBI WGS metagenome assembly JAABUQ01 (sample SAMN10711888, study PRJNA513371) | rock metagenome | isolation source: Antarctica rocks | place: Antarctica: Victoria Land, Finger Mt nord | collected 2015-12-18
GAAGTGCAGAACTCGGGCGTTTTGGCCCGGCCTTCATTGTCCGATCGGTTTTTTCGGTCGTGAGTGAGCAGAGACGTTCATGTCGGTGTCGGCGGATTGGCTGGGCCTTTTTTCTGAAGACTACTACCTCAAGCAGGCGCCCGAGGCGGCGGCGGTGGCGGGCGGAGCGGCCGAGCACTTCCGGTCGACAGGCTGGCGGGCGCTGCTCGATCCACACCCGTTGTTCTCAACCCGGTGGTATCTGCAACAGCTTGAAACCCCCGATGCGGCCGTCGATCCGCTGGCCCATTACCTAGACAGAGGCGCCGCAGCCGGGCTGGGTCCACACCCGCTATTCGACCCTGTTCGATACGCAGCCCGCGCCGAGGGTGCGACGCTTGATCCGACTCCCCTCCACCACTTCCTGCGGGCCGACGTCGCCCGTTGTGTCTCGCCGCATTGGATGTTCGACGTCGATCTATATCGCATGTCGAACCCCGACGTGGTCGCGGCGAGCGTCAATCCGCTTTTGCACTATCTGGTTTACGGTGAGCGCGAAGACCGACGCCCCTCCGTGTTCTTCGATCCGCCTTACTATCGGGCTGCGACGGGGCTTGCGGCGGGGTACGGAGGAGGGCTGGCGCATTTCGCGACGATCCCTGCCGGACAGCGTCTTCGCTCATCGCCTCTCGTCGACCTGAACTGGTATTCGCGCCAGCTCGCTCCCGGCGTTTGGACCGGTCCCGATCTGCTGCAGCACTTCGCCGAGGTGGGCAGTCGAGGCGCGCTCTCCGCCCATCCGCTGTTTGATGCCGACTACTATCTGCGGACCAACCCTGACGTGGCGGCGTCGGGCTCGGGGGCATTTTGGCATTATATCGCCTGGGGTCATCGAGAGCACCGGGCGCCTCATCCGCTGTTCGCGAACGACTTTTACCTGCGCAGCAATCCGCGCGCGGCACTGAGCGCCCTGCCGGCGCTGAGCGATTACGTCATGCATGGAGCGAGCGAACTCAGCGACCCGCACCCGATGTTTGACGCCCGGCATTACGTCAGTGTCTATCCTGACGCGCTGCAAGGAGGCTATAGCCCACTTGAGGATTATGTGCGCCACGGACCCGAACAAAGGCGACACCCGCACCCGCTGTTCGACAACCTGCATCAAGCCAAAATAGCGGAACGGCCGATGGAGTCCGGTCAAGACCCCCTGGAGAACTACGTCGGCGGGCGTTCCAACCTTCCCCCGCCGACTTTCGACGGCAGATCGAGGTCACGATCGGAAACGTCCGCCCTTCCCGATGCGTCGTCATCAAGAGGCCAAGGACACACGCCGCCAATCGACGGCCCGCTGATCTCAATGCTCGTGCCCATGTTCAACAGCAACGTCGCCCTGTTGCGGCTGTGTTTCGACAGCGTCCGCAGCCAGAGCTATGACCGCTGGGAGGTGATCGCCGTAGACGACGGCTCGACCGACGCCGATGTGCTGGCTATGGCGCAAGCCTTCGCCGCGCGCGACTCGCGCTTCCAAGCGCACAGGCTGGACAGCAATGTCGGCATCAGCGCCGCGACCAACGACGCGCTGAGCCGTGCACGTGGCGAGTTCGTTGCTATGCTGGACCACGACGACGTGCTGATGCCCGACGCCCTGTGCGCCGGGGTCGCTGCGCTTCAGGCAGGAGCGTACGACGCGGTTTACACCGACCAGAGCTACATCGAGGCGGACGGCCGTTTCGACGGCCACTACTACAAGCCGGCCTGGTCGCCGGCCTTGCTCACGGGGGTCATGTACGTCGGCCACCTGCTGATGGTCAGCCGCGTGATAGCGCTTGAGGTCGGCGGTTTCGACCCGCGGTTCGACAAGGTGCAGGACTATGAGTTCATGCTGCGCCTGAGCGAGCGTACGTCGCGCATCGCCCACGCGCCCGGTTTACTGTACGGTTGGCGGCGAGCGCCGGGCAGCATTGCGCGCGATTCGGGCGAGAAAGGCGCGATCGAGCCGCTGCAGCAAGCGGCGGTCGACGCCCACTTCGGTCGCCTGGGCCGCCCATGCCGCGCGTCGGCCGTCGAAGGCCTGCACCACAGAATGCGGATCACGCCGACGCCGCGGGCGCGCCGCCCCGCCGTCGATCTGATCCGGGTTATCGGACCCGGCAAGGTCCACCGAACCGATGTCGCAGTGGGCCTTCCCGACGCGGGGTTCGAGACTGTCGAGACCTGCGAGACCAACGACGTGGCGGGGCTAAACGCGGCCCTGGCGATCGGCACGTCGCCCCTCGTCATCTGCTGGGACGAGCGCGTCGAGGCCCGCGACGGCTGGCTGGATCACCTGCTTCAATACATCGAGCAGGACGACGTGGCGTTCTGCTCTCCGCACCTGTTCAACGGCGACGGGGTGGTCCGCATGGCGGGGCTGGTCGCCGATGCCGCCGAGGGCTTGACGCCGGCCATGACCGGCCTGCGATTCGGCCAGGACGGTTATGCCGGTTCGCTGGCCTGCGACCGCGAGGTCAGCGCTTTGACCCTCGGCCTGCTTGGGTTTAAGCGCCAGGTCGTGACGGAGTTGGGCGGCCCGAGCCAGGACTATGGCGGGCTGTTCTACGCCTTGGGCGACCTCAGCTTCCGCGCCGCCCAGACCGGCAGGCGTAATGTGGCGGTCGCCGAGCGGCTGACCGCGGTCGCCGACGTCTACGACGTCATGGGGGAGCACAAGGTGTCGGACCGGCTGATCTTTACCGACCGGCACGCATCGGCGCTGGCCGGCGGCGACCGCTACGCCGCTTTCCGCCATGACGCCGCCATCCAGAGAGCGGCGCGATTCGCTACAGGGCCGGAGGCGGTCGGTTGAACGTCCTGCTGATCTCGCACTGCAATTTTTTCGGCAACAGCGCGATGCACGTGTTCAGCGTCGCCACCGAACTGCAGCGGCTAGGGCACAGCTGCGTCGTCCTGGTGCCGGACCGCGCCGAGTCGGTCCACGAGCATCGAGCGCCCAGCTTTCCCGTGCTGACCTACGCCGACGCGCTGGCCTCGGACGCCCTGCCCTTTCCCGACGCGCAAACGGCCGACCTGATCCACGCCTGGTCGCCCCGCGAGCATGTACGGACGGCGACGCTGGCGCTCAGCGAGCTGACTGGCGCGCCCTACGTCGTCCACATGGAGGACAACGAGGCCTACATCGTCGAGCTGGAGACAAGCGGCTTGTCGCCGGCCGAGCTGGGCGCCCTGCCCGACTCGCTCACAGCCGAGCTGATCGGCGGCTACCGCACTCACCCCAAGCGCTATCCCGAATTCGTCGCCGGCGCGGTGGGGTACACTTGTCTGATCGAACCGTTGCTGGAGTTTCGGCCTGAGGGCGTGCAGGGATGCGTGTTCTGGCCAGGCTATGATCCCGAGTTCGGCGACGTCGGCGACGCAGACCTGAACTTGCGGGCGCAGCACGGCGTCGACGACGACGAACTGCTGATCCTGTACTCCGGCAACGTGCATGCGGCCAATGCGCGGGACGTCGAACGCCTGTACCTGGCCGTTTTGGTCGCCAAACGGCGCGGCGTGAAGGTGCGCTTGCTGCGTACGGGCTGGACCTATCACCCCCATCCCATCGCACAGGCGCCGGAGATGCAGGCGTTGGTGCTGGACCTGGGCTTCGTTCCGCGTGCGGAGTTGTTTCGGCTGATCTCGATTGCCGACCTGCTGATCCAGCCCGGCCAGGGCGACCGCTTCAACGATTACCGCGTGCCCTCGAAGCTGCCCGAGTATCTGGCGTCCGGCCGCCCGGTGGCGACGCCGTCCACCAACATCGGCCGTCATCTGAGCGATGGCGAGAATGCCATCCTGCTGCACGATGGAAGCGTCGGGGAGATGGTCGGCGTGATCCAGCAGCTGGCCGGCGACCCGGATCTGCGCCGACACCTGGGCGAAGGCGGTCGGCGGTTCGCCCGTGAGCGTCTGTCCTGGGCCGAGGCGGCGAGCAGGCTGGATCGGCTGTATCGGTCGGCTGTGCAGGCGCGTCCCTCGCCGTTCACTCCGGCTGTCGATGAGCCGCGCTTTCCGGTCAAGATCGTGGCCTTCTACCTGCCGCAGTTCCACCCGATCCCGGAGAACGACGCTTGGTGGGGCAAGGGCTTTACCGAGTGGACGGGCGTGGTGCGCGCGCCGCCGCTGTTTCGCGGCCACGACCAGCCCCGCCTACCCACCGAGCTCGGCTTCTACGACCTGCGCGTGGTCGAGACGTTTTTTGAACAGACGAGGCTTGCTAGGCAGTACGGCGTGGAGGCGTTCTGCTTTTACTATTACTGGTTTAACGGCCGAAGATTACTTGAGAAGCCGCTGGACCTCTGGCTGGAGCAAGGACCCGATTTCCCGTTCGCAATATGCTGGGCCAATGAGAACTGGAGCAGGCGATGGGACGGTTCCGACTCGGAGGTGCTGCTAGCGAACGTCTGGTCGCCCGAAGACGACGAGCGGTTCATTCTCGACGTTCTGCCCATATTGAAAGACCCGAGATACCTGCGCGTGCGCGGAGCACCGGTGCTGCACCTCTACAAGGTGACAGACCTGCCGGACCCGATCGGCACGGCCCAGACTTGGCGGCGCGTCGCGGCTGAGAACGGTTTGCCCGAGCTGCACTTGGTCCTTATTCAGTCGTTCGGGATCGGCGACCCTCGCCCCTACGGCTTCGACGCCGCCGTCGAGTTCTCCCCGCCGCACGTCGGTCGCCGCCTGATCGATCCTGAGTTCCTGGACGATCTCGCCCCCGACTTCACGGGCTATGTCGAGGATTATATCGGCGTGGCGATGGAGAGCATGGAGCGCCCTCCGGTCGACTATGTGCGGTATCGCGGCTGCTTCCCGCGCTGGGACAACACGGCCCGGCGCGGGACCGCGGCCCACATCTTCGTCAACGAAAGCCCGAAGGCCTACGCAAGCTGGCTTCGACGCTTGACCGGCGACGCCCTTGCACGGCGAGCCCGGCAGGAGCCGCTCGTCTATGTCAACGCCTGGAACGAGTGGGCCGAGGGCGCCTATCTCGAGCCCGACGAGACCTATGGCCGTGCCTATCTCGAGGCGACTTACGCGGCGCTCTGTGAAGGCGTCCGCGATCACCTGCTCGGTCCCACGCCGGAGCGCGAACGCGCTTTCATCGAAGCTGTGTCGAGCCTGCCTTGTGGACGCCCTGCCCGCCCGCGCTCGCGGCAGTGACTGTTTCCTCGTTAAGCTGAACGCCTTCCTTGAAGGTTCACGGTGACCTGTCGATCCCGCCCGTGCTAGAGGCCCCTCGCTCGGGGCCGAGGGAGTGCCGACGATGAACCCTGACCGTCGGCCTAGAGTGCTGCCCGTCATCTTATCGGGCGGCAGCGGCGCCCGGCTTTGGCCTCTGTCCACCCCCGCCTTGCCCAAGCAGTTTCACCGGCTGGCGACGGAGGGCTCTCTGCTGCAGGACACCGCGCGCCGCTTTGTCGCCGACGAGCGGGTCGAGTTTCTCGCGCCGATGGTGATTTGCAATCAAGCCCACGGCGCGCTGGTCGAGAGACAGCTAGCCGAAGCCGGTTTTCCCGATGTCGGGTTGGTCCTGGAGCCGTTCGGTCGAAACACCGCGGCCGCGGCCGCGGTAGCCGCCGAGATCGCGCGACAGCTTCATCCCGGCGCCCTGGTCCTGCTTGTTCCCGCCGACCACGTCATCAACGATCCCGACGGCTTCCGCGCCGCAATAGTTTGCGGGGCGGCGAACGCCGAGGAGCGGATCGTCACCTTCGGCCTGCGCCCGACAGCGCCCGAGACCGGTTTCGGCTACATCCAACAAGGCTCGCCGATAGGCGATGGTGTGTTCGAGGTGGTGCGTTTTGCCGAGAAGCCCAACCTCGCCACCGCCCGGAATTACCTGGCGGATGGGCGATATCTCTGGAATGCGGGCATCTTCCTGTTTCGGCCGGACACGATGCTCTTGGAGATGCGGCGCACCCGCGCCGACATCGCGGATGCAGCCCTGCACTGCCTCGAACGGAGCAGACGGGAGGGCGGCGTTTGGACGCTCGACGAGCCGACCTTTGCGGACTGCCCGTCGGAGTCTCTGGACTATGCGGTGATGGAGCACACCCGGCTGGCCGCGGTCACGCCCTGCGACATCGGCTGGGCCGACATCGGCTCGTGGAGCGAGCTGTGGCGGCTTAGCGCCCGGGACGCGCGCGACAACGCCGTACACGGAGACGTGCTGGCCCTGGATTCCGATGGCTCACTGGTGCGGGCGGAGGACTGCACGGTGGTGACCCTCGGCATTCGCGACCTGGTCGTGGTGGCGGCCAGCGGCCACGTGTTGGTGACGCACAAGGAGCGAGCTCAAGACCTGAAGCTTGCCGTGGATGCGCTGAAGAGCCGTGCACCCGCGGCGCCGGGCGAACTGGCTCAGCTGAGCAGCCAGCTTCGTGACTGGCTGATGCGAACCGCCCTGCCGCTCTGGGCGAAGGCCGGAGTGGCGCCGGATGGCGGCTTTCAGGAACTGCTGAGGCTCGAGGACGCCCGTCCGGTCCCCGCGAACCGACGCTTCCGCGTGCAGGCGCGGCAGATCTTCGTCTACGCGCTGGCGGGCCGGATGGGCTGGGAGGGACCTTGGCAGGCCCTGTGCGAGCGTGGGCTGGCTGTCATTGAGAACTGCTACCGGCGGACGAGCGGGCTTGTGCGGACCGCCGTGCACCCGGATGGTTCGCCGGCCGACGACGCCGCGACCCTATACGATCAAGCGTTTGCGCTATTCGCCCAGGCTGAGGTGACACGCGCCGGGGTTTGCGACCTGTCGGAGGTTGCGCGCGATCACCTCGCCGCCATCCGGAACAGCTTCGGTGGGGGCTGGGCGTTGCGCGAAAACGGCGGCGAGAGCGCCTGGCAGTCCAACCCCCACATGCACCTGTTCGAGGCGGCGTTGGCCTGGAGCGAGGTGGATGCCGACCCGGTGTGGCCGGCTCTGGCCGACGAGCTGGGCGATCTCTGCCTCAATCGATTCATCGACCGCGAGTGCGGCTTCGTGCGGGAGTTCTTCGACGACCGGGGCCGGCCCGCGCCGGGCGAGGCGGGACGGATCGTCGAACCGGGTCACCAATTCGAATGGGCCTGGCTGCTGGCCCGCTGGGGCTTGGCGCGCGGGTCGGATACGGCGCTGAACGCGGCGCGCACCCTGTTCGAGTTCGGCGAGCGCTGGGGCGTCGATCGCCGTCGCGGAGTTGCGGTGGACGCGATCGGCGAGGACGGCGCAATGCTGCGCGGTGTCGCGCGCCTGTGGCCGCAAACCGAGCGACTCAAAGCGGCGTTGATCCTGCGCGACCAAGCGCCGCACGCCCGGGGCCGCGCAGCCTACGAAACCGCCGCGACTTCTGCGGGGCGAGCCTTGCTGCGCTATCTCGACGTGCCCACACCGGGACTTTGGCGGGACAAGCTCCGCGTCGACAACCGCTTCGTCGACGAGCCCGCGCCGGCCAGCTCGTTCTACCACTTGGCTCTGGCGATCGCTCAGCTGGGCTAGATCGTGGTTGGTCACGAACGCTGGTCTCTCGCCATGGCCAGTGGTAAGTTCCTGCCGAGTCGCTTGGTCGCCGGCCCGGCTGGCTCAGGCGTGGTCGAAGTCGACCCTTACTGACGGGGCGAAATCATCTCGATGTCGAGTAAGCGAGTTCTGGTCACCGGCGGCGCCGGCTTCATCGGTTCGTTCTTGTGCGAGCGCCTGCTGGCCGAAGGAGCTGAGGTCCTGTGCGTCGACAACTTCTTCACAGGCGCACGCGACAACATACATGCTCTCTTCGAGAACCGCCGGTTCGAGCTGCTGCGGCACGACGTCACTTTCCCGCTGTATGTCGAGGTAGACGAGATTTACAATTTGGCCTGCCCTGCAAGCCCGGTTCACTATCAATTCGACCCCGTCCAGACGACCAAGACCAGTGTGCATGGCGCGATCAACATGCTGGGCTTGGCCAAGCGGGTACGCGCCAAAATCCTGCAGGCGTCGACCTCCGAAGTGTACGGGGACCCGCTGGTTCACCCCCAGACGGAGGATTATTGGGGCAACGTCAATCCGGTCGGAGTGCGATCCTGCTATGATGAGGGTAAGCGCTGTGCTGAGACCTTGTTTTTCGATTACAAGCGGCAGCATGAGTTAAAAGTCAAGGTAGCGCGCATATTCAATACCTACGGTCCTAGGATGCACGTCCAGGACGGCCGGGTCGTGTCCAACTTCATTGTTCAAGCCCTGCGTGGCGAAGACATCACCATATTTGGAGAGGGTACGCAAACACGCTCGTTTTGTTACGTCGACGATTTGGTCGATGGTCTGGTCCGACTGATGAACACCGGCGATGCGGTCGCCGGTCCGCTCAACATCGGCAATCCGCGGGAGTTCACTATCCGCCGGCTGGCCGAGCTGGTGCTTGAAATCACCGGGTCACGCTCGCAGCTGGTGTTCCGGCCTCTGCCCTCCGACGATCCCAAACAGCGCCAGCCTGACATCAGCAAGGCTCGCGCCCTTCTCGGCTGGGCGCCGACGGTCGCCCTGGAGGACGGGCTGAGGCGCACGGTGGACGACTTCGATCGCCGCCTCTCCGCCGGAGAGAAGACGGTCACAACGCTATCAATCCGCGACCGCAAGGTGGCCTATCTTTAGGCCAGCTTCTTAAGCATTGTTCGCTTCGCAGAAAATGCTCTGCTTGAAAGCTGATGCAGCGGTGGAGCTGAATGCAGTAAACTGTTTTGAGTTAAAAGAGCAAAAAGTCTACTGAGACGAGTGAACTGGTATGTACATTGCGAAGTAGCACTGAGTCTGAGCCATCTATGGAAGCCGGAGGAAAGATTCAAAGTAGAAGTTACGTTGGATAGCGTAGTCTCTGCCCCGATCTGTCCACCATGCGTGCTGCCGTAGACGACAGCGTTCGACCCCAGCGACGCGGTGATGTCCAGTGCGGGCGGCCATCCGCCCGCGGCCGGCAGCATCCAGAACGCGGCCACACCCCGGCGCCCGTCGGCAATTTGGCATCGACCTCAAATAGAGCGCGACAGACGCCTCCCACTCATCATCGAGACACTTGATCGAAATTTGCGGAAGAACAGCGGTAATCCCTGGTAAGCTGACTTTCGATTAAAGATCGTCGTCCGCAAGGTCGGACGCGAATCGCGTGAGTTCCGTCGTCGCACCGGATAGCGAGGCGCGCTCGGGAGGGAGCGTTCAGGCGTCGAGGACGGACGCGCTTGCGCGACGCAACAAATTCGTTGACCCCGGCCTTCTCTGAAGGCAAATGGCATGGCTTCGTAGGGCATGATTGGCTGCTGGACAGTCGGCTTTTCGGCGTCCCCGGCGTGAACGACTCAGATCTCAAGCGCCAGGTTCCCCGTCTTTGTGCCACGGTCGCATCTGGTTTTGTAGGATGAGAGAGCCGATGCGGATCGCCATCTTAGACAGCTGGCCCAACCTGCCGGAGAACGCAGAACGAGAGTTCATAGCCCGCTTTCAGATCGCCTGTGCTAACATCGGTGTCGATTGTAGTGTCGTAGTGACAAGTGACGATATTTCCGCTTGCGATCCCGCCGTCGTGCTGGTCTCACATGAGTTCTCCCGCAAGCTGACGGGGTATCCAACGGTCGGGATGATTTGGAGCCCGCTTAGCTTTTTCCGGGACGATCCCTACCGCGTGCGTTCACTCCTGTCATACGACGGCTACCTCGTCGCAAACGACTCCATTCGTCTTTACCTTGAAGATATTCAGTCAGGACTAAGCGCCAGCAAGCCGATTGCGAATGGCATTTTTCTTCCGACCAGCTATCAGACTGAGCACCACTCTTTAGAGCAAGTGCAGCAGCCGTCGGTTTGCTACATCGGCGTTCACTGGGACGGCGCCCGACATCGGGATCTGTTCGACATACTCGCACGTCGGGAACTGATAACCTGCTATGGGCCTGAGCAGAGCTGGAGACATCTGCCTGGTGTTTATGGAGGTTACCTGCCGTTTGACGGGAAGGCCGTCGTCAACACCATAGCTGAGCACGGTCTGGCGCTGTGCCTGCACAAGGCCGAGCACAGGCTTGAGAACACTCCTTCAATGCGGATTTTTGAGGCGCTCTCGGTCGGCGCGTTGCCGATCTGCGACGACATTGCGTTCGCCCGCACGAACCTCAGTGAATTCGCCACTTTCGTCGATATGACTCAGTCAGCCGGGCGGGTTGCTGATCAAGTCGAGGCGGTGGTCGACAACGTCCGTCGTAGACCTAGCGAAGCACGCGAGCTTGCACGCAAGGCTAAGGCCTGGTTCGATTCCAACTGGTCCCTCGAAGTGAAGATCAAGAATGTGATCGTTCCCCTTGTGGACGAGTTGCGGCACGTCGGAAAATTTGCCGCTGATCGTCGATCAGGGCCGGTCCACACGTGTATTACCGGGGTCGCCGGACCTCCTGAGCCGGCTTGCGAGGTCGTGATGCGCAGCGGCGGGCGCGACCTGACGTTCGTCGAACGCGCAATCGGGTCGGTTAAAGCGGCGAATTCTGCAGAATTTTCCCTCGGCATGCTTGTGGTCGATTACAAGCACAGGCGGGATCTCGAGGAGTTCTGCTCCTCACGCGCCGAGCCTAGATTTCCAATCCGCTACATTCAGTCGCCTCAAACAGGTTTTCGATCTACCGCGCTTTGGGACGGCTTGAAAGCCGTACGCGCGCCCTTCGTCGCGCATCTGGATGATGACGATACCGTATTTGAAAATCACTATCGCCAGCTGGCCGCGGCGTTTGATTATAACACCTATTCAAAGGTTTGCTACTCGGGCGTCATCCGAGTGGAGGATGAAGAAGGCTATTACGTTAATGCACCAAACTTTGATGGTCCCGCAAATTTAGTGATTCGAGAACGCCGTGAGTTGAAATTCCTTGACGTATTCGACCTCGAACGTCTGGCTCGCTTCGATAATTTTATCCAGAGCAATGCTTGGATGGCCAAGACAGCTTTCGTTCAGAACTTGCTTCATGATGACCCTAAGCTGGTGGTCACTGAAGACGTTTATCTCTACTTGTTGATGGCTGCGCACGGGCCGTTCGGTTTTACGGGCAGCCCCACGGCTCTTTGGCATTGGCGCTCGCGGACCAACGACAATTCGATGCTGGCGGTCGATCAGGACCTTTGGGCTGAATGTGTCGAGCGCGTCAAACTGCGGTTGACGTGCATTCCATTCCAGAGCGCGACGACGTTTGATCGTCTTCTTAATCCGCCGACAGGAGGCGAAAAGCAAGTCGCTATTCAACCTCGTCTCGAAAGCCTGCCGCCGCTCAGCTTTAACCAGGCAGTTGAGGGTGGTTTAGCATTCAAGGCGGCCGCCGTCCTTGACGGCTTTTATGAGCCTGAGATCGGCGGGATCTGGTCTAAGCAGACCGTAGCAACCATTCTCATGCCGCTCGGCAATCGTGTCCGCAAGGAAGGCGGCATGCTCGTGGTGGAGTGCCTCGCCGCCATGACAGATGTCGAGGATCGATGGATCGAGCTTTCGATCATAGATGGGGACGAACGTCGTGTGTCGGTCACTGATTGGTCGCTCAAGACTATTGAGCTGCCTCTGCTGGCTGGAACGAGCTCGCCGTTGGTGCTCAAGCTACGGACCTCGCATCTGACTGCGCCTGGCGAAGGGAGCAAAGCACGTCGCGAGTTGGGCGGGTTCATTCAATCGATCAGGGTCATCGCTAAGTCCGATGTCGAGATGTCGGTCCCGCGCCCTTCGATGCTGATGGGACTGCCCGGGGCCTGGAGCATTCCGATTCAGGCTGGGCTGGCGCGCGGGACTCTGGAAACGTATCAAAGAGTGGCTGTCCGGGTCACAACCTCAGTAAGCGGTCGACTTAGTTTAACAGACGGGCAGAACACCGTCAGCGTGGCCGTTTCTAACATTGGAGAATTTCTAATCTCGGCTCGTCTCGCCGAAGCCTCACATCGGTTCGTGTTCCAAGCCGATGACCCGGAAGCGTCGGGTGACATGCACCTGGAGTTCACCGACGAAGCGGAGCAGGCCGACTGGCTAGTCATTGTCGCCGACGGCGTCGCGACATTGAGAGATTATGTATCAATGAACGAAGGCGCCTATCAGCACGCGGCGGTGTCAGTGACGGCCGGAATGCTGATTAAAACGGGTCCGAAGCCGTTGTACTTTTTGGTTCAGCACCACAACGGAGCAGGGTGGTGGGAGACGCGCCCTTATTACGGCCCCGCATGGACGTTGCTGTATGATCATGGGACCGAGTCGGTTGATGAGCGTAGCCGGTTTAGGCGCGGCGAGCTAACCCCCCTTGCCGAGACGATCGCTAAGCTGAGCCTCGACGAGGGTGCCCTGACCGCCACGAGTTCCCGCGATTATGTGGCCGTTTCGATCATGCGTTCGGTTTTGGTTGGCGCGATCAACGCTCTTTCGCTCGGGAAAGTAGAGGTTCCGGAGCGCTTCCTTGCGTGGCTCATCGGGGAGCTCTGCGGCCCCTGGGAGCGAAGGGTTCGGGATTTAGAAAGCTGATATCTGCGTTCCCTTGCTCCGGGCCGTCGTGATCGGCGCCCTATGCACGAGTCGTAGCCGCACAGCTCAGCTTAGGGTTGAGAGAACGTACTAAGACGACGTGACAAGCTTCCGTCCTGTGACAAAACAGGGCATCATAGGACGCGGGCTGGAGCGATCGGACGGCTATTTGCCTGCCGGACGCTCGACTAGCTCGCCTCTCGGACTAAATCGGTGCATTGTCAGCAATCTTCGGCCCAGCTGGACCCGCAGTCTGGTCGGCTCAACAGCGAGACCTTGCCTAGCACATGTCAGACCTGACGCGTCGAGTGCTGATCGTAACGCCCACATACAATTCGGAGGCGTTCCTCGACGAAACAATTTACTCCGTCATCAGCCAAGCCGGCCGAGGTGTTTCCCTACACTATCACCTGCAGGATGGCGGCTCTCAAGACGGCACTCTTGCCATGATTGAGCGATGGGTAAAACGGGTCGCGCAGAGTGAACTTCCCGTACTCTGCGACTCTTTGGACCTGACCTACGCTTCCGAGCGCGACGACGGTATGTACGACGCCTTAAACCGCGGCTTCGCTCGACTGGACCCCCGCCCAGAAGACGTGTTGACCTGGATCAACTCCGACGATCGCCTGAACTCCGGCGCGGTCAGCACCGTTTGCGCGGCCATGCGCGACGTGCCGGAGTGCCAGTTTGTGAGCGGCCGGATCTCGCTGATCAACGAAGAGGGCGCGGTCACCACGATCAAGGGGCCGGGATCCTATCCGCGCGCCGCCCTGGCCGCCGGACTGCACGACGGTCGGCGGGAGGTCTTCGTCATGCAGGAAGGCACCTTTTTCACCGGCGCTTTATGGCTTGCGGTGGGCGGAATGGACGCACGCTTTCGTTTGGCCGGAGATTGGGACCTTTGGCGGCGTATGGCGCAATGCGCGGAGCTTTACGGCATAGACGCGGTCACCGCTTATCACCGCCGGCGCCGCGGGCAGCTGTCAGCTGACATAAGCCGTTATGATGAGGAGGTTGACACGTGGCGGGCCGACCAGATCGCTTACGTCAGCGCCGACCAACAGACCTCAAACCTGATCCGTTTCGAGGGGGACTCCGCTTGTTGGGTCAGCGCACCATTCAGCGCCGCCGAGAGCCCGCCGCCGGATGTGACTCGACCCGGACGCCTAGCGAGAGGCTGCCACTTTAGGTTTCATGAAGGCTTCGCACCGCCAGAAGGACCTTACCCGGAATACCATCTGCCGAACGGCGTTCGCTGGATGGACGGCTTTGAAGGACGAATCTGGGTTACCGCAGCGATAAACGGCCATCACCGGGTTCGAGCGAAGGTCCGGTCTGCGGTGCATGATCTCATTTTTACGGCAAGGATCAACGGTCAAGAGATGTTGCGGGCGGTCATACCAAACGCCCTGCCTATGAAAGACGAGGTTATCGAGTTTCGTTGCTGGTTGCACGCAGGCCTGAATGACTTCCATGTCTTGACCGAGGCCAGGGATACGCGTGAGCGACGGTTACTCATGGTAGAGTTAGAAGTAATCGAACATAATATCGCAACTGACG
>JAABUQ010008738.1_pt1 | contig 14046 bp, 12 predicted proteins | sample 5560001 | NCBI WGS metagenome assembly JAABUQ01 (sample SAMN10711888, study PRJNA513371) | rock metagenome | isolation source: Antarctica rocks | place: Antarctica: Victoria Land, Finger Mt nord | collected 2015-12-18
GCTTCTATTGCTGGCTCTTATCGTTCATGCGCACCATTACCTCAGTAAGTACAGCGATCCGACTGTAGGTCTCTACATCTACATCGCGGAGCTGTGGTTGGGCGGACACTTGCCCTATCTCGCAGCATGGGAATACAAACCGCCTGGCCTGTTCGCATATCTCGCGCTCGCATTGAAATTCACGGGGAACAACGGAACCGTCGCGATTGAACTGTTGGCAACGCTCTCCACGTTCGTCACCGCGCTGCTCCTATGGCGACTCGCGCAGTTCGTTGATCGCGTAGGCTCGAGGTTCAGCGGTCGTTATGCGGCGCTCTTCTTCGTGCTGCTCGCGCCGGAAAACGAGGGCTACAATGGCGACAGCGAAGTTTTACTCAGCCCGTTCACCGCGGGCGCTTATTTGCTGGCGTGCGCTGGCAGCGTCACGTTATGGTCGACGGCGCTCGCCGGACTACTGGCCGGTTGCGCCTTGCAAATGAAGTTGTCGGTATTGCCGATCGTCGGGCTTCCTGCGCTCGTCATGGCGCGAAAGTCACGTCATCCATTCGCGATCGTCGCAGCTTATGCAGCCGGCGCGCTCTTTCCGTTCGCGCTCGAAGCGGCTCTGTACGCATCCGCGAGCGCTATGCCGGCGCTCGTCGACGCGAACTTGGGAGCGACGTTGCGGCGCTCAGCCGCACTTCGGCATGGTGTCTCGCGCGAGAACCTGTTCCGATTTAGTGCGGAGCTGCGCGTGCTCTCACCCGCTTTGGAATTCGCACTACTCGCGAGTGTCGCGAGCGTTAATCGCCGGCGCTTGGCATCGTGGGGTTGGTTCGCTACCGCGCTCGCTTCGATCGCCATAATCGGAGAATTTTACGACCGTCAGTTTGTCCTATTGAAGGCGCCCGTAGCCCTTCTCGGCGGCATCGGTTTGCGCGTCGCCCTCGATTGCATTCGTGGACGTCCCTTGACGCGCGCGTGGACCGCAGCGGTCGTGATACTAACGACCTTCGCACTTCACGATTACTGGGAAACGGCGCAAGCAGCCACTATCGCCTATCATCGTTTTGTTTTAGGTGAACCAGAGTACCGCGAAGGTCCGTATGCAGAAATCGTTCGCGCCTTGCGTGTATTCCCGCGTAGCTCGCTATTCGTACTACAAGAATCGCCGCTGCTTTATTACGAATTGGGTGTCTCGAGTCCGACGCGTTTCCCGTACGCGGAGCACTTACTCGATCCGCGCATGGTCGCGATGACAGGGGTGCCTGGAAGACCGGAAGTCGCGCGTATATTCGCGAAAAAACCGCACATTGTCATCACCGGACAGCTAGGGGAAACGCGCTTCGATCCGATGACCGTCGAACTCATTCGCGAGTACTTGAGGCGCGACTACTATGCGGTCGCGACCCTCAGCTCGCAAACGAGGATCTATGTCCGTAAATCGCTTCGCGCTGCACGCCCTCGAGCCGGGCCGACATATCATTGCGTATATGCCAAAGCGCTGGGCGGCGGCATGACCGTTCCCGTCGAAGTACCGGTGCGACACTTAAGGTCACCTGCTCTTCATACGGTTGATCGTTGCTGAACGTCATGACGGTTGGGCGGGCGCGCGTGTCTTATGGTGGTGTGCTCGTTTTTGGATGTGTTGCGCTGTTCTGCGCGATCTACGTCGACCTCGTTTTCTATCGGGTGCACGCGCTACTGCTCGGCGTCGACACCGGAACCTATCTGCAGACCCTTGTGAACTTCGTTCATTCCGGCTCGACCTTTAATCTAGGCGAGCACCGTCCGAAGCTTACTGTCCACGACTCGTGGACAGTAATCGTCGCGCTGGCGCCGCTGATTGCGGTCTCACCCAACGTGGAAACGCTCCTTACCGCGGGCGTGGTAATTGTCGCGGCGGCAGCAATTCCGCTCTACGCCTTTGCGCGGTCGCTTGATCTGTCCGAATACGGCGCGACGGCGCTCGCGATTGCGTACCTACTCAGTCCGGCGGCCCAAGGGTGGGCGTTCGGAAACTTCACGGAGTCGGATTTCGTGCCGATTCTCGCGTTCTCGCTGGCCCTCGCGGCCCGTAAACGTTCGCTTCTATGGACGATCCTCTTAGCGCAACTACTTACCGGGGTGAAAGAGGACGAGTGTCTCTTCCTCATTATGTTTGGTCTCGCGAGCATACGTTGGTACGATCGCACGCTCGGGGTCGCCGTTTTCGGCATCGGAGGTCTTAACTTTGCCGCCTACTGGTTGCTCGTTCACGTCGCGGGATACGCGCCGCACAATCCACCGTATCGGATGTGGGACCCGCATTGGCTCACGCATCTCGCGTTCCTGGCCGAGCAATTGGCGCCATTCGCATTTGCTCCGTTGCTGCTGGGACCGCGGCTGCTCTTCGGCATCCCGTTCTACCTCGAGATCACGTTCAACGAACCATGGTTGTCCGAGATGGCCCACGGCGGGTCGCATTACACAGTCCCGCTTGTCACCATCATCGCGATCGGCAGTGCCGTTGCCGCGAGCGAACATCCGCGGTTCCTCCGACTCGTTTTACCGTGCGCTTTTCTTTCGGCGCTCTTGCTTAACACGACGGTGTTGCGTTTCGGGCGCCACGAAGTGCCGCCGGATTGGACGCGGTATTGTGCAGCGACGCGTGCGGCCGCTGACGGGTCTGGGCACACCTACCGGATCGAGGACGAGGGTCAGTTCGCGATCGCCGCTGCTAATCCGAAGGTTGACTTTCGTAACGAAGGGCGGAAATCGCTGGTCGATCACCCGCCGTGGTGGAGTGGGACGACACCTCCGGTAAGCTCGTCGGGCGCGGCCGGCTGCCGCCCGTCAGCGTCGATTCCACTGCGCGGCGACCGAACTGTATTACCGAGCGGCCAAGTTCGAGCTGCCGGTGTCGAGTACCGGGTAGCGTACGATCTCCGAGCTCCAGCACTCGATTAGCGTTGCGGATCGTTCTTCTCGCAGCAGCGGTTTTCGCCGCCATCTACATCGCGCTTGATCTAAACGCGCTTTACGCGTTGCGCGCGAACCAGAACACGGGACTGTATTTGCAGAGTCTGGTGGATTTCGTTCGCACCGGATCAACGTTTGACCAGCCCGACGGCAGGCCGCATATGCTCGTACATGACCAGTGGGTCGTCTACGCGTTGCTGGGTCCACTCGTGGCGCTCTGGCCGCGACCGGAAACTATGATTGTCGCGCAGGTCGTCGCGCTTGCCGGCGCTGCGCTCGTCCTGTATTGGCTGGCGAACATCTGCGGCATCGAACGCGCCGCGGCCGCGGCTCTATCAATTGCGTTTCTGATTTCGCCGTCCGTTCAAGGTTTTGCGTACGACGGGTTCGTCGCCGAAGACGTCGTTCCAATCGTCGGCTTCTCATTCGCCTTTGCGATCCAGCGCCGCTCACTCCTATGGACGCTGGCCGCTGCGCAGATACTCTTGGGCATTAAAGAAGATGAGGCGTGGTTCTTGGCGTGGCTGGGAGCAGTCGGAGCGATCTGGTTCGATCGCCGACTTGGCGTCGCGGTCTTGTTGCTCGCGACCATTAACCTCGGTAGCTACTACGCGATTGCATCGCACTTTGGGTATCTCCCTGAACGGCCGCATTACGGCCCGGTCGATCGCGAATGGGCCGGCCAGTTGACGTTCCTGGTCGAGCTGCTCGTGCCGCTCGCGTTCGCCCCATTGCGCTTAGGTTGGGCGCTAATCGCCGGACTGCCATTTATTATCGAGCTTTTTTTCACCCAAGACCGCACCTATCCGCTCTATCACACTGGCTCGTACTACACTATCCCGCTTGTCGTCGCGGCGACGGTAGGGACGGTGTACGTCGTCGCACGCCGACCGTGGTTCGCCCGTTACGCGCTAGCGGGCTCGATCTTGATGGCGCTCCTATTCAACAATGCGAGCATTCTGCACATTGGTCGTCGGCCTTTCACGCCCGATCCTCAATACGCAGCGGCGCGTTCATGGGCGTCGACATCGCTTCCGGTCGACATCCCTTGCGAGGACGTGGGCGCGTGGACCGTTGCCGCGGCCGATCTTCAAGCGCGGCTCATCGGATGCGGAAGGCGTGGTACGCGCCGTGGTCGGCCCGCTTGGCGAGACGAACCGCTTCGTGCAACCGCCCCCTGGACGCTCGGAGCGCACAAAGGCGACTGACGTAGCCCTGATTTATGCCGCGGATCGGCACAGAGTTGCTGTGGTTTGAACCTCGGGGTGCACGTCTCGGGAGTGCAGTTTCCGAACGACTTGTGCGACCATTTAACGATTCGATATAAGCGTTTTTAGTTGGCTCTCTGGGATCAACGACGCAGGTTTCGAGTCCGGTAACGTGATCGTGCGTAACTACCGCTCCGCCGGCTTAGATTGGAACCTGCTCGACGATTTCTTGGAGATCATCGTTCCGCAATACGCATAAAGCCGCCCTTACGCAACTTCAATTGCCGCCCCGGCTCAATCGCACGCTATCGTTATAAATCGCACGTATTACATACCTCGCTCACTGCCGGACCGGCTTCGCGAGTGGCGGCAGTGCAAAGGGCGGCGTCCCTCGGTTTCAATGAAAGGCGCGGCGACCCACAATACTTAAGGGTCCAATAGTAGCGAATACCCCTGCTTGCTATCAAGGCACAGGCGCTCAGACGAATCGGTCAGGAAGGTAAGGTGACGTTGTCACGAACGCGGATACGCTTCCTATTTTCCGTTCTCTTGCTGACAGGCTGCGGCGGTAGCGGTAGCACGCTGACGCCGCCCGCTCCAATCGTCGGCGCGCTGCCCGTCGGCGCAGTGCCGGCAAGCGTCGCTCGCGGCAAGTTATCGCACGTTGTCGTAATCGTTCAAGAGAATCGCAGCTTCGATAACGTCTTTAACGGCTTTCCCGGTGCCGACACCGTCACCTCGGGACGGACCAGCTCGGGCGCAACCGTTGCGCTGCAGCCGAGATCGTTTCTCGAAACGTACGACATCTCGCACGAAGAAGCAGACTATCTGAAGGCATACAACGGCGGCGCGATGGACGGATTTGACCGCGAGTCGACGGGTGGAATCGGTGGCATCAGCGGTCCGTCGAATGCGCCGCCTAATCCGGAGTACGCTTTTCTGTCCCCTCCCGAAACCGCTCAATACTTTGCGCTTGCCAAGGGCTACACGTTAGCGGACCGATTCTTCCCGTCGCAGATCGATTCGAGCTTTGCGGCACATCAGTATCTGATCGCCGCACAGGCCGGCGGAGCCGTCAACGTTCCGACCAAGCCGCCTTGGGGATGCGATGCAGCGCCCGGCACGGTCGTCGCGACACTAGATCCCGATCGCTCGCTCGGTCCCGGCGTATTTCCTTGCTTCTCCTATGCAACGCTCGCTGACGAACTCGATGCGAAGGGTCGTTCCTGGCGATACTATGCACCCGCGATCGGCGGCGACCAAGGCCAGGTATGGTCGGCGTACGACGCGGTTCGTCAAATCCGGTATGGCCCTGATTGGCAACGCTCGGTAATCTCACCGGAAACGCGAGTGCTGACCGACATAGCGGCAGGATCGCTCTCCGATGTGACGTGGATCGTGCCGGATTTTGTCAATTCCGATCATCCTGCGTCGAATTCCGTAAGCGGACCGGACTGGGTCACGAGTATCGTAAATGCAGTCGGGAAGAGCCCGTTTTGGTCCTCGACGGCGATCGTCGTCTTCTGGGATGACTGGGGCGGGTTGTATGACCACGTCGCTCCACCTCAAACGGACGCCGACGGACTCGGCATACGGACGCCGCTGCTCGTTATTTCTCCCTATGCGAAGCGCGGTTACGTTTCGCACGTTCAGTACGAGACGGGCAGCGTCGATCGATTCATCGAGGGCGTTTTCAGCTTAAGCACGCTCGCGAACTCCGACGGTCGAGCGACGGACCTGAGTGACTGCTTCGATTTCACGCAATCGCCACGGTCTTTCTCGAGCTTCGCGCTCCGTTCCCCGGCCAGCACGCTGATGCGCCGGCGTCCCTCCGACCTTCCCCCGGACACGGATTGACGCTGCCGACCTCATAGCGGCGGGCGAGTCGGCGGCCGGGCGCTAACGATGAACCCTCGTGCGTATGCGGCCCGGTGATTCGCTCCGCTGGCTAGGTTTGATTGCAGTCAGCTCCGTTTCGTTCGCGTTCATTTTCGCGCCGGCTCGGTTGAAGAGAAAGTCAACATCTTACGCACGGCCGATGCATGCGCGCCTGGCACGCTGAATATATATCTGCGCCGCGAAAGTATCTATTCGTCGGGGCTTTACGCGTTGTGCCGCGAACTTGAGCGTGTTAATCTTGACCCAAGAGCGTTGCGTAAGCGCACGAAAGAACTCGAAGCCGAACGGGAGCTTACGGCTTGCAATATTGAGCTTGAGCCCGAGGATCCGAAACTGCTGCTGCGAAAAAACGCTGCCCTCGAACTGTTCGAGGAGAGTCCAAAAAAGGTATATGTGTATACAGGAGTTAGATCCTCGTTCTGACTAGGAAAAAAGGTGGCAACGCTGGCCATCGCTGTACTCGTCGGCGAGGATCGTTCCCCGAGCGGGACTCTGGCTCGAAAGACGGTCGTTCGACTTCATATACTTGCGCCGGTCTTGCTCGATTCAAGGAGACCATAATGCGCATCGATCGGTTTGTGAGGTTGAGACCGCTTGGCTGCCGAAGTTTGAACTGCCGAAAGTCGTTGAATCCGAGTCCGGCGCATGGCCGAACGATGCGGTGTGAGCCATCGCGCCCCGCTGCTTTAAGGTGCTATAAGCCCTGCATCGCGCAGGTTTTTAAAGAGCTATAAATATCTGACCGACCATCTGACAGGGGTACACCAGATTTTGTCCGCGTTGGCAACGCTGGCATGGTTAGCGCTTTTATGGTATGGCGCGGGACTGTTTTACAGCGCGGCGGGCTGGAGCGGCGGATCGTATTCGAGATACGCTTTTTCTCGCAGTTTGCTCGGTGTTTTTCCTGGCGCTGCTCGGTCTGTTTTATCCTGCCGCATGCTTCGGCGTTGCTGCCGCTATTGCGGCATTTCGGCTGTATCGGGACCGCAGGCTTCCGCAATCTGTTCCCGAGAGCGGCGACAGCGAAGCCTTCGCGCACGTGCTGCCCGTTGTTGCGGTTACGGCCGTCTCATGGCCAGGGATCGTTCGGCCGCTCCTGGATGGTGATTCGCTGGGCTACCACCTTCCGAATGCGGCATCATGGGCCAACGCGCATTCGCTGTGGACTACAGCAACAATTTATTGGTGGTATCCGCCCGGCTCAGAGCTCTTCGCATCGGCTCTTTTCTTGATCGGCGGACCAGCTGCTGGGAATTGCAGGGCTTGCCGCCTTGCTGTTATTGGCCCTACGCGTCGAAGCATTCGCTCGGCGTGCTGGGCTCTCGACATGGAGTGCCGGTGCCGTGGCTGCTATGGTGGTGACGGTCCCGACCATAGGACTGCAAGGTGGCAGCTTGCAAAACGACGTCTGGCTCGGAGCTTGGACGCTCGAATGCTTATGGGCGCTCACATACGATCGCTCCGCTTTCGCGCGGTCGCTCTCAATCTGCGCCATCGTCAAGCCGGTCGGTTTTGTCTTCAGTGCGTTCGTGCTTATCTTCGGCCTGTCTCTGAGGCGGACGCACTTGCACACTCCCGCGCGCATATGGCTCACCGCTCTCGAAGCATCAAGTATGCTCGCGATTTGGGTGATCCACGTAGCAATCTTGTGGCCGAACGCGATCATCTCGCCTGTGCAAGATGCATATCCGAATCTGGGCTCATCCCTAGTCGTCGCGCATGGCGTCCAAGGCGCGTTAACGTTCGCGCGCGCTTTGATCGCGCATGCTCCGGGCACCGTCGTGCTGTTCGCGACGGTGGTTGCGGCACTATTTGTCGGAACAAACCCCGCTCGCCGACACTTGCCGTGGATATTCACTGCAGTTTTTCTTATCGAACCGTTCGGGTTTGATAACGGCGATCCTCAGCTCGCAACTGGCGCATCGCTCCGATTTCTAATACCGGCCTTCGTTGCTGGCGTTGCGGGAAGTCTTGACGGCGGAAAGCGCTGGTCGTCGCTCATCGGAGTCGTTGCTGCCGCGATAGCGATCGTGCAAGTACACAAGTTCGTCGACATTTTTTGGAACGACGCCAACGCGCACGGAATGCTGCTGGTGGCCACCGCTGTGGGCGTCATCATCTTGCTGCGATCAAAGATGCCCGCTCCCTTCGTGTCAGCGCTCGTCTGCGCTTTATTGGTCTACGGCATACAGATCGATAACTATCCGGTGCGGTACTACGACGCGTCGCTTGGAAGTAACGCGGCTCCAAGCCGGCTATTCGATTGGCTTGTGCGTAACGGGCCGCAACGTATTGTGACCGTGCACCTTGGAAGCGGCGCGATCTCGGCCGTTTTGCCGCACGCGTTCGTGGCCAATGCGACTGACGATCCTTGCAGCGAAGCCGCCCACTTGAAAGCGGTCCTCGTCGTCGCTGGTCCATCCTATCGAGACTGCGGACCCAAATTGTTTGAGGACGCCAGCGCGACGGTGTACGCGGCTGGTGGTGCAGGTAGCCTGCGAGAATCGGAGAGCGGTAGAGCGCAAGAATCAACAACCGCGCTGGAGCGCCGCGCGGTTTCGCCGGACGGCACGCTAACGCTTGTCGAATGTCGACGCGAAGATGACTATCAGCCAGCGATCCGCGACTTGGCCTTAGCCCAAGCTTGAAGCGGTAGATCGCTTCAACGCCGATCGCAACCTGAGGTTGTCCCGGGTTGGGACACATACGTAACATCGGCGAAGTCCGGCTAACGAGTTTTGATGGGAAGAAAGTCGATCTTTCAGTGAGCAGTTTAAGCGAGATGCGGTTCGCCGCGTAGAGACGGCAAGCATGCTTTGTCGCAAGTCGCCCGCTTTTTGGACGTACATCCGTCTCTCCTACAGACGTGGCGACGTAAGTACGGGGAAAGGGCCGAGAGCAAGCCGGCAGCTTCCGTAGACGAAGACCTTCGTCGGCTCCGTCGTGAGAACGCTTCGTTGCGGGAAGATCGCGGCATTTTAGCGGCATTTTGAAAGAAGCGGCCGCGTTGTGAGCCAAGGAATCGTGATGAGATACGCGTTCATGGAGGAGCAGAGAACGCATCACGGCGTACGTCGGACGTGCACGCCTCTTGACGTTTACCCCGCCGGCTACTATGAACGGCGAGGGCGATTGCCGAGCGCGCGGGATCTTGGAGATCGCGCATTGCGTGCGGAAATGCTTCGCGTTCACAGCGAAAGCCGACGCACGTACTGCCGTCCCCGCATACATGCCGAGTTACGGGCGCACGGCGTGAGCGTTGGCCCCAAGCGCATTGGTCGTGTTATGGAATGCGAGCCAGTATGAGTCGCAAAGGCGCGTGTTGACAACGCCGTCGTCGAGAGCTTCTTCGGACCGATGAAGACGGAGCTTGGAGATCCGGTATGGGAAAGCCGCGCGGCAGCACGTGCGGCGATCTTTGAGTACTTAGAGATCTGGTACAACCGGAAACGCCGGCATTCTACGCTCGGTGTCAGTCCAGAAAAGTACGAGTTGTCGCTACCGAAAGCAGCTTAGCAATCTGTCCGGGAAACCGGGACAACCTCAACTAGGGGGTACCAAAGAGTCTGTCATGGCACGTGTGCAGTCGCCCGATTCGCGCTTGAGCGCACTCGCTAAACCAAGTCTGTCGGCGCCATCCTGGCCATTCTTTTACGAGAATCAAACCGCGTTTGTGCTGGTCTGTTGGATGATCAGCAGACTCGTCGTCCTCCATGGACTACGTAGCGTTCCGTCTCCGAATCTGGGCGTTGTCGCGAACTGGGACGGGGTTTGGTATCGAACAATCGCGACGCAGGGTTACGACTTCGCGGCGGACGGGCGATGGCATTCCATCGCCTTCTTCCCGCTGTATCCCTATCTCGTTTCACTTGCTATGCGAGCCGGCGCGAACTTCGATCTGGCTTCCGTCCTCGTTAGCAATGCTGCTTATCTCGCAATGATGATCGTGACCAGCCACTGGGTGGCCAAGCGCAACGGTCACTCGGCGGCACGATGGACGAGCGCTTTTCTTGCGTTCTTCCCGCTCTCGCTCTTCGGGTCGGTGGCGTACCCCGAAGGGCTCTTCATGCTGCTTTCGGCGCTTGCGCTGAAAGAGTTCGACGAGCGGCGATACCCAGCGAGCGCGCTTTGGAGCGCTTTGGCCGCGCTCGCACGCCCGAACGGTGTTTGCCTGTGCGTAGCCTTCGCGGCATCCGCGCTGGCCGAACGTCGCGGCAAAGGCGCAATGCTGCCGGCGATAACTGCGCTCCTTGGGGCGCTCGTTATGATCACGTTCGGTGCCGTACGCTTCCATGATCCGCTGGCCTTCATTCACGCCCAGCAGGCTTGGCGACACGGAATCGGCGGTGGGCTTACCGAGTGGCGCATCCTCCTCTCGAGCGGTAGCGTCTCGTTCGGGCATTGGCGCCTGAATTTGTACATTCTCCCCATCGTCGCGGTGCTGATGCTTGTGGGATCGCGGATCCACTGGGCAGCTCAGTTGTGCCTATGGTCGGTCGTCGTCGCAGTCGAGCATCTGTGCTGGGGCCGAGACTTTCCGTTCGCCGTCATCGCGCTGCTCGGCGGCGCGGCCGTGATCGCCTTCCGCCGTCAGCTTGGTTCGGGGCTGGTCGCGTACGCATACGTTTCGCTCTGCGTTCTGCTTGGAAGCGGCAGCTCCATGTCCGCCGACCGCTTCTTATTCGGGGTGCTGCCTTTCTCGCTCGCGATCGGGTTGCTCTTGGAACGCAATCCCTGCCTCGGCCTCCCGCTTATCGCTGCCGATTGGCTCGATCTCGTCCAGAGCGCCGCCGCCTTCGCAAGGTCGGCTTGGGTCGCGTAGCGCGCGGATGTCCATAGCCAAAGCAGCGCGCGATCACGCGCCGCCGACAGATCATCGCGCATCGCCATGAGCGGCGCCGGCAGCAGCTCTACGAGCAGCGGGTCCTTCTTCGCAAAGGTCCCGCGCCCGCGGCTGCGACTGTACCGCCGCAACATTCGCCGGACCAGCGGGTGATCGGTCGGCGATTCGAGCCCCGCCGTTGCATGGCGGCTCGCGATCGCGGCAAGGCCGGCGCAAGGTAGGTAGAGCGAGCCCAGCAATCCCCCGCGGCCCCCGGCCGGCGAGCGGGATCGGCGCGTCTCGAGCGCCTTAAGATAGACTGCTAAGGTTTGGGGCGCCGCTGGCAGCGGGTGGCTCAACCGCAACGGCGCCGAACGAGGATGCGTATTCCGGACACTGGCGCGTCATAGGAGTGCGATACCTAAGCGCGTCCGCACTTCTGCGTCACGTTCGAGCGGTACGCGAGAAAGAGCAACCACAACGCAGCTATGCTGGTCGTAGCGATACCGGCGTAGAGCGAGGTTGGAACGAATGTAAGAATGTAAGCGTGACTCGATGCGCTCCTGATAGCAACGCGATACCGCGTAGCGCAATATCGGCCGGCACGATTCGCCCCGCGCGGCCATCGATGGCAACGCGCCACTCGGGGTCGAATGCATCTCTTATGACAAGAAAACAAGCGTGCGTGCACGACGTCATAAACGTTTGGCGAGCCGGCTCGTCTTCGACGACGTGAAACGAAGCGCCGGCGGCCGGCGGACAATCTCGGTCGCTCCAAGCCCGGTCAGTACATCGCGACGCTCATCGAAGCGCGCTCCACTGGGAAGCAGGCCGCCTCGTATCGCTTTCACGGCGGAGGTTTCATCGCTTGCAAGCGGAGTACCGAACCAAGCTCGCGGCATGACGCGGCGGTTCTCGAAAGCGAGAATTGCGGGATCGACCCGGATCCGACGCCAGTGCTCGGGCGCAGCGTAAAACGCCGCGAAGTTCCCGTACGCGACCGCCGTGCCATGCAGGTCGTCAACGAGCGATAGCTTTTCGATCGTTAGTGCGCCCCATGCACTGCAGGTATGACATTGCGAGCGGCATGTGCGATACGTGTGCGGCAATCGGGACCGGTCGCCCAGCAGCCCAATGAACGCCGGGCACTCGACTCTCTGCACGACACGCTGCCTAAACCGCCGCTGGTTTCGAGCATTGAATCTCATGGACGACTGTACGCGCGAGAAGAGTTTGCGCTGCAGCTCCAGTATCGTTGTCCAGCGGTGGTAACGGTCAGGTTATTCGGATCCTCGGTTCGCGGCGCAGCTAGAAAGCGACCAATAATCATTCACGAGAGTCCCTGTGAAGATTTGCTCGTGATCAGGACGGCGGACGCAATTTCACCGCAATGCGTTTTCAAGCACGAAGTGACCGGCGCCGAACAAGCGACGTCCGCCTTGGAATGTCACGCGATTCCTCTACTGAAATGCTTACCTGATTTGTGGGCATTTAAAAACGGCCGCCCGAAAAGGTTTCTAGATCCGTCGTGCAATGTCATCAAATACGACGTTAAGGGGCGCTTTATCCGCGTATCGATCGAGCGCGTGCCCGCGCGTCCCGTCGGCGTTTAAGCGCGAGCAGCGATACGCAAGGGCAGACATCTGCGCGATGAAATCGTCGGCGCTGCTCCCGCTTACGGTGCGCAGCTGCTGGTCGTGTAATTCCGAGAGGATAACCGGCCTGCCAGCTGCAAGCGTCGCGTGCGCGCCGCGAATCACGCGCGGCTCGGCACCCTCGACGTCCATCTTTAAGAAGCGGCATCGCCGGCCTGCGATGACGTCGTCGAGCCGTTTCGTTGACACAAACTCATCGGCATGCGCAGGCGGTAGCGGGCTCTCAGGCGCGAAGTGTGCACCTCCGAAGTTCGCCGTGCGGGGTGCATGGCGAACGCGCAAAGTTCCGGCACGTTCGTCGAGGGCTATGCGATGCACGGCCATTTGCGACAAAAAGCCGTTTTCGTCGACACTTGTGCGAAGGGCGTCCGCAAGATACGGAAGTGGTTCGAACGCTTCGACGAAGCCCGCGTCTCCAACCAACCGGGCAAGGTGTAGCGCGTGGTATCCGATGTTCGCCCCTGCGTCGACTGCGAGTTCGCCGGCACGCACTGTATTTGCGAGGAATCTGGTTTCGGCAAGCTCGTAGTTATCTAGCAAGATTGGTCTGCTGATCGCGCGTTCGTCGAGCGAACACCAGATGCGAACGCCGAACTGCGTTTCCTTAATGACCCAGGTGTGGCGCTCGAAGCGATGCACGCTGTACGGCACGAAGTCCTCGGCGAGGAGCGTCGCGCGGCGAATTCTTTCCGCTAAGCGACACGCGAGCGCTTCCAGTCCGGTTCGGCGTATTAGCCCACGCGCGCTTCGAGCCATCATTTATAGCAGCCTGTGAATTCTAAGTCGGCCGGTATCTTGCTGCGCAAAGCAATCAACTAGTATCGTTGATGCGACTACTGAGTCGTAAACGTCGCTCAATAAATCCGGGACTAATATATAGTAGCCCTCCCGGAGATATAAGCGAAGCATTGGGCTAGTGAACTCGCGATGGTAGCAGCAAGCAGTCGGACCTTACAGCGCTATAGCGCTACCTCGAGGGCATTGAGGAGCTGGAATGCTAATTGTATTAGTACGGAGAGTATTCCTCACGGAATTGTTGCGGGAAAGGTCGTACACCCCAGTGCTCGTGTCATATACCGCACTCCCTTCTCGTACCCTTCCAAGGCCGTGCACGTAAAAATAGCGTTCCATATGATTTCCATATGTTGCCCCAAGCTCATACTCTTCAATTACGACCGCGTCTCTTGTGCCGACGTTTCCTCCAAATTGTACTCCCGAAACGTACACAGCACGAACGAGAGCTTGCACTGGGCCGGTACCAGTCTGCGCACATCCGGATGGGTTCATCTGGTGCACCCCGAATGGAACATATTGGCCGTTGGTGAACGAAATCGAGCCCTGTATGGGGCCTTTTGGGCTTCCGTCAGTATTTTCCGCAGCTAATTCTGCTTGCAAAGAAATCACGGGTATATTAAATGACAAAGGCACTTGTTCAGGCATGTCTGTGTTACTGGGCGGAGAGGTGCAATTAATACCGGGCGTTGAAAAGCAGCGAAGCCCAAATCCTGATGCCGCACTTCTT
>JAABUQ010008739.1_pt1 | contig 14045 bp, 16 predicted proteins | sample 5560001 | NCBI WGS metagenome assembly JAABUQ01 (sample SAMN10711888, study PRJNA513371) | rock metagenome | isolation source: Antarctica rocks | place: Antarctica: Victoria Land, Finger Mt nord | collected 2015-12-18
ACAAAGAAACAAGATAGGAGCGTGCCGTCGAAAGCATAAAAGCCGGGCTAGGATAAAAACCGTGCATTCTTCCACCCGGATGACCCAAAAAAAAAATCCCGACACACACCTACACCGGTCCAGGCCATATATATATCCAGCTCGATTAGAGGTGGTTACACCGCTACGACCACGCGTGTGAATGTCAGAATTCTGCGTAGTGGGGTATGGTTTGTGATCGGATAGCTTTTGCACGATATCGGATCTCTTATTCGAAATTTATTGTTTAAAAACTTATGGGGATGGCAATCAAGGTGGTTGGAGGCAGGCTTTGCAGGTGGCCCGGTTTTTTTGTCATCCGTGTGGGGGGGGGGGTAGATGATTTTGCGAGGGTTGGGGGATATCTAGGCGGTCTAGGTGGAGGGAGTGCAGGGGGTGGGATGTGAATTGGGCTGTGGGGGGGGGGTTCTGGATTGGAGAATGTTTTCAGCTTGTATTGTCGAGCAGGAATACCTTTTCTATTGTGGAATTTAGTACAGGTGGTTGATGCGGTTACACATTAGACGCTGCTTGCCGATGCTTTCCAATGCGGCTGGTTTCAGGTCTTTGCGGAAATTTCGCTTTTTCCCTTTGTCCCTTTTTCCTCCCCCCTTCTTCTTCTCCTCCTGGGCCCGGGAGAGGCTCGAAGGATCGATGCCTTGGGGAGCTATTGTGTTTCAGCGTATCCGCTCGACGCTATCAGATCTTTTGGATATCGGGAGGTTGGAGGCCGTATCTCGCCTTCGGCGATTGCCTGCGACTCCAATCCATGGATCCAACGTGCCACGAAGACAACCTTAGTTCCATATTCGCACCCTCTCTGGAAGTTTCGCAACGTCCCTCGATGCAAAGCGGCGGTATGCTGCGCTAGCTGTTCTTGAACGGTTGATACTCGTCCAAAAATCCTTATTCAACGCAGTTCCAACGGAATGATCGCCTCATCACCCACCCGGTCAAACGCCCCCTCCCGCTCATAATCTCCGCGTTCACTCGATTTGGCTGCGGGAGTCTCAATACTCCTCCTGGCAATCTCTGCCGCCCCTCTGGCAGCCGCATACAACGGATGCCAACGGCTTTCTCTCGGCATCGTCACTGGCTTCCCCGCAAGGCCAGACCATTCCATACTCACTTCTTTCAAATTTTTCACAAAGTCCTCGTCGTCTGTGTACTCTCCCAGCGGAACGACGAGATCGATGGGTTCGCCAAGATGTTGATTGGGTACGCGCGATGTCGCTAGTTGGATATGATTCCAGTACGCTTTCTCGCTGGGGAAAGTGTGGGAGTGGCGTGCGATGCTGCCGGCAACGTGGTCTAGAGTGCTTTTGAGAGGCGAAGCCGAGGACAGAGATGTCGAGATCGTGGTGGTGCTGGAGATGAGGGCGAGCGGGTAGTATTCGAGGATCAGGATTTTGCAGGGTGTGCCGCGTTGTATGAGGAGGCTGATTAGGAGCTCAAGATTGATGAGGGAGGCGGAGGCTGAGGTCAGAGAGGAGGATCTGGGATTGAGGTCCTCAAGGCCGGCGGCTGCGATGGCAGATTCGAGCAGCTCCGGGCTGAAGCTTGTGGTGGAGGGAATGGAGACGACAATGGAGGATACTGGGGCGCCGAGATCCAGCTCGACCGCGTCACGGAGGGCTGCTATGAGAGCGGTGAGGATGTGGACATCGGTAGTTACGGAGTTGGAATTTCTGGGCTGTGTGCCGAGAGGTTGTTGGCTTGCTGGTTGTCCGGAGAGCAATTCGTCGGTCTCTTCTTCACTGCCACGCCATCTTGAAGCTATCTTTTCCCGTAGTCGAGCGTCCATGAACAATTCTGATGATGTTTTCCCATTGACCGATTCCCTAACTTGTCAGACTTGTATTCCATAGTAGATGCGTTGGGGAACCTACTCTGTTGCTTCGTCCACCAATCGTCGCATCAGCGTCCTGTACTCGGCGTCTCCATCTATCTTGACAACGTCCCGCGTTGTTCCATTCTGAAATCTGATAGACGCAGTCCTGATCAACTGGTCAGCTTCGCCGGCTTGTTCTTGGCTGCATCCGCATGCTCTTACCCGTAGTCTGCCGTCAGGTCAAATCCAACACCCAAAGTTGCCGATAGCTCGCGCGGTGTCCGATTCTCGGACCAGGGCAACGGCTTAGCATGGCAGAATGACAGAAATTCTGAGACGGAACAGGCAATCAAAGACAAAGCGCAGACAATTCGAGGGGGGATCATAATGGCGATGCTTTCCAAATCGAACGCAACAGTGGCCAGCACAGTCAATATATGCAGACACCAACGGATGGTAGCAACGCGTCTTGGTGTTGTAATTGCAAAAGTAAAGCAAATGATTGTAAAATAGTAGAGAAGAAAAGGAAGGATCGACGGAGACGTAACAATGAGCAACGAGTGAGGCAGAGTCGGAGGCTCCCATTCCGCATCAGGGATATTATCGAGCACAGGAATGCGCTATGATGGAAGCAGGAACTCGGCAGCCCTCGCAAGCATTCTAAACGGCGTAGTAAGATAAAACCGGTGTCAGCGGTACGTTGGTTCTTTGAAAGAATCGTCTGCCAACTAATTGATTAGGCAATGGCCTGTGAATTTAGAGCTCGACGTGGAAGGGAAGATTTCGAGAGGGAACGGAGTCTGTAAGAGACCGAGAACTTCTTGGTGAGCATCAGAGTTTATAATGGCACAGGCACTGGCACAGGCACAGGAACAAGCACAGGCAGATGAAGTCTTTCGAACGTCGTTCTTTATGCGAAGGAATTACCCTTTCACTCATCAGTGTCAGGTCTCGAAAACTTGGTATTCGAAAGTTTGTACGTATCAATCTTCATCGACTGTACCTGAGGGGAAGATTTACGGTAAAACATAGTCCTCCGCTCGCCGGCGTGTTTCAGATGTCTGGAGGAGTCTCAACCCAGTCTCTTGTGCCTCCTCCATCTCCACCTAAAAATCTGGGCGGATCGAGGTTTGAGGCAATACCGATTCCAGGGACTGCTGGAGGTCGACAAAGGAAAATCCTGCTGAGGGTATTGAAAATATGCTGCGAGAGCAGATGACAACCCAGAGATAGCAGCCGAGTCCGTGTATCGCTTACGGGTACATCAACGCTATTGACGCTCCTGCCAGATTGATGGCTACTGCCCGACCACCCTAGTCAATGGGTACCTATGTTCTGTCTTGAAGATGAGCTCTGGAAAGCTTCTACTAGCCTATCCAGAGGCTACTTGGTGGCTTCTTGAAATCGTACCACCTGCCTCTTGCTAGGTTCGCGTTACGGGGTCACCTTAAGACCTCTTTAGGGGAATATGTATCATAGTTGATTCGCCCTTCTCTTCATCCATGAGCATCCAAGATCCAATCATGCCATAGACGAATGCACGCAAGCTAATTGAGCTTTAACTCCATAATGTAAGGAAGACACATGTGGACATTCCCGCTCCCGTAAAGAGCAAAGGTAATAGAGAGGAGAAAGCACTGCGTAAGAGTTCAAATTTTTCTCGAGAAAGGCGAAGCCAAGTTCCCTCGGTGATGATCGGTTTGATGTAAAATGAATCCTGCAATTCAAACTTGTTTTTTGAGGATCGATGCTTGAAGTACAAGAGCTAGAATATACACTGAATATTGAGCGAGTTGCGGTCATATTATCTTGAGGACCTTCGAGGTTTATTATTCACTTGAAAAAGAAGTATGAAGTTGGCTTCACAAGTCAAGATTGTCAGAGAAAACTTCCATTCAATGTGTATCTCGCCTTGGTAGCTTACTGGACGACTTCCATCTTTGATTACTGTTGAATCTTCACTCTACTTGCCCTTTTACTCTCGACATCCGCTATCATTCACTGCTAGGCCCCGTCCTATTGTCTAGACATCAAGTGATCCCAACATCCTCAAATCGATTCTCAGGATCTCAAGTAATCCATACTGCAAGTCCCTCCCCGTGAGCTTCTTCACCAACGCACCCTATCAAAGGCCAAGCTACTCAGCGAGCAAGGCCTTCACCTCACACTTCGCTCCCATCGATCTCTCCTCCGCTTCTGGCACCAGCCCTTCTCTTCTTACCTTGATTACTCCGGGTCTCACTCTAACTGGTAACTCCGATTCGTTGTTTTTTACTATCGATATCCACTCTAACCCCAACCATCCCAAACCAGGTCAACACCTCCAAACACTCATCCCATCAGCTCGCTGCGAAAGATGGCCACCATAACCATTGAAGAAAGCATCGACACGATCGTAGAAGCTGTCAATTACAGCAAAGTGGGCAACGTCCAAGCCACAGCCAAACACAAAATCAAGCGCAGCCTCTAAGCACAAACTCCTCAAAAGTCGAACAACTTGTTTCAAAGCAAGGAAACACCGGGAGAGGAGCAAACCACGTCAAAGTCGGCCATCCGGCCCGTTCTGTCTTCGGGGTTTTGCTTTCAGCTTCGACAGAAAAGAAAACCCTTTCACACGGGATCATTCGAGACAATGTGATATCTGGTTGAGACTGCTGCAAACTACAACCTTGAAGGGCCCCAGGGGTGCAGTGGATATCGTCCCCTCGAAACTCTTTCCCCCACCATCCCCTCCAAGGGTTATAACCAAGATCTCCAACCCCATTCACCAGGAGCACAGACTGCGCCCTCGCCGTGGGGTCAGTATGCACCGCCCTACCTCCATGCTTCCTTCCTCTTCCTCGCTCTCCTCCCCTATTTCCTCCCTCCCTACTCCCCTCTTTCCTCCCTCCCTCCCCCCCTCTTTCCTCCCCTCTCCTCTCTGCTTGACATTGCCTCTTCTTCTTGACACCTCGTTCCCCCAACGCTTAATTTGACCTTTTGAGTAAGCCTGATGGTCGGAAGTGGCTCAGATCGGGGCAGGACGGGGCGACGTAGGGTTCCTCTGTCCGTTGAGGAAGAGGCCAGGACTTGTGTGGAGGCTTGGGGTGGTGGGGAAGTGGGAGGGCTGGAGCTGTGGTTTGAGAAGGACTGTAGCTGGGGTTTGAGAACGGCTGGGGTTTGAGAACGGCTGGAGCCAAGGAATTGGGCGGATAGGGTGAATAGGGTGGTAGGTTTGCTGCTGGCTTGGGCGAGATTCTGGGGTGGTTGGGGAGAGGGGGGTGGGAGGTGTGGGATATGGCATACACTGGGAGGGTGAGGGCGGGGATGGTTGGATGGATTGGTGGAGAGGGAACTGTTGGGGCGCAGCGGCAACGGATCATGAGAGGGAGACGTCCAGCTTGGATGTAGGAGAGATGTTCGCGGTATAACAAAAATCTTTCTTAACGTCTTGGATACGAATCACAAAACCCCATCATCATCACACGTACGTGCAATTTTCTCGAAAAAGACAATAGCAGACGGTAGTAGGTAGCATGAGCAGTGAGCACCCGTTTATTTCCGTAACCTATTGAAGCCAGACTACCCGACAATTGATCCGATTCGCACGCGTAAGACACCGGGCATCAAACAAGCATGAGGACCGCAGCAATATGCTCCCCGCTCGATGCTAGACGGGACCCAACCACCGGGAGCACTTCGATTGATGATGACAAGATGAGAGGCAGTCTGATGTTTTTCGTGTAAGGGTTGACAATGTAGGATGTTGTGTTAAGACGCGGTGGGTTGGGGAGGGGGCCCTTTTGAACGGATCCTTGCTAGTTGTGGCCGGCTTTTCGGAGGGAGTTGCTCAGCCATTCCAAGCCTTCGTATAGACCGTCTCCTGAGGTGGCGCAGGTTGATTGGATGTACTTTGAGCCGCGTTAGTGTTGCAGTGAGAGGTAATGTGGATGACGGCTTACCCAAGCACGCTGTCTCAAGCTGTGTAGACCGAGCTTGTCGGTAATTTCAGCGGCATTCATAGCGTTCTGGTCATCTTGATTAGCGATTGAGTTGCCGGAGGAAGGGCCTCTTGAAGCGTACCGGCAGATCCTGCTTGTTGGCAAAGACCAATAGCAATGCATCCCTCAATTCATCCTCGTTCAACATACGCTGCAACTCCTCACGAGCCTCGACGACACGATCACGATCGTTACTATCAACCACGAAGATGATGCCCTGCGTGTTTTGGAAGTAATGCCTCCACAGAGGTCGGATCTTGTCCTGTCCTCCTACATCCCACACGGTGAATTGGATGTTCTTGTACTCGACAGTCTCAACGTTGAAGCCTGGCAAGAAAGAGAAGTGTTAGATTCCATGGCTTGGTTGCTGGCTCAGCCGAGGATGTCTAGGATACAAACCGATTGTCGGGATGGTGGTAACGATTTCACCGAGTTTCAACTTGTAGAGGATAGTTGTTTTTCCTGCCGCATCGAGACCGACCATCAAAATGCGCATCTCCTTTTTGCCCCAGAGCTTATCGAACAATTTCGAGAACGTGAGACCCATGATGGCGGGTGATGGATGAGATATGGAGGTTCACGAGTGCACGGTGGTCTGCCGCTTTGAAGGGGTGGAAATGATTACTTTCGACGGCTTGTTGTTAGCAGTCTTTCAAACAGTCGCGGATGGTACTGAGATGACGAGAGAGCGGAGAGCACACGATGGGGCTGGTGCAGGGGTTGCAGTAAGCCTGCCGCACGCCAGGTGCTATGGCAGGTGTTGAAGGTAGGGAGATATGACTAGACGGTGATGATTAATAGTGGCTGAGAAGGAGTCGTACCGAATAATGTATGCCACTCTGCGCAGTGCTTGTCTATCTATGTAGAAGGGGGCGATTGGAGTCTGTAAAGTTCCGTCGGCTGTGGTTGAGACTTGAGGCCACAATTTTTGAGCCAAAGAAAGCTTCGTACCGTATCGTTGGACGGCCGATCAGATAGGGCTGAGTCACGTGTCGGTATTTCAGCCTCGAAACAAGATGGATATGATACTTGAATGGAGCACACTGTTGTTGTATGGTGCAGACCTACGCAATTGCAATCGATCCTTCCACTCAATGGAGTGTGGAAACGGTGCACAAGAGGGCAATGCTATATACCAAGCTATACGAGAGATTCTAAGTGGCCAGATCTTGATCAGGCAGCCATCAATGTCACAGTCATCAATATGGACCGAAGTTGACAGATATTCAGACATATCCTGTGACTATAATCCACTGGTAGCCTGCACATTGGCAGCAGCTTTATTAAGACAATAGGCCATGTTCGGAGCACACGAGCCCGCACAGATGCAAACATTTCCTAAACCAAGCGCCTCCCATTTGAAATCTGCCCCTCATACAGTCATTTCTTCTTGCGCTTGTTCATCCTCCATGGAGCCAAGAGAAGATCGATCAAGGCCCGACCTGCTGATCTATAGATGGGTCCTCCTTCTAGCGTCCCGCTGAACCGTCCAAACACAAAGAGAAAGAGGAATGACAGCGTCATGATCACAATGAAGCTTACCCAGTATGTTTTGGCGGTGTAGATAGACTGAAGATCTGGTATTTGTGTCGAGAAATACGCAGTCATCAGACTCACAGGCATGAAGAGAATGGTCACTTTCGCCAGGAGGATGGTAATGCGTGTGAGTTTTTCGACTGCCTGAGATTGTCTCATTGTGATAAGATTGAAATTCTGAGGGATGTTTCAGCAAAATTCACGCCTGTCTCTCGAGTGTATGACTGACCAAGAACACCAATTGCTCTTTCTGATCGAGACATTCCTGTATCTCACTTAGAGCAAAGTGATTGATTCGATCCCGAAGTCTTTCGAATCGAACAATCGCCGCCGAAGTGAGAGGTGGACCCATGGTTTGGCTCTCGAATGTATTCTGGCTCTCTTCGGACAAAGTCTCATCTGTGAGCGCTGCCGCAGAATTAGTCTGTTGTCGAACGACTGTTCGACCCTGATCGCCGTGGACCGGTAGAGCTGCTGGAGAAGTAGCGACCTCCTTCTGCTTGTCCAAAATACGGTCGATGATGAGTGCGTAGCTTTGATAGACTTTCTTTAGGACAGATAGCTGAAGTCCTGTATTATGTAAACTTTGAATTCGCTCGGGGTTCGCATCGACAAACATTTGCTGACGCTGATCCTTGTTAGCCGCAACACAAAACAGTGGGTTGGCAGCGTACCAAATTTTCGAGTTGTTTGGAATATTGATACTCTTTCTTGGCTACCAATGCATAGCTTGAGTACCAATCATCGAAAATGTAATAGAACAGAAGTCCAGGCGAATCAGCAATTGAGACGTTACTGCTCAGATTGGACGACAGGCCCGGTCTGATATCGAGAGTATCGAGAGGGTTCATCTTGCGATGTTCATTACTAACGGATGACAATTGCTTGAAGACATTGATGATGTTCCGTCTGACGACCTCGATTGTGTTGTGATGTCCTCGAGACGGGTCCATATGGTTTCGGGGATTTTCGTTAATGCAAATGACAGTATCTATTACAGAGTTTAGCCATACTGGCAGTTGGCGAGGGTTTGAATCGCAGTACCGTCATCGCACAAGACCAACCATGTCCATACTCTTACTGCATTCGGCTTTCCCGTATCGTTCAGCCCAGCATGAGACGACCCTGAGTCATCAGACATTTCGTTGTCAAGTCGCACCTCCGCAGCAGCTGTGTCCGAGAGAGAATTGTACCCAATACAAAGATCTTCACATTGTTTAGCTCCGCTTCGAAGTTGCATCTCCTAATTCATCCTTACATTTGGTTCCCCAATCAACGGAAACATAATGCCAAACCTCGTCAACAAGTCGCCAATAGCTCAACCCGTGTGCCGGGGAGTGGACTTTATGCGGCACTTCGTTCTCGTTCATCTCAAGATCTGATGACTGAGTTTCGACCGATTTGCGATGGATATGGCTTGTGATGTACCGGTGGCGGAAACCATCGCGCTGGGGACTCGCCGGTGGAGGGTCTGGTGCCGGCGGCTTAGAGCACATAATCGCCTGGAGCCGTGTGGAAAATTGGTAGTGCTTTCCAATGGTCTAAATTCCATCAACAAACCTCCCCCTAAGAAAGTCTGTATTATGCCTACTTGAACGATATTGGCTTGCTGTTCCGGAGCCCAAATATTACTATGGAAACGTCAATGGCTTCTTTTACAGCAAACGTAGATATCCATGAGACTTACATCCATCGCGTGGTTGTAGACTTGGTCCGCTTGATTATCACAAGTCAGCAATCAGCACCGTGGATGTCCTATGCCAACAGAATGTTCTGGTTGCTTGTATACTGCCAGGAGATTTACCTTTGTTTGCAGGATGCTTTCGAAAGACCCATTTTTGACGTCCAAAGCAGCGCAGGCCGAATGGTCATCAAATTGGATAACGAGGTTCTGCGTTTTAGCATGGAGCATACCATCGAGACAGCGCTCATACACCTTAAGATCGTCGAGGTTTTCGAAGCCAGAAGGTAGGGTGATAGCCATAGTGTATATATAGTGACAAGATGGCAATGATGTCGAGGACTTGAATACAAACGCAGTTTGAAACGTGTATGCAATGACTTTCTTGATTTGTCGAAAGAACAGGACGATGTATCACGATATATTTAGGAAATCGGCTTTCTCAATCCGCAGGAGCGCTGATACAGACAAGGAATTAGATCGCGTGCTTAGGGCACGGGGCATGGGGCATTTGCGAATGAAACAGGCTGCTGCTTTTTCAGGAGTGTCACACGCATCTCATGAGAAGCATTTGAAGATAGATCGTGGAAGGTCACGCAGCCTTGCAGTCCAAATCAGGCGACGGCGTCGAATAGACTAAAACAAAAAACTGGTGGGAATTTGAGGAAAGAGAATTTGGATTTGATACAGGTGTTTATATGGAAGCTGTTCGAGCTGAATGCTGCATGTGAGAGGCTCAGCGGCGCGTACAGGAATAGGGGAACCTCGGGCGAGGGCTCGGGGCGGGGCGAACATGGCTTGGTGGTCATAGGGCTGACTCTCGCCACACACATTGGAACCCAACCAAGTGATTGCCCCATTCCAATCGCAACAACTCACACTACGACACTGCTGCGCAAATCCTCACCAAAAGAATTTACACTTCTTCTGGAAGACTGTCGCCGTAATGTCGAAAATCACAGTCGGTACGTCAATGATTCGAATATTGAAAGACGCGTCCTGTGTGCCCCTGCTGACCACAAATGATCGCAGCCGGAGTGCGCACCAACGTGCAAGGCCTTCTCAGCTACAGCCTGGAAGAGAAGAAGCGAAACTTCCTGGAGACCGTCGAACTCCAGATCGGCCTCAAGAACTATGACCCTCAGCGAGATAAGCGTTTCTCAGGAACAGTCAAGCTTCCGCGCATACCACGCCCTGGCATGTCGATTTGGTATGCCCTGCCTTGAAGCACCAGAGCTAAGAGCAATACGTCGATGAGAACGTTGGCTGATGACTCCTTGTCAATTAGCGTTCTTGGTGACCAGCATGATATTGATCGAGCGAAGCATCACGGTGTCGATGCAATGTCCTCGGATGACTTGAAGAAGCTCAATAAGAACAAGAAACTGATCAAAAAGCTTGCTCGCAAATATGATGCTTTCATTGCCTCTGATACCTTGATCAAGATGATTCCTCGTCTCCTAGGCCCTGGTCTTTCCAAAGGTACGCCTCAACAGACATTCTATCCATTCCATCCAACCTGACTAATATCTCATCAGCTGGCAAATTCCCAACACCCATCTCTCACAATGAAGACCTGAACGCGAAGATTACAGAAGTCAAGTCTACGATCAAATTCCAGTTGAAGAAGGTGCTCTGCTTGGGCGTTGCGGTTGGAAATGTGGGCATGACGGAGGATGAGCTGATCTCGAACATCATGCTGGCTATCAATTACTTGGTCAGTTTGTTGAAGAAGGGATGGCAGAATGTGGGGAGCTTGACGATCAAGGCTTCGATGTCACCGCCTAAACGCCTGTACTAGAAGCTCACGAACGTGGGCTGGAACTGGGGCTTGAACTAGGCAGAGTAGCATGAACCAATTGAGCCATTCACGCTTGACGAAAGGGTAAAAGTACTGCCCAATGAGCCTACGTATGTAAGGAAGCAATGGGCAGCTACCAAGTACTAGAGTACCCAAATATGGGACGCAAGTGGAAACATCTACCCATCCCAGCCCCTCTGCTACGCACATCCAATGCACCCTTTCCAACCTTCTCTTCAAGTCCATTTCATGCCAAAATTCCTCATTGTCTGTTTTCGAAATGTAGCACAAATTCCACAGCCTCGCCCCTCTGACACGACGCGACTGGTAGGAAAGAACCTTGGCCTGGTGTTTTCTCAAGGGAGCCGGGAACGGAAGCCCATCCACGCGGGAGCAACACAGAGGAAGCTCACCAGAATGACCCTCAGCAAGCCGCCGTAGCGGAGCTCCCAGAAAGTAACAGTTTGTAGTTACCACTGATGATGTAGATGGGAAGAGGAGCGCGGCAGATCGCGGGTTTTTGTGGGAGATTTTTTTTGACTGACGCTAGTTTCGCGGTCATGGACCTTCGCGCCTACCGTAGTCCCCCTCCTGAACCTCTCGACGCCCTCGCGCGTCTTCTTCTCATGCAAGGCTGCCTCGTAACCTGGTTATGCATTGTTATTGGAGCTGATATAGAACGTCTTCCGCCTCGGATGAAAGCTCCAAGTTGAGTCCAGAAAGTTGTGAAACGCCCTTAACCTCTTAGAAGCCGAGATGCTCTCAAGACTTCGAAGAAACTAGATGGGATTCCATCAGCACTCATAATCCAGGTCAAGAACCGTACCGATCTCACGCAGCGAGCGGACACCCCTCCTTCGCTACGATCGTCTTTGTATAACACTCTCCTGGGTGCTTGAATACTAAGCGTCTCATCGCCAGGTTGCACTCGAAGCAGTGGGATATCTTCGAACATATCAGCTACTGATAGCCAAATATGGAGGACTACACAAATTCCAGCTCCACCACCATCCCAGATTCCAACCCTCTAGCCATGCCCCCTTACGCCTTCCTTGTTCCTCTCATCATCTATCTTCTCCTCGCCGCCCTCCTCCGCCATCACCGTGTTCGCACAACCCTCGAAAGTCATCCCTACACGAACCGTCGCTCTTTCGCATCCATGACGCTCGAAGACGCCTTCCAAATCCAACTGTCCCTGAGCAGACTCGAATTCCCCTTCATTTTCGTGAAAGCCCTGCAATTCGCCCTCTTCCGTACCTACGGAATCCCCTCCATCTCCAAATTACTCGTGCAAACGACCGAGTTCACCGAGCCGGCTACGGCTTCGAAGCGGTACACCGATACGGGGGTGCTGATCAACGATTTCGTGCAGTATCACCCCAAGAGCCCGAGGGCGATTGAGGCTGTGGGGAGGATGAATTTCGCGCATTCTTTGTATCTGAAGAGTGGGAAGATCAGCAATGATGATATGCTATATACACTTTCACTCTTTGCGCTGGAACCGGGCAGGTGGATCGATCGGTACGAGTGGCGAAAGCTTGAGGATTTTGAGAGGTGTGCTGTTGGGGCTTTCTGGAAGGAGATAGGTGATGCGATGGGCATTGGCTTCGAGAAGCTGAAGAGCGGAGGGGAGGGAGGTGCGGGGTGGGTCGATGGGTTGCAATGGCTGGAGGAGGTGGAGGTGTGGGGGGAGGAGTACGAGCAGCGGTGTATGGTCCCTCACAAGGATAATTGGAAAACAGCAGAGCAGACGATGGGACTCTTGTTGTGGGGGGTACCGCAGGCGCTGAAGCCGTTCGGGAAGAAGGTCGTGTGCGTGTTGATGGATGATCGGCTGCGGAGGGCAATGATGTACCCCACTCCTCCCCAGCTCTACCTCACCCTCGTCCCCCTCCTTCTCGCCCTTCGCAAGTACGCCATTCGCCATTTTTTCTTTCCCCGACCATACTTCCTCCGCGTCCAAAACACAACGGAAGAACCCTCTAAAGACGGCAACTTTTTCATGAACGATTTCGCGGCGGCACCTTGGTACGTCAAACCCACGATATGGAACCGATGGGGCCCCTTGGCGTGGAAGGCTCGATTGATGGGGTTACCCTTGCCGGGGGATGAAGGGGATAAGTATGGGCCGAAAGGCTACAAGATAAGGGATGTAGGACCGGAGAGTATGAGAGGAAGGGGAATGAATTTCATGCAAGGAGAGAAGGAAAGGCTGCAGGAGATGAGGAAGATCGCCTGTCCTTTTGGGAGAGTGAAAGCTGAATGACCTTTTGGCAAGCGAAACGGAAAGCAGCATTTGATGATTGAATGAGACTTGAAAGCCATTGCTGTTATGCAAATGATTTGCACATCCAATGCTGAGGCAAACACCCCAATTCTCACCACTGAAGTCCTTAAGTCAAACCAGGTACTCAAGCGACCATTCGATCCCATTAATAATAGAAAGCTACCCTGGTTACAATTGCGTTTATGGTCCCAACCCTTTATAGGAAGCTCTCAAAACTCCACCAATACACCCTATCACAAAATCCATCCCCCCCCTCCCCCTTTTATTTTCAAAACCTCTGATTGGCCCTATAAGAATATCAACAGCTCGACGCCGGAGCTCTTAAACCGCCCAGGTAGGTCTAGTCTCAACAGATTCACCATCACGCTCTGATGACAGGAGATGGAACGGGAGCAGACAAAGGAAAGGGAAGCAGGGACGATTGGGGGGAGATTGTAAGGTTTTGCAAGGATAGTGGGCGGAGAGCGTACTTGGTTGAGAAAGATGTAAAGATGTTGTTCATGCTGTGCAATCGAATAGAGGGAGAAGAGCGATGTGTTGAATTAGGTAAAGGTGTTCTTCTATCGACCTCGCACAAGAGTACGCCCTCGAGGCCAGCGATAGACACCGCGAAGTTCTTTTTTTTAACGTAAGGTACCCTCCTGACGCAACACCTCCAGCGCTCTCGCATGCACGTGTGATCGCTGAAAACCTAGGATAGAGCACCTGCCTGCAGCATAAAACCCTCCTTCTATAGTATACCCCACACCACAAAGCACAAGATCCCCCCCCAGCGCAGGTATCCCTCCTCATTTCTTCCCCCCATCCGGCGACGGATCCTCCAATATACCCTCAGCTTCTAACCTCCTCCTCGCCTCCTCCAACGCCCACGTTTGAATCCTATTCCCTCATATTAGCCCTCGCCCCTCCCA
>JAABUQ010008740.1_pt1 | contig 14045 bp, 14 predicted proteins | sample 5560001 | NCBI WGS metagenome assembly JAABUQ01 (sample SAMN10711888, study PRJNA513371) | rock metagenome | isolation source: Antarctica rocks | place: Antarctica: Victoria Land, Finger Mt nord | collected 2015-12-18
CGTCGCGATCACGACGGTGGTGTGGCTCGTCGCAACCATTGCGACCAAACCCGAACCGCACGCGGCGCTCGTCCGTTTCTACGAGCGCGTGCGTCCGAGCGCGGCGGGTTGGCGGCCGATCGCGCCGTTTGTTCCCGATGCCGGCGACCGTCTCGGTCTCTCGCTCGTCGAGTGGATCGCCGGCTGCGGGCTCGTCTACGGTACGCTCTTCGGCATCGGCCGGCTCGTGCTCGCTGAACCCTTGAGCGGGATCGCTTGGCTCGCCGGCGCGGCGGCATGCGGTACGCTCATCGCGTTCCGCATGCGCGACACCACGATCGTCCGGCGAGCGGAGTTGCAACAAACGCAAACTTGACACGCGGATCGACGGAGGAGCGCGTCGCACGACGAACGTGCGATCGGTGGCACTCTTCGCGATCGTCGTCGGGCTCATTGCGATCGCCGTTTCGGCTTCGGTCGGACGACGTCTGTTGCACACGCGCCGCGAGGAGCAAGCCGAAGTCCAGCGGATCCGCAGCGTTTTCAACCGGTACGTGCCCGAATCCGTCGTTGAAAAATTACTCGCGCGTAAAGATCTGCGCGTCTTCGAAGGGCGCTCGACCTACGCGACGATTCTCGTGTGCCGCATCTGGAACTTTTCGCAATTCGCGGAAGGGATGAGCGCCGAAGAGACGCTCCGCTATCTCAACGAATTCTACGCGCTCGCCGGGACGTCGATTCAGAAACATCACGGTATGATCGACCGTTTTCTCAGCGACGGCATTGTCGGAGCGTTCGGCGTTCCGCTCGATGATCCGCATCAGAGCGAGCATGCACTTCGCGCGGCGATCGACATTGTTCGGCTGGTTGACGCGATGCGTGAGCGCTGGGCCGCGCAAGGGCGCAAGCCGTTCTTCGCGGGGATCGGAATCAATTCCGGAACGATCATCGCCGGTGATGTCGGGCTCGCCACGCGCCGCGATTACATGCTGATCGGACACGACGTGCACGTCGCCAGGCGCTTACAAGAAGCGACGAACGAGCTCAACGCATACATTGTTGCTTCGAAGCGAACGTGCGACGCGGTCAGCGGTATCTTCACGCTCGTCCCCGTTTCGCGCGTTCCCCTGCACGGCGTGCGTGGGCTCACCGACGCGTTCATCGTGCGCGGGCTCGCACGAAACGACGCGCGCGACCGGCTCGCGTTTCCGCGTGCCGACGCGTTCCGCAAGACCACGCTTGAAACCGCGCGCGCGGCCGCCGCGGAGCGCGACGGTCCGCCCACCGCCGATGCGGACGGCGACGTCCACACGAATCTCGACGATGGAACGAGCAGCGACGTGAACGCGACTGATCGGCCGGTCGAAGCCGCGGCCCCGATCATGCAACCGCTGCCCAAGCCGCGGCACCGGGCGTCGCTTGCCTCGCCGGACCGACCGGCCGCGGCCGCACCATCAGGCTTTTACGCGTTCGACTCGTCGGAGCCGATCCTGCCGCCGAGGCCGCCCGAGGCGGTGCATGCGACCTACGAGGACGCAGCCGGAACGCCGTTCGAGCTCCCCACATAAAGCGCCGCGACGGGCGGCCGTCCTAGCCGTTCATCGAACGTAACATCCGGGCAAGCGTACGTCGCGTTGCATGAGCGTGTGTCGAGGGCTTGTGAATGGGTAGTCGAAGTCGGTCCGTGTGGACGACGGTCTCCGTCTTGTTGAGCGTGTGCGCGAACGAGACACACGTGCATTCGACACGCTTTACACGCGATACCATCGCCTCGTCTTCGGGATCGGCTTGCGTATGCTCGGCGATGCGAGTGCCGCCGAAGATGTGACGCAAGCGGTTTTTCTCAAGCTGTGGACCGCGCCGGATGCGTTTCGCGGTGGAAATTTTGGCGCTTGGCTTGCACGCGTCACGCGCAATCGCTCGCTTGACGTGTTGCGCAGCCGAACCGCTCACGCGCAGAGCGATTTCGCCGCCGACATTGCGCTCGACGAGTCGCTCGACGATTTCGTGTTTTCGAAACTCGACTCACAGAGCGTGCGCAACGCCGTCGGAGCGCTTCCGGACGATCAACGCGTGCCGATCGAAATGGGCTTTTTTGACGGCGTTACGCATGAAGAGATTGCGCGGCGCCTCGCAACGCCGCTCGGCACAGTGAAGACCCGGATTCGCTCCGGACTGCGGCGGCTGCGCGCGGCGCTCGACGAGCGGGTAACGCGATGACCGGCTCGCCGTTGCCGCACGAAGACATGCTCGATCTGGTCGCCGTGATGGCACTCGGATCGCTCTCCGCGGCCGAGCAACGCACCGTCACCTTGCATCTCGCCGGTTGCGAAGAGTGCCGCGCAGAATTTGTGGCGCTACGCCCGGTTGCCGATTTGGTCGGAACAACCGCGGACGTTCCGGTCGACGCGGAACGTACCGAGCGCATGCGCGCACGGCTGTTCGCTGAGATCGTGCCGCGACAGCGGCGCTACCTCACGTGGACGATGGGACTCGTCGCGGCTGCGTCGATCATCTTCGCACTCGGGAGCACCGTGCAGAACGTCGGCCTGCGTGCCGATCTCGCCACACGGACCCGGACGATCGGCGAACTCGATCGCCGCGTTGCGAACGAAACGCGTGCCCGTACGGAAGATCGGCTAACGGTTGCCGATCTCGTCGCGGCGGACGCCCGGCACTATGCGGTACACGGCGGCGAGGTCCTCGTGCGTTCCGACCGCGTCTACGTTGCGATGCGGGCGCTGCCGCCACTGCCGCGCGGAAAAGTCTATCAAGCGTGGACCGTCGCAAAAGGCCAACGGTTGCCGTCGCCGAGCGTTACCTTCGTGCCGACGAAAAACGGGATCGACGTCGTGCGTCTGCCGGCCGACGGCACGAAGCTCGCCGCGGTCGCGCTTTCGGTCGAACCATTCGGCGGCAGCCGGAAACCGACGGGCAAACCAACCTTTCTCCGCCCGCTGCAGTGAGGACGCTCTGCTCGAGCCGTTAACACGCGCGACACGCTCCGAAGCGATCGCGTATCTCACAACGCGTCCGTACGAGAATGTCTACGTCCAATGGCTCGTCGAGAACGGTCACGTGTCGTATCACGACGACGCGCTCTATCTCTGGCGGGACACGAGCCGGCATCTCGGTGGCATCGCCTATTTCGGACCGCAAGTCGTCGTCGCCGCCGACGATCTCCGTGCGGTCGATTCGTTTGCGTACGAAGCGCGGCGACATGCGCCCGCCCGGATGTTCGTCGGAACGAAACCGGTTGTCGAACGCTTGTGGGAGCGCGTTTGCGCATGGCATCGCGCTCCCACGCTCGTTCGCGAGTCCCAACCGCTCTACGCCTTGCGCCCCGAGGGGCTGGCTCTCGACCACACCGACGCCGTTCGACCCGCTCGCGTCGAGGAGGCCGAGTTGATCATCGAGCACTCCGCGAACATGATCTTCGGCGAGCTCGGTTACGATCCGCGATCCAACCGCGTGGGGTTCGCGAACGGCGTGCGAGCGCTCATCGACCGCGGCTGGTGGTGGGTGTGGATCGTCGAAAACCGGCTGCGGTTTATGTGCAACGTCGGTTCACGCACGAGCGCTACCGCGCAGATTCAGGGCGTCTGGACGCCGCCGGAATTGCGCGGCAAAGGCTACGCAACCCGCGGTCTCGCGTCGATCGCGCGGCGCCTGTTCGAGACCAACGCATCACTTTCACTCTATGTAAACGACTTCAATACGAGCGCGATCGCGTTGTACGAACGGACCGGTTTTTATCGCGTCGGCGAGTTCTCGACGTACTTATTCGCGGGATGACGATGGCAGCCGAGGCTCGCCCCGTCGTGACGACGTTTCTTCAATGGTGATCGCGCAGATCACCGACCTGCACGTTCGGCCTGCGCATCAAGCGCATCAGTGGACGACCGATACGTCCGAATGGTTACGCAAAGCGGTCAATGCGATCAACGCGCTTTCGCCGCGGCCCGACCTCGTGATCGCGACCGGCGATATCGCGAACGCCGGCCGCGCGATCGAATACGTTCGCGCGAGGGCGATCCTCGAGGCGCTCGTGCCGCCGCTTTTCGTCATCCCGGGAAATCACGACAACCCAGCGGCGCTGGAGCGTGTGTTCGGTGACAGAATCGGCCGGTCGCGGGAGCCGCGCTCGCTCACCTACGTGCTCGACGACTACCCCCTGCGGGTGCTTGCGGTTGACAGCACGTCTCCCGGCTGGCCGGGCGCGGCTCTCGACGACGAGCGGTTAGCGTGGATCGAATCGGTCCTCACGGCGGCTCCCGAGCGGCCGACGTTCCTCGTCATGCATCATCCGCCGTTACGGACCGGAATGCACTACCTCGACGCACTCGGCTTTCGCGGCGACCGGGCGTTCGAGCGGCTCATACGACGGCATGGGAACGTCATCCGGATCGCCTGCGGCCACATCCATCGCGCCACCGAACAGCAGTGGAACGGGACCGTCGTCAGCACATCGGTGAGCACGGCTCCCCAATTCGTACCGGAACTTTTCATGCGCAAAGCGATCGGGATCACACGCGAACGACCGGGGTACACGCTCTATCGCTTCGATGGCGACAGAAACGTTCGTGCTGCGACACAGTACATCGGCGACTGACGTCGCTTGCGTTGGTCCCCTTTAACGATCGATGGCGCTCTTAGCAGCGTTTATTTTTTCGTTGCGTCGTTCGCGCTCTTGACATGGCGGCTGGACCGGCTCTTTGAGTATCAACGCTTCGAGCGGACGGCGCAACGCACGCGCGCGCAAGCGCTTGACGTTCAGCTCGATTTGGAGACCGGACTTCGCGGCTTTATGAGCACCGGCGAACGCCGGTTCTTGCAACCGTACTCCGCCGCCGCGCGAACCGTCGATGCGCATTTCGAGGATCTCTCCGCGGCGCTCGATCGGCTCAATGTGCCGGATGGCGTTCGTTCCGTGGCACAAGACGAACGTACGACCGTGAACCGATGGCTGACCAACGTCGCCGAACCGGTACTGCTGCGGCATGCCCCCGGGAGCGACTTCCGTTAGAAGATGAGGGGAAGCGGCTCGTTGATCACGTGCGCGCGGACGACGTGCAGTTGCGATCAGCGCTCGACAAGCAAGCCGCGGAAAGCGATGCCGGTGGCGTGGCGTTTCTCTGGGCGAGCGCGATCATCGGTGCATCCTTGTTTGCCGGCACGTGCGCATTCTTCGTCGAGCTCTCACGACGGCAAGCGGTAATCCGACGCGCGTTCGAAGAGCAGCGGATGCAGGACCATGCGGAAAAGCGGAGCGGATACGCTCGGTCAGTTTTTCACGCAACAGGCGCTGCCGTCACCGTGGAACATCGGGATTCACGCTGCATACATCCCTGCTGAAGATCAAGCACGCGTCGGAGGCGATTGGTACGACTGTTTCGAGTTACCCGACGGCCGCCTGATGGTCACGATCGGCGACGCTACCGGCCATGGCCTCGACGCGGCCGTCAACATGGGCCGGGCCCGGCAAATTCTCATCGGCGCGGCGCTGCAAGAAACGCATCCAAACGAGGATGCCGAGTATGAATCATGCCGCGTCGAGGGGCTCGCGAACGCGCTGCTCGTGCTCTACACCGACGGGTTAATCGAGCACAAGCGCGATGCCATCGACGGTGAACGGCGTCTGATGCAAGCATCACTCGCCGCTTGGAACTCTCAAGCCGATGGTGCGGACATCATTCGTTCCGGCATGCTCGAGCATAACCAAACGCGCGACGACGTCGCGATCCTCACCATCCGCTATCCATCAGCCGACGGCGGCCCACTCCGAATCGAAACGCTACAAAATAGCCAACGTCTTTACGGTGCCGACGGCAAAGCTGTTGGCGGGAAAGTGTAGGAATCGAACCTACCAGTCCCGGTTAGAGGACCTCAGCGGTTTTGAAGACCGTGCGGGCCACCAGACCCGTACTCTCCCATGCGGAGAAAAGCCGTATGCGACGGGGTTCTTCGGCGCCCCCGCCGTTCGCGAAGCGCGGTTAGAGCAAACGCCTTGCGTTCTCACTCCAGAATGGCCAGTCGTGCCCCGAGACGCCGCGCCAAATCTCGCCGTGCACGCGGATGTTTTTCGCGGCGAGGGTCGCGATGAAGCGGCGGTTTTCGTCGACGAGCGAATCGAACTCGCCGGTGGCGATCAGCCAATCGATGCCGTTCATGCGACCCACCCACGCATCGTCCATTCGCGAGATGTACTCGGCCGGCGAGTGCCGGTAGCACAGTTCGTCCCAATACGGATCGACCCACCGGTGAACGTCGAAGATCCCCGACAAGCAGACGGCTTTCGTCACGACATCCGGATGGCGCGCGGTGAAATTTGCGGCGTGATATGCGCCGAAGCTGCACCCGAACGTCCCGACATCGTTGCGCCCGGAGCGTCGCTGAACGTAGGGGACGAGTTCGTCGCGCAAGTGCCGGTCGTACGCATCGTGGCGCAGCGCTCGCTCGGCGGGAGGGATCGCCTCGTTGTACCAGCTCTCCGCGTCGGCCGAATCGACACAAACCAGCTGGTATGCGCCGGCTTCGATCTTTTCCGAGAGCGCATCGACGAGTCGAAAATCTTCGTATTGATAAAAGCGACCCTGCGAGGTGGGGAAGCACAGCACCGGATAGCCGCGCTCGCCGAACCACAAGATCTCCATGCGGCGCCCGAGCGCTTCGCTTTCGAACGTTTCGTAGGAGCGCACGACGCTGCTTTGAATTGTAGCCCTCTTCTTTCCCGCGACTGGGGACGGCATTGGCAAAAACGCCCAAGAAAATCGGCCTGCTCTTCGGAATGGAAAATACGTTCCCTTGGGCGTTGATCGACGCGGTCAATGCTGCCGGAAACGGCGCGGTCGTCTGCGAGGCGGTACACCTCGGCGCGCTCGCCGATCGCGCACCGGTTCCCTATGATGTGATCGTCGACCGGATCAGTCACGAGGTGCCGTTCTACCGCACGTGGCTCAAGACGGCGGTCGCGGCCGGGGCGACGGTGATCAACGATCCGTTCTGGTGGTCTGCGGACGATAAATATTTTGGCAACGTGGTGGCGCTCGCGGCCGATGTCGCGGTGCCGAAAACGATGTTGCTGCCGCACAAACATCGTCCGCCGAACACAACCGAAACCTCGTTTCGCAATCTCGATTTCGTCGACTGGGATGCGGTATTCGCCTACATCGCCTTCCCGATGTTCCTCAAACCTGCCTACGGCGGCGGTTGGAAAGACGTGTACAACGTCGAGGACTCGCACGAATTCTTTGCCGCCTACGACAACTCGCGCGACCTCACGATGATGGCGCAAGAAGCGATCGCGTTCACCGAATATTATCGGTGCTACGCGATCGGCCGTTCGAACATTCGTCTGATGCGCTACGACCCGGCTCGGCCGTTCCACGAGCGCTATGTTCGCGACGCTCCACGGACCGAACGCGCGCTCGAAAAACGTATCCGTCGCGATGCCATCGCGTTGTGCGAGGCGCTCGGGTACGACATGAACACCGTTGAGTTCGCGGTTCGCGACGGCATCCCATATGCGATCGATTTCACGAACCCGGCGCCCGACGCGGATCGCGCTTCGGTCGGCGAGGAAAACTTTGCGTGGGTCATCGGCGCGATGACCGAGATGCTTATCGAGCGCGCGCTCCATCCTCAACCTTACTCGATCACCGGAACCTGGCCGCAACGGATCGCGAGCCGCGAGGCGACACGATGAAGCCGTCGCTTCGCCTCGGCATTGAAGAAGAATTCCAGGTCATCGATCCGCAGACGCGCGAGCTCAAGCCGTCGATTCACGAGCTCTTCGCGCAAGGCGAATCAACCTTCGGCGAACACATGAAACGCGAGCTGCACACGCCGGTCGTCGAGCTGACCTCCCCGATCTGCGCGTCGATCGCCGAGGCGCGCCATCAGGTCACACGACTGCGCTGCGAGATCATTACGCTCGCTGAACGCAACGGGTTAGCGATCGCGGCATCGGGGACGCACCCGATGACGAAGTGGGAAGACGTTCCGATGAGCACGGGCGAACACTACGATCGCCTCGTGTACGAGCTACAACTCGTCGCGCGCGCGAATCTCATCTTCGGGCTCCACGTGCACGTGGCGATCGAAGACGAAGACGCACGGCTCGCTGTCGCGAACGGCGCGCGGTACTTTCTGCCGCATATCTTCGCGCTCTCGGTGAACTCGCCGTTCTGGAGCGGCACCAACACCGGCTTCAAAAGCTTTCGCGCCAAAGTGTTCGAGCGATTTCCGCGTACGGGAATCCCCGACGTGTTCGACACGCTCGATGATTGGAACAGCTTCGTCCGCACGCTCGTGCTCACGAACACCATCCAGGACGCGAAATCGATCTGGTACGATCTGCGCATCCATCCGCATTTCCCGACGCTGGAATTTCGTATCTGCGACATCCCGATGCGCATCGACGAAACGATTTGCATCGCCGCGATCTTCCAAGCACTCACGTACAAGCTCTGGCGGCTCTACGATCAAAACCAGGGTTGGCGGATGTACCGCTCGGCGCTCATCGCCGAGAACAAGCAACGCGCCGCTCGCTTCGGGCTCGACGGGACGCTCATCGATCTGGGTAAGCGCAAGGAAGTCGCGATCGAGCCGTTGCTCAACGAACTGCTCGCGTTCATCGACGACGTCGTCGACGAGCTGGGCTCACGCGGCGAGGTTGAGTACGTTCACACGATCGTGCGCGATCGTCCCGGCGCGGATCGGCAACTGCGCGTTTTTGAACAAACGCAGAGCCTGCCGGCGGTCGTCGACCACATCATCGCCGAGACGAAAATGGGAATTACGCCGTAAGTGACCAGTTCCACCTCATCCCCATCGGGGATCAGCCCCGCGGCGATCGTTCGTGTCGACTCGGTCGCGGCGATCCCGCCTCCGGCTCACGCAGTCGTCGACGTGGCGATCCTCGACATGAATCATGGCTTTCCGAACATCGGCCACGATGCGATCGTCGACGCGATCTCCACGGTCGCACGCGACCTACGCGCAACGCTCGACGCGGGCGGACGTTCGCTACGCATCGTCTCGCTCGCGGTGCGCGATAAGCACGTCGTCCCCGCTGCGGGACGATTCGGTCTGTTGGTCGGGACGGGCGGACCCGGACACATCGATCCAAACCTCAATACGGCCGAAGGCGAAGATACGATCATCGAAGATGGCCGATGGGAGCGTCCGCTGCACGCGCTCTTCGACGCGGCGATCGCCGACGAGCGCGTCGCGATCCTCGGTGTATGCCACACGTACGGGATCCTGTGCCGTTGGGCCGGTATCGCGGATCCGATCTTGCGTGACCGCGTCACGGGTGGGAAAAGCATCGGCGTGCGGATGACGCGCTTAACCGACGCGTCGCTCGCGCATCCGTGGTTCGAGCAGATGGTGCGTGCGCTCGACGGACGCCGCACCTTCCCGGTTGTCGACTCGCGCTATTACGATCTTGTGCCGCGACCGGGTGATCTGCCGTCGCGGATGAGCGCGCTCGGCTATGAAGCCGCAACGGGCGACTTGCCTGCGAAAGCGCTCACGATGGTCGAGTTCGCGCGCACGGCCGACGGAACGACGCCGCGTATCTTCGGTGTTAACCATCATCCCGAGGTCGCATCCAGCGACGATCTCGAGCGCACGCTCGATGAAAAACTCGCAATCGGCGAGATCTCGGCAACCGTGCATGAGTCCCGTTCGTCGATTCTCGCCGAACTGCGCCGGCCGGAATCGGACGAACGCGCTCGACTTATCGGCAGCGCGTACACGTTCACCAACCTCATCCGCTATCACGTGGAACGGCTCATCGCCGCCTAATTCTTGAACCCGCGGTATCGCCGAATCTATAACGCCGCGTATGAGGATGCGCGGTATCGCGGGTACGTCGCCGATTTGGAACGGCGCGCCGGAACATCGGCCGGTTTTCGCCTCGCGGAGTCACCGGTGTTCTTCGACCCCGAGTTCATCGCGTCGGCCGAACGCGCGGGATACGAGATCATCGAACAATTGCGCGATCCAGCGCGAGCCGAAGCGTTGCGATCGTTCATTCCGGAACGTTGGCGCGCGCCGGGTCAAGGTGAGGCGCCGACGTTCGCGGTCCTTGATTTCGCCGCCGCGCGCGAAGGCGATCGCATCGTGCCGCGTTTGATCGAACTTCAGGGCTTTCCGTCACTGCTCGCGTTCTCGGCGATGCAAACCGATGCGTGGAACGCCGCGCTTGCGGGCATCGACGGTTTACCGCAAAGCTGGTCGAGCCGTCATGGGCTCACGCGCGAAGCGGCGCGCGAACTTGGACGGCGCACAATCGTCGACAACGCCGATCCGCGCATGGTCGCGCTCGTGGACCTCGATCCGCCGCATCAAAAAACGCTCTGCGATTTCGTCGCGACGAAACGGCTCTTTGATGTTGACGCGGTCGACATACGCGCGCTACGACGACGTGGCAACAAGCTGTATCGACCCGACGCGAGCGGAGCGGAGGTGCCGGTCGAACGCATCTTCTACCGGATGGTGATCGATGAGGTTGAGCGCACCGGATGCGCGTTACCGTTCGATCTACGCGAGGATCTCGATGTCGCCTGGACGCCGCATCCGAACTGGTTTTGGTTGTGGTCGAAAGCCTCGCTACCGTATCTCGATCATCCGGCGGTTCCCAAAACGCGGTTGCTCTCGGCGCTTACGAGGACGCCGCGGGATCTCGACGGCTACGTGCTCAAGCCGCTCTTTTCGTTCGCGGGCGGCGGCGTAAACGTCGCCCCGCGCGCGAGCGATCTGGATGCGATCCCGCCGGCGGATTACGGCGCGTGGTGCATTCAAGAGAAAGTCGAATACGGCGGCGTTATCCCCGCCACCGACGGCGGAGACGTGAAGCTCGAAGTGCGGTTGATGTACCTGCGCCCCGACAACGAGCGTGTCTTTACGCTCGCACAAAACCTCTGCCGGCTCTCGCGCGGCTCGATGATCGGCGTCGATTACAACCGCGACCGCACGTGGGTCGGCTCGTCCGTCGGCATCTCGCCCGATGAGCCGCGTTAGCGCGGTTCCCGCTCGCCGCCGTTCATCGAGCGAGGTTCCGCGTTCGTCCTCGCCGCCGGCGCGACGTTCGTCGCCCGCGCGGGCGGCGCCGCGTTCACCGTTTGCGGTGCAGGCGCGACATGTGTCGGGGCCGCGCCCTGCGTCATGCGAACGCCCAAGGACGATGCGCCCGGCGCTTCGCGCACGCGCGGCGCGACGGCGTGCACGCTTGCGGGAGCACCGCTCGAGGTCGCACGCCGCACGTTCCGGACATCCGGCGGAGTGTTCGGAACCGCTCCGGCCGCGGGCACGACCGCGCCGGTCACCCCGCGACTGCGAGCGAAGCGGTCCCACGAATCCGATGGCGCCGGACGTTGCACGGCGTTGTTCGTCGGCATTGCGTTCGTCGTGCGTTCGAGCGATCGCGTACGAAATTGCACACCGTTTGCTGTCGGCTGCACGGCTTGCGCAGACGTCGGCGCGACCGTTCGCGTCGCAGGGGACGCAGCGGCGGACGCCGCCGGAGCCGTGAATGCGGCGGGCACCGTCGTGGACGGACGAACCACCATCCGCATCACGTCACGCTGACGCTCAAACGGCAAGCGCGGTGCGCTTTGCGTTGTCGACATCGCGAAGCGTTGTGCGCCGAACGCCGCGGCGAGCGGAGCTGCACGCTCGACGGTGCGATCGCTGTATCGTAAGTTCGCGGCCGTCGGCACGACCGGTAACGCGCCGCGAACGACGTTGACGTTGCGCAACTGCGCGGGCGCGATGCGCTCCGGATGCGCGAAATTTCCGCTCTGGAGATATCGCGCATGCAGGGACGTGATCGCGTTCGGCACCGGTGCGTTCTGAAACACGTTCGTGATGTTGTTCGTGACGTAGTTGTTGACCACGTTGCCGTAGCCGCTGCCGCGATATCCGTAGCCGTACCACGGCCGGTACGGCTCGAACGGTGCGAGCGGCACCCACCCGACCTCGCCGAAGCCGAGCCCGAAGCCGCCCGAACCGAAGGTGAAAAATCCGACGAGCGCCGGACTCCACAGGGGGCGGGCACCCAACGCCGGACCCGGCGGATACCACAACCAGCCGTACCTGTTCGCGTAAAACCAGCGGCCGTAATGGTAGGGCGTCCAGCCCCACGGCTCGGCGCCGATCCAGGTCCAACCGAAGCGATCTTCCCACGCCCAGCGACCGTCATGATACGGCGACCAGCCGGCAGCTTCCGCGGGCGCCCAAGCGCGGCCATAGCCGGGCGCGTCGACCCATCGACCATACGTTGCGAGATCGCCGTAGCCTTCGACATACGGGTTCACGTCGGCGCTCGCGAGCCCGCGGGTGAGGATCCGGTCGCGGTCGGCGTTGAAGCGATCGAACTCGTCGAACGCGACGGCGCCGATCGTCGAGAGGCTCGGCGCGGAGGCCGGGCCGGAGGCCAGCAGCGTCGTGCCGGAGGTGATGATGCGCGTGCCCTGCGGGGTTGCGACGTCGGCGCTTCCGCGGCGCACCGTCACGAGCGTGCGCCCGTCCTCGTCGACGCCGATGCGATAATCGCCCGGTTCATCCGGACGCACCGTCAAGGAGGGCGTATCGATCTGCGCGCGCTTGTCGGCGGCCCGCAGGAGCGCGACCTCGACCGTCCCTTGCGCCACCTGCATCTGACGCTCGCCAGTCGCGGCGAGCCGGGTGAAGCGGATCTGGGCGTTTTCCGCGAGCCGAACGATCGCGGTGCCGTCGAGTTGGATCTCCGCCCGCGACGCCGCACCAGTCGTCACGTAGTCGGCGCCGAGAATCGGCGCGTTCACCGCTCCCGCAATCACGCCCGGTGCGTCGCCGCGTTCGATGTTCACCGTTCCCGCAATAACGCTCAGCCGCGCGACGCCCGGATCGGCCGCACGGGCCGCCGGTTCGTCCGCTCGCGCCGCCGCCGAAGCACCGCCTAGGAGTACCGCGGAGAGAACAAACGCGGCCAAGCGCCGCGCGCGGAAGTCGACCATACACGCCTCGTTCGATATCATCGCCAGCGCCGAGCCGCCGTCGATCCCGGTACTTCCCATAACGTTTCCCAACGTCGAAACGGCGCGTTTTCGTTACGTTTTTCCGGACGAAACGCCGCCTTCAGCGGATGTACGAGCCACCGTTCACGTCGAGCGTCGAGCCGTTGAGGTGGTCGGCAAGCGGCGATGCGCAAAAGGCGATCGCGTTCGCGACGTCTTGCGGACGGGCGATGCGCCCGCTCGGGATCTCGCCCTCGATCTCGGCGCGGCGCGCCTCGAGCTCGCTCGTCGCCATGTCGGTTTCGACGAAGCCCGGCGCGATGGTGAACGCGAGGATGCCGTCGCGGGCGCAGCTGCGTGCGATCGACTTGGTCAGGTTCGTCAGGGCCGCTTTGCTCGCGCCGTAATCCGCGAAGATCAGCTCGCCGCGATGCGCTGCCCGCGACGTGACGTTCACGATCCGCCCGCCGCCGCGTTCGCGCATCGGGCGCATCGCAAGCCACGCGAGGTGCGCCGGTCCGAACGTGTTCACCGCGAACGTGCGCTCCCAGCCCCGCCGCCACGCGGCGTAATCGTCACCGCCGAACCGGTTCTCGGCGAAGATCCCGGCGTTGTTCACAAGCGTATCCAGCCGTCCGAAACGCGCGACGCATCGGTCGACCACGTGCGGCAACCCGTCGTAGTCCGCGACGTCGCACTTGATCGCCGCAACGCGGTCGCCGATTTCGCTCACGAGCGCTGCGGCGGCGTGATCGCTCGCGACGTAGGTGAACGTCACGGCCGCACCCGCGGCATGCAGCGTACGCACGGTGGCCGCGCCGATCCCGCGCGTGCCTCCCGTCACGAGCGCGCTTTGGCCCGTAAGATCGATCGCGAGCATCGCGTCCGCGCGCTTACAGGCCGAGCGCGGCGGAGTCCGCGCGCGGATCGGCGCCGCCGGCGAGCGTTCCTTCGTGCCGCAGCACCTGGATCGCGCTTGCGTGACCCATCAGGTTCTCGTACGCGCCGATCACGCCGACGTCGTGTCCGCGCTCGATCCACGACCCAAGTACGGACGGATCG
>JAABUQ010008741.1_pt1 | contig 14043 bp, 14 predicted proteins | sample 5560001 | NCBI WGS metagenome assembly JAABUQ01 (sample SAMN10711888, study PRJNA513371) | rock metagenome | isolation source: Antarctica rocks | place: Antarctica: Victoria Land, Finger Mt nord | collected 2015-12-18
GCCGGGTTCGCCCGCTTCCTGTCCGGCAGCTACAGCGGCGTGGTCGGCCTGCCGCTGTTCGAGGTGGCGCAACTGCTGCGCGGGCGCGGCTACCCCGTGCCGTGAGCGCGCGCATCCTGGTCGCGTGCAGCCCGGGCGAACTGCGGGCGGCGGTGCTGGGGAATGACGGGCTGATCGACTATGCGCTATGGCGGCCGGGCCGCCCGGACGGGGTGGGCGACCTGTATCGCGGCCGTGTTGTAGCCCGCGTACCTGCCATGGCCGGGGCCTTCGTCGCGCTGCCGGATGCCGAGGGCTTCCTGCCGGACAGCGAGGGCACAGACGCGGTGTCGGACGGCATGGCGGTGGCCGTGCGGATCACCCGGTCGGCCCAGGGCGGCAAGGGTCCACGCCTCAGCGCCCGCGTCAGCGACGCCGACCGTGCCCTGGCCGGCGCCGGACCGCCGGCGTTGCTGGCCCGCGGACCCGGCGCGGTGCAGCGTCTGGCCGCCCTGCATCCCACGGCGCCCATACAAATCGACGACCCCGGCGTGGCCGCGGCACTCCGCCCGATGCTGGGCGAGCGGGTCACGGTCGGGGCTGTGCTGGACGACGCGCTGGCCGGCTCCATCGACGCGTTGGCCGGTCCCAGCGTCGATCTGCCTGGCGGCATGCGTGCCAGCATCCATCCCACGCCCGCTTTGGCCGCCATCGACGTGGACGCCGGCAGTGCCAGCGCCGACCGGCGGCCGAAGCATGCGGCGCAGATGGCGGCCAACCGCGCCATGCTGCCCGCCCTGGCCCGGCAGATCCGGCTGCGCAACCTATCCGGCGCCATCGTGGTCGATGTGGCCGGGCTGGGCGTGCGGCAGCGGGCCGCGCTGACACCGGACTTCGCGGCGGCGCTCGCCGGCGATCCCCTCCGACCGCGCTTCCTCGGATTTTCGGCGTTGGGCCTTGCGGAGATCATGCGCCCCCGCGTCCATCCGCCGTTGCATGAACTGCTGAGCGGCCCGCACGCCGCGGGTCTATCGGCGTTGCGGACAGTCATGCAGGCCGCTGCCGCCGAGCCTGCGGCGGCGTTCCGGCTGCGCGCCGCCCCGGATGTCGCGGCGGCTTTGGCCCAGGACCCGGCGGCCCTGCCCAACCTTGCACGGCGCACCGGGCGTCCCTTGATTGTGACGTCCGACCCGTCGCTGCCGCCGGGCCGCACCGCGATTGAAAGGACAGCCCGTGCCTGACGCATCATCGCCGAAGCCCGCAGCACAGCCCTGCCCGATCTGCGGCAAGCCCGTCCCAACCGGGGGCGCCGCGACGGCCCGGGTACGCCCGTTCTGCTCGGCCCGTTGCGCCGACGTGGACTTGGGCCGCTGGTTCGGGGGCGCCTACGCGATCCCCGGCCCGCCGCCGGAACTGGACGAGGACCCGCCGGACAGCAGCTTCGAGACCGGCGGTTTATATCGCGGCTGAGCCGCCAGCCGGGCTTGATCCGCGGGACCGGCTGGGCTAGCAAGCTGCTTCGTCGGACCTGCGTATGTCCGGCCGTGGCCCAGGTAGCTCAGCTGGTAGAGCATGCGACTGAAAATCGCAGTGTCGGTGGTTCGACTCCGCCCCTGGGCACCATTTTCTTGCTGGACATGTGCTGGCACCGTGCAAGACAAGATTCCTGTTCTCTACCGCGCGAAAGTGGTTGTTCCAACGACCACGCTTCATGGCGGAAAGAAGAGCCTCATGACGATATGGTCCTTGCCCAGCGTATCATCGGCAATGAAATTTTCTTCGGCGAACCCCTGAGCACAGTTCCTTGTTGAAGGACGTTTCCGCCTATGTAGCAGCGAGATCAAATATGCCAGATATCGAGGTTTTTCTCTGAAGCCGTCCCCTCGCGCATGCCTCATGAAGTTTTCTACCGTGGGACACAGTGTAGGGAAGCTCAGTGTATCCATGCCCACTTGATTGTGGGATGGCAGCAACAGAACAACGCTGTTAAATGTTCAGCCGACTTTCGCCGGTCTCTTTAAAGGTGTGCTAAGCTCAGCGACACGTTTTGAGAAAATGGCGGAAAGGGCAGTATCAATCTCGGTCAGCTTGTCCGTAGAGATTTCGCCCCCGGTGAGCTGACCGAAGTCAAAGTTATATCTTTTCGGGCCACCCTCGGTGAAATCGAAAATCCGACCCGCCCGCTCCTTCTTGTAGAACACGACGAACTTACCCTTGTAATCGCGATATTCTACCTTCGCAATTTCATCAAATAGCGCGTCCTCTTTCACAAGGAAGGACAAACGCCGTTTCACATAATGAAAAACTTCCAACTCTGTTTCAGTTGTGACAATGCCGTCATCTCCCTTGAGTGGCGTGTCCAGCACAGCCACCTCCGGTCCGATTGCGGCCTTGTCGCTTTCTAACCCCTTGGTCGGGAGGTCCAACCGCTGTAGGATGCGGATGCTGACGAATTCTCGGAACGCACTCCGCGTCAGGTCGATGTACTCCGTCAGAGCTTTGGACCGGATATGGCTGAGACCGGCGTTCTGCAATAGCATCCTGACAAATTGCTCATTCGGCTCCTCTGCCAATTTGGCAATCTGCTGGACAAGATTCTGGAATATGAGCTTTCGTTTTGCTTCCGCACCAATATTCTCCGGGTCGAACTTGCTTTTCTGGAGGCTCCTGAGTCCCTCATCGACCGAGTTCTCAATCTTGCCTTTGGCAATCTCACGAAGGTCGAGGACTAGAAAGGCTGTCATATCCATCATATTCGGCTCATCAGAGTCGGCATAAAACTCGTACAATAATCCATCGGTGATAACGCCCATTTTAACCGTGGGCGCGGCATTGAAATACGAACGCAGTTGGCCGCGCTCATCCTTGAGCGGCATGCCGACCGTCTTGCATTCGATCGCAATGATCGGTTTTTCGCTTTTCAAAATTGCAAAGTCGACCCGGTTCTTGTACTTTTCCGAGAAGTCGGCGCCGTGCTCAGGACAGACCTCGTCAGGGTTGCGGTCGTCGTATCCTAGAAAATTCAGGAACGGCAGTATCAGAAAAAGCTTCGTGCTCTCCTCGTTGACGCATCTAGGCGCGAGGGCCACGGCACGTTCCGCAAAAACCCTAATTTCTGTCGAAACTCGTCAGACATGCCACGCCCCGTAACTTTTTGCCGACAAATCCTATAGCGGGCAGGCCGTCAAGCATAATTGCGAAATGAACGGAATCGTAAGCATTCGTCGACTGCACTAAAGGTTGTAAGTCACAGCATCGTTGGTCCGACCCTGCCCCTGAGTACCATAACTTCTTAACCCGTACAAGATGCGGTCCGCTCGGTTTGAGGTGGCGTTGCGCATGAGGCCACGGACTCCTTTCCTGAGAATGCCTGTCGATCTCTAACAATTACCACGCTGATAGAGGTCGCCGGCAGCCCCAGCGCGACCTTGGTGCCGACGTTTAGCCTGGACTGGTAAACGCCGGCTCTATGAGCGCCGGGGCGGGCGGCGCGTCGTCGAAGCTAGGGCGTCCCGTCAAATACCGCCAATGGTGCCACAGCAGCCGGGCCGCCAGGGCGCGGCTCGGGCGCCAAACGTCGGCCAGCAAGCGCAACGCCCTCGGGTTCGGCCGGCACGGCAGGCCCAGGATGTCGGCCGCAGCGCCTGCCAGCGCGATGTCCCCGGCCGGGAACACGTCTTGCCGTTGCAGCGCGAACAGCAGATAGACCTCTGCCGTCCAGGGACCGAGGCCACGGACGGCAATAATTTCGGCGATAACGCCGAGGTCCGGAAGCCGCGCCAGCGCCTCCGCCGAAAGCTGTCCGTTGGCAAACGCCTCGGCCAACGACCGCGCATGCGCCACCTTGGGCCGGGACAGCCCAACGCCGCGCAGGATCGCCTCATCCGCCGCCAGCAGCCCGTCCGGCTGCAATAGGCGCGGGTGCGCCTCCAGCCGCCGCCAGATCGCAAGCGCCGCCTGATTGCTGATCTGCTGCCCGACCACGATCTGCAGCAGCCCGGCGAACCCGCCGCCGCGGACGCGCCAGGGCAGCGGACCCGCCGCCGCTTCGATGCGGGCCAGCCGCGGATCGGCGGCAACGAGCGCGTCCAGCGCGGCGCGCATCGCGTCCGGCGGGTGCGGGAATGCGGTCAGCGGGACAGCGTGCGGCCAAACACCGGGCCGGCGCGCATCAGCGAGGCCGCACGGCGCGGGACGGGATCACCGGGTCTGGCAACGGATCAGCGGGTTGGGGAAGTCGGCGCAGCCGGGAAAGGCGATCTCGTTCTCCCCCCGGCGCTGCACGTGCAGCTCGTCGGGCGAGGCGCAGCCGAAGCCGTTCGCATGCCCGACGCCGTTGTCCAGCAGGCCGGAGCCGCCGCCCGGCGCTGCGGCGAAACGGAACTCGGTCCCCTGCGGCGAGCTGCGCGCCGTCTCGATCTCGCGCTGCGTCAGCACCTGCTCGGTCAGGGTGGCGCGAAGCACGAGGTCGCGGGTGAAGATCACCACCGGCTGCGACAGGCAGACCTGGTTCGACAAGCCTCCCGGCACCGGGAATATGCCGCCGGTCCAGGTGCCGAACAGCCAGGCATGCGGCGGCTGGTGGGTGTCCTGGGCCGCGGCGGAAGCGCCGCCGGGCGATGCCGCCAAGGCAAGCGAAAGTGCTGCGGCAAATCGGAGGGCGGAGCGGCGCATCATTGAAGGTCCAGTCTTGAGGGTTCCACAAATCCTAACGGCCGGACGGGCGGCAAGGAAGCCGCGGGATTTGCGGAGGGCGGCGCGGCGTGGCATGGCACGGCCATTGTCTGGAGAGATGCCATGCTCCGCCGCTTCTACGACCGCGTGCTCGCCTTGTCCGCCGACCGGCGCGCGCCGGTTTGGCTGGCGCTGATCAGCTTCGCCGAAAGCAGCTTCTTCCCGGTGCCGCCCGATGCGCTGCTGATCCCCATGGCGCTGGCCCGGCCGGAGCGGGCATACCGCCTCGCGCTGATTTGCACCCTGGCGAGCGTGGCCGGCGGCGCGCTGGGCTACTTCATCGGCTACGCGCTGTACGACCAGGTCGCAGGCCCGCTGATCCGCTTCTACCATTACGAAGACGCGGCCCAGGCGTTCGTGGACAAGTTCAACCAGTACGGGCTTTGGGTCATCCTGATCAAAGGCTTGACGCCGATTCCTTACAAGATCGTCACCATCACCTCCGGCCTCGCGCATTTCAACTTCGGCGTGTTCATGGCTGCCAGCGCGCTGACCCGGGGAGCGCGGTTCTTCCTGGTGGCCGCGCTGCTCCGGCAGTTCGGCGAGCCGGTGCGCGAGTTCATCGAGCGCCGGTTGACCCTGGTGACGAGCCTGACCGCGGCGGGCATCGTGGGCGGCGTTCTCCTGCTTAAGTTCGTCTGACCAGCACGGCGCGGATCTCGTCCAGGATCGCCGGGTCGTCGATGGTGGGCGGGGCCGGGGCGTCGTCTCCGTCGGCCAGCTTGCGGATGCTGCCCCGCAGGATTTTGCCGGACCGGGTCTTGGGCAGGCGCTGCACGACTCGGGCGTCCTTGAACGCGGCGACCGGCCCGATCCGTTCGCGCACCAGCGCCACCAACTCTTGGGCAACCGCCCCAGGGTCCCGCTCCGCGCCGGCCTTCAGCACCACGAGGCCGAGCGGCACCTGGCCTTTCAGCGCGTCGGCCGCGCCCACCACGGCGCATTCCGCCACATCCGGGTGGTCCGCCAGCACCTCCTCCATCGCGCCGGTGCTCAGGCGGTGGCCGGCGACGTTGATCACGTCGTCCGTGCGCCCCATCACCCACACGTCGCCGTCAGCGTCCACCTGGCCGGCGTCGCCGGTGCGGTACCAGCCGGGGTAGTCGAGCAGGTAGGCCGTGCGGAACCCCTCCATGTTGCGCCACAGCGTCGGCGCGCAGCCCGGCGGCAGTGGCAAACGGATCGCCAAATTGCCGACCTCGCCCGGCGGCAGCAAGGCGCCGCCGTCGTCCAGCGCGCGCACGTCGTAGCCGGGGCACGGGCGGCCGCCGGCGCCGGGCTTGAACGGGAACAGGCCGTAGCCGCGGAACCCGGCGGTGATCGGCCAGCCAGTTTCCGTCTGCCACCAATGGTCCACAACCGGCCGGCCCAGCTTGCCGGCGATCCAGTTGGCGGTCGGCGGATCGCACCGCTCGCCTGCCAGGAACAAGGCATCGAGGCGGCTCAGGTCATGCCGCGCCATGTGCCGCCCGTCCGGGTCCTGCTGCTTGATCGCACGCAGCGCCGTGGGCGCGGTGAACAGCACGCGGACCCCGTGCTGCGCGCAAACGCGCCAGAACGCGCCGGGGTCAGGGGTACCGACCGGCTTGCCCTCATACAGAACCGTCGTGCAGCCGGCGAGCAGCGGCGCATAGACGATGTAGCTGTGCCCGACCACCCAGCCCACGTCGCTGGCGCACCAATACACGTCGCCTGCCTCCGCGCCGTAGATCATGTGCATCGACGCCCGCAGCGCCACGGCGTAGCCGCCGGCGTCGCGCACCACACCTTTCGGCTTGCCCGTGGTGCCGGAGGTGTAAAGGATATAGAGCGGGTCGGTGGCGGCGACCGGGACAGGGGGGTGCGGCGCCGCGGCGGTTTCGGCTTCCGCAAAGTCATGGTCGCGCCCCGGGACCATGGCGGCGGCCAGCATCGGGCGTTGCAGGATCAGGCAGGCGTCGGGCTTGTGCGCGCTGAACGCGATGGCGGCATCCAGCAGCGGCTTGTAGGCGACGACGCGCCCCGGCTCCAGCCCGCATGATGCGGAGACGATCGCCCGCGGCCCGGCGTCCTCGATGCGCTTGGCAAGCTCGGCGGCGGCGAAGCCCCCGAACACGACGGAATGCACGGCGCCAAGCCGGGCGCAGGCCAGCATGGCGATCACCGCCTCCGGCACCATCGGCATGTAGATCACGACGCGGTCGCCGGCCCCGACGCCCAGCGCCGCGAGCGCTCCGGCCACCCGGGCAACCCGGTCGTGCAGCTCGGCGTAGGTGTGGGTCCGGACCTCGCCGGCCATCGGGCTGTCCCAGATCAGCGCGGCCTGCCCGCCGCGCCCGGCCTTCACGTGGCGGTCCAGGCAATTCTCCGAAACGTTGAGCATGCCGCCCGCGAACCACTGGCCGGCAACGCCGAGGCCCATGTCGAACACCCGGTCCCAGCGCCGGGTCCAGGCGATGCCCTCGGCCGCCTCCGCCCACCATGCCTCGGGGTCGGCCTGCCAGCTTGCGTAGGCCGCGGGGTAGGTGCTGGTCGGTTCGGTTTCATTCATGACGGACGCCCCTGCCGCTTGCTGATGTTTGTGCGGCGCCTCGCCGGGGCGTCGCCAGTTCGGGGGGTGGTCCCCCATGTCGATGATGCCGCAAGCGGGGCCGCGCGTCTTGACGGAACATGGCGTTTTCAGGCCCGGGATCGCGGTCCGCAGCGAAATTGCCCGCGCGCCGTGCCGGCGGCGGTGGCAGGATGCCGGCCATGACCCCTCGCCCGCTCGGACCGCCCGTTGATCCCACGCCCCGCCCCTTGCCGGCGCGCACCGCCTTGCGCGGGCAGTCCGTGGTGCTCGAACCGCTGCACCGGCGCCACGCCGAAGAGCTTTGGCAGGCGGCGCAGCAAGACCCGGCCGCGAATGAAAGCTGGGACTACCTGGGCTACGGCCCATTCCCCTCCAGCGAGGAGATGGCCGCCTTCGTCGCCGGGTTTGCCAGCACGCACGATCCGATGGCCTGGGCCGTGCGCCCTGTGGCGACCGGCGCCGTGTCGGGCTGGCTCACGCTGATGGACATCCAGCCGGCGCACGCGGCCATCGAGTTGGGCCACATCTGGTTCGCACCCCGCATGCAGCGCACCCGGGCGGCGACGGAGGCGATGTTCCTGCTGCTGCGGCTCGCGGCCGACGATCTCGGCTACCGCCGGCTGGTCTGGAAGTGCAACGCGCTGAACGCGCCATCCCGCCGGGCGGCGGAGCGGCTGGGCTTCATTTATGAGGGCACGCTGCGGGCGCATTACGTCATCAAGGGGCGGCTGCGGGACACGGCGTTCTTCAGCATCGTGGGCGACGAGTGGCCGCCCTGCCGTGACGCGCTGCTGGCCTGGCTGGACCCGGCGAACTTCGCCCCGGACGGCACGGCCCGGCGCGGCCTGGCCGAGATCAGGGCCGGCCTCACCGCCGCGCCCTGAGCGCCGGGCCGGTCAGAGCTGCACGGCCTGCACCGCGGTTTCCAGCTCGGCGAAGCTCGGCATGTGCTGGTTCGGCGCCATCTTGCGCCCGGTCTCCACGCTGATCTGCGGGGCGTTGCCGTGCAGGTGGGCGACCAGCACGGCGCGGATCACCTCGAAGTACTTGCTTTCCTCCTCGATCACCCCCTTGAGCCGGGCCGCGAAGGGTCCTGCCATGCCGTAGGCCAGCAGCACGCCCAGGAAGGTCCCCGTCAGCGCGCCGCCGATCATGGCGCCCAGCACCGCCGGCGGCTCGTTGATGTGCGACATCGTCTTGATCACGCCCAGCACCGCCGCGACAATGCCGAGCGCCGGCAGGGCGTCCGCCATGCTCTGCAGCGCGTGGGCGCCGTGCATCTCCTCATGCAGGGTCTTCTTCAGCTCGCGGCCCATCAGGTCCTCGATCTGGTGCGGGTCGTCAGCGTTCATGCCGACCATGCGCAGGTAGTCGCAGATCATGTCACGGGCGTGATGGTTGGCCAGGATGCGCGGGAACTTCTGGAAGGCGCTGCTTTCCATCGGGTTCTCGATATGCGGCTCCAACGCCATGGGTCCTTTGGTGGCGGCCAGGCGGGAGAACAGGAACAGCAGGCTCAGCAGCTCGACGTAGTGCGGCTTGGTGAACTTCGCGCCGCCCACGATCTTCTTGAAGCCGCCCAGGGTGTGCTTCACGTTGTGCATGCTGTTCGACATCACGAAGGTGCCGATGGCCGCGCCGCCGATGGTCAGCAGCTCGAACGGCATCGCCTCGATCAACGGCTCCAGGCTGCCGCCGGATAGGATGTAGCTGCCGAACACGCAGGCCAGCAGGAAGCCGAGACCGCCGATGGTCAGCATGGCTCAGCGCCCCCCAGCCGCGGGCCGGTCACGCAGGACCAGGACGGCAATGCGGCGGTTCGCCGCCGCCAACGGCTCGGCCGGCAGCAGCGGGTCGCGGTCGGCATGGCCCGCCACGCTGCGGATTCGCGCCTCCGGCAAGCCCGCGTCGGTCAGCAGCCGGCGCGTGGCGTTGGCCCGCTCCGCCGAAAGGTCCCAGTTGCTGCGGTCCCCGCCGCGATACGGCGCCGCGTCGGTATGGCCGTCGATTGCGATGGGCTGCGTGAGGCGCAGCAGCACTGGGGCCACCTTGGACAGCAGAGCCCGGGCGCGGTCGTTCAGCGCGGAGGTACCGAAGCCGAACATCGGTTGCCGGTCCTCGTCCAGGATCTGGATGCGCAGCCCCTCGGGCGTGAGGTCGATGGCGAGTTGCTTTGCCAGCCCGGCGAGGGCCGGGTCCGCGCGGACGGCCTCGCGGATTTGCTCCGCCGCCCGCTCGAACGCGGCGCGCTCACGCTGCTCGCGCTCGGCCTCGGCCGCTGGGTCCTTGACGGGCGGCGGCGTCCGGGCTGCCGGCGGGCGCGCCGCGTCGGGCGGCTCCGTTGCTTGGACGTTGGGCGCTTGGCCGTTGGCCACCTGCGCCGCCGCGCCGTCATCCTGTGCCACGGTGAGCAGCGACGGCCCGCTGGTCCGCGGCTTCGACGGCGCCGAGTCGTCATCCTCGCTGTCGTCCGGGCTCATGATCGGATGGGTCGGGCCGGGCGTGAGCTGAACCGCGCCGCGGTCCGAGGCCAGCGACCCTTCAACGTTCGGCGTCAGCCCGCCGAACGGCGCACCGAAGCCGGAGCTGTTGCGCGACGTCACGCTGCTGGGGCTGAAGTAATCCGCCAGGCCGATCCGCTGCGCCTCCGTGGTGGCGTTCAGCAGCCACATCAACAGGAAGAACGCCATCATCGCCGTGACGAAGTCGGCGTAGGCCACCTTCCACGTGCCGCCGTGATGCCCGCCCTCGACCACCTCCTCCTTGCGGATGATGATCGTTGGCTTGGCATTTTTCTTCGTGCCGCTCATACCCAACCCTCGCCCCAAACCCACCGACGTCGCGGCAAGATGCGGCAGAAGGCTTAATGCTTCGCTAATGCAGCAATTCAGGCGGCCAAGGCCCGCGCGAACACCGCCGGGTCCACGTTGCCGCCGCTCAGCACGGCGCCCACCACGCGCCCGCGCGCATCGAAACGACCGGACAGCAAGGCCGCCAGGCACACGGCGCCGCCGGGTTCGACGACCAATTTCAGATGGGTGAAGGCAAAGGCGATGGCTGCCAGCACCTCGGCGTCCGTGACCGTGATGCCGCCCGCGAGCCGGGTGCGGTTCACCGCGAAGGTCAACTCACCCGGCATCTTGGCCAGCAGGGCGTCGCAGAGTTCCGAAGCGCCCGGCGCGTTGCCCACCCGCTCGCCGCCGCGGAGCGAGCGCCCGGTGTCGTCCGAACCCTCCGGCTCCACGGCGATGATCTCGGCGCCGGGCCGCACGCCTTCGGCGGCCAGCGCCCACCCGGCGATCAGGCCGCCGCCGCCCGTGCAGACCAGCAGCGCGTCGACTGGCAGATCGCCCGCGTCCTCGAACAGCTCCAGCGCCGCAGTGCCCTGCCCGGCGATGACGTGCGGATGGTCGAACGGCGGGATCAAGGAGGCGCCGGTGCGCTCGACGTATTGCCGGGTCAGCGCCTCCCGGTCGTCGGTCGCCCGGTCGTAGTGCACGATCTCCGCCCCCCAGCGCCGCGTGCTGTCGATCTTCACCTGCGGCGCGTCGGCCGGCATGAAGATCGTGGCGGCGGCGCCGATGGACTGCGCGGCGCAGGCCAGCGCCTGGCCGTGATTGCCGGAAGAGTGCGTCACCACGCCGGCCCGCCGCTCGGCCTCGGTAAGCTGCAAAGCGGCATTGGTCGCGCCGCGCAGCTTGAAGCTGCCGGTCTTCTGCAGGACCTCGGCCTTGAGCAGCACGGCGCCGCCGGTCAGCTCGTCCAACCGCGCGTTGCGCAGCGTGGGGGTGCGGACGACGCGCCCGGCGATCCGCCGGGCGGCGGCGGCCACGTCGTCATGGGTCGGAAGCTGCATCGTGCTCTCCTGGGTGCGGCAGGCTGGCGAAGGATGCGCCTGGCCGTTGCGTGACACGATAAACGCGGAACCGCTCCGCCTCCACCCCGTCCGGCACGCTGCCGCGGGTGCGGACCACCTGACCGACCTGTTGGGCCGTCGCCCAATAGGCCGGGTCCGGCGGCGCGGACCGGCGCTGGCTCACCAGCAGCAGCCCTGGCCCCGTGTCGCTGACCTGCGGCAGGCGAAACAGCGTCCAGCGATCCTCCGCCCCCAGCACCGGCACGCCCGGCGGCGCGCGCCAAGCAAGCAGGCTGGCGAGGCCGTACGCCTCGGATGCGACCCAATCCACGCCCTGCCGCCGCCGCATCGCTTCCAGGTCGCGGGACACCCCGTCCCAGCCGCCGAGCCGGATCAGGATCGGGTCCAGCCGTCGCGGCAGCGGGAACGGCGCCGCAGCGCCTTGCACATAAACCACCGCCGTGATCGCCAAGCCGAGCGCCACGGCGGGCCGCCACGAGCGCCAGCCCAGCCCGGCGGCGCAGACCGCGGCGGCGGGATACACGATGGCCGGCCAGTTCGCCTGCACCCGGTCCCCCACCGCGTGCTGCACGAATATCAGCAGGCCCGGCACCGTCAGCGCCGCGAGCAGCGACCAAGCCGGGTCCCGCCCGGCCGCGCGCCGGACGGCGACCCACACCCCGGCTGACAGCAGGATGAACACCAAGGGCGTCGCCAGGCCTGCCTGCCCGCCCAGCAGCTCCGACAAATGGCGCAGCGCGGCGCCCGGGTCCCAATTGCCGGTCCGCCCGCCCTGCTTGGCGAAGCTGGCCCAGCCGTGCTCCGCGTTCCAGAGCACCACCGGCGCGAACACCGCCGCGGCCAGCACGCCGCCCAGCCAGAGATAGGCGCTGCGGAACCAGCGGCGCAGCCCGGGCACCCACAGGAGCCACAGCACGATGCCGAGGCCCAGGAAGCCGCCAGTGTACTTGCTCGCGGCCGCGCACCCGGCGAACACGCCCACCGCCAGCCACAACCGCCCGTCGCCGGACCGCAGCAGCCGCGCCAGCGCCCACAGCGTCGCCGCCCAGAACAGCAGCAGCGGCGTGTCCGGCGTCATCGTCACCGCTCCCGCCCCGACCAGCAGCGTGCCGTTCAGCAGCGCCGCCGCGGGCAAGCCGAGCCGCCGCCCGGGGAACAGCAGCTCCGCCGTTTGCGCCACGAGCACCGAACCCACCGCGGCCGACAACGGCGCCAGCATCCGCACGCCCAGCGCGCCCTCGCCGGCAATCCAAATGCCCGCCTGAATCCACAACGCCACCATCGGCGGATGGTCGAGAAAGCCCGGCGCCAGCGCGTGCGACCACACCCAGTAGTACGCCTCGTCCTCCGACAGCGGCGTCGTCCCCGCGACGAGAAGGCGGATCAGGGTCAGGACAAGCAGAGCCAGCAGCGCCATGCGTTTCCGATCCGCCGGCGGCGCTGGCGCGTCAAGCGGGGCTGTGCCATCGTCGGCGACAACCGCTGCGCCGCGGGACGAAAGGCGATTTTTTAACACGGCCGGAGTGTTCCCATGATCTCGTTCATCGGCGCCATCATCATCGGCGGGCTTGCCGGGCTGGTGGCCAAGATGCTGACGCCAGGCCGCGACCCCGGCGGGTTCATCATCACCGTCCTGCTCGGGATCGCCGGCGCGATGGTGGCGACCTTCCTGGGCCAGGCGTTGGGCTGGTACCGTCCGGGCCAGTCGGCCGGGTTCATCGGGGCAGTGGTCGGCGCGGTCATCATCTTGCTGGTCTACCGCGCGGTCGCGCGCCCACGGACGTACTGACCGGGCCGCCGCTACAGTGGCACGCCGGCCAGGCTGCGGCTGGTGCGAATCGTCTGCAAGGTCTGCACCCGGCTCACCGAGGGGGCGCCGGTCAGGCGCTGGGTCAAGGCGTTCTCGTGCGCCGTGTCCCGCGCCACCAGACGCAGCAGGAAGTCGCCGCCGCCGCGGATCATGTGGCACTCCCGCACCTCGGGCCACTCCGCCACCTCCGCCTCGAACGCCGACAGCACCGTCTCCTTCTGGCTGTCGAGGCCAATCAGTGCGAAGAACACGATCTCCCATCCCAGGCGGGCCGGATCGGTGTCGGCGTGATAGCCGCGGATGATGCCGGCCTCCTCCAGTCGCCGGAGCCGGCGCAGGCAGGGCGGCGCCGTGATGTCGGCCCGCCGGGCCAGCTCGACATTGGTCATGCGGCCATCCACCTGAAGCTCGGCCAGGATGCGCCGGTCGATCTCGTCCAACTCCGCCACGTCGTCGCCATCAAGCTTCATCGGCCGGCTCATCCCCTATGCCACGCAACAATATTACGGAAGACCCGGCCTGAATACCCGCATGCGCAGTCTCGCTTGCGCGGCGCGGCGGCTCTGCCGATATGATCGGGTCAGCAAAGGAACCGCGCATGCCGCAGACGATCCATACCCAAGTCCTGATCATCGGCGCCGGGCCGGCCGGCTACACGGCCGCGATCTACGCGGCGCGCGGCGGGCTGGACCCGGTGCTGGTGTCCGGCCTGCAGCCCGGCGGACAGTTGATGATCACGACCGACGTGGAGAACTATCCGGGGTTCGAGAGCGCCATCCAAGGCCCCTGGCTGATGGAGCAGATGGCCAAGCAGGCCGAGCACGTCGGCACGCGGATAATCAGCGACCTTTTGATGAGCGTCGATTTCTCGCGCCGCCCGTTCCGTTGCGTGGGCGACTCCGGCGACGTGTACCTCGCCGAGACCGCCGTGATCGCGACCGGGGCGCAGGCGCGCTGGCTGGGCCTGCCGTCGGAGAAGCGGCTGCAGGGCGCGGGCGTGTCGGCCTGCGCGACCTGCGACGGGTTCTTCTACCGCGGCAAGCAGGTGGCGGTGATCGGCGGCGGCAACACCGCGGTCGAGGAGGCGCTGTA
>JAABUQ010008743.1_pt1 | contig 14043 bp, 10 predicted proteins | sample 5560001 | NCBI WGS metagenome assembly JAABUQ01 (sample SAMN10711888, study PRJNA513371) | rock metagenome | isolation source: Antarctica rocks | place: Antarctica: Victoria Land, Finger Mt nord | collected 2015-12-18
CTCGTTCCCATCAGAAATAGAAGCGCAGTGAGAGCTGCAGATTGCGTACATCGTCCGTCTTGCCCGTGATCTTGCCAAAGGTGGAAAGATTAGTAGGATCGAGATTAACGGAGTTCCAGTTTGGGTGATTGAAGGCGTTGAAGGCCTCGGCGCGGAACTGGAAGCCGATGCGTTCGTTGATGGCGAACTTCTTGAATAAGCCGAGATTCCAGTTGTTGAAGCCCGGATTGTAAATGGCGTCACGAATTCCTTTTTGCGTGACAAAGGCACCCGGGGCGGGAGGGGTGAAAATGGACGAGCCGTCTGGATTCGTGGCGCGGAACCAATAGGTGGCTTGGCTGCCGGGATCTGCGCTAGCGGACGTGAACTGGTGCGGATAGTCGATCGACCCGTTCTTCTGCCAAAACTGTCCGCTCTGACCGCAATCGTCGAAGTTGCCGTCGTTGCCGACTCCGACGTAATCGCTATTGAACATGACGCTGCAGGGCGTGCCGGTCTGCGCCTGGAAGATGCCACTGATCTGCCAACCGCCAAGAAGTTTGCCTGTCAGGCCCTTATTACCGCGGAAAATGGGCATCTCGTAGAGGAAGTTAAGGATGAAAACGTGGCGGGCATCGAAGGCAGACGGTCCCCAGAGGTTGCCAGCATAGTAGGTGTTGGGAATGATATCGCGCTGCGCAGAACCGTCATCGCTGCTCTTGGAAAAAGTGTAAGCAACACCAAACTGGACGTTCTGCGAAAAGCGCTTGTTCCAGGAGAGTTGGAGCCCGTTGTAGCGGGAGTTGGCAATGTTATCGGTTTCGCGAACTGAATTATAGCCCTTGTATGGACGTAGGGCATCGAGACTTACGCCAGGATTCGCCGCCACCACTCCGGGCGTGGGCTGGTTGATATTCGCTTCACGCTGCTGATGGAGCCCGCGGCGTCCGACATAGCCTGCGCTCACGACAGAGTTCCAAAGAGTCTCACGCTCAACGGTGAAGTTCCAATTGAAAGCCTCCGGGTTCTTGAACTGACGGCTCTGCGTAGTTACCGTCAAAGGTAATAGGTTCGTGGAGGCACCGCCCGGATTGTCAGCGTTTCCGAAACTCACGTTTGCGGTGGGTTGGAATGGGGGATTGCCGCCTAAGAAGATCGAATCGCTCACACCCAGTCGCGTATAGAAGCGACCACCGCCGGCGCGAATCACAGTCTTAGGAGTAATTCGGTAGGCAACACCGACGCGCGGCTGGATCTGATCCCACTGAATATTGGAGTAATAACTCGGATACTTGCCGCCGCGGAACAGGTAATTAAGGGAGGGGTCTGTCGCTTCGGGGAAGCGACCCTTCGCGGAACTAGGGAACCCATTACCGGGAATCACCAGCCCGTTGTAACGATCCCCGCCACCGACGATCACTTGACCCGCATTCGGACCGGTCGGGATAACAGTTACGGCTGTAGCTGGATTGTACAAAGTTGGATCGAAGACCGCCATATTCCCCCAAAGCGTTTTGTAGGGAACGATCACGGTGTAGCGCACGCCGAAGTTGACCGTCAGCTTGTCGTTTACTTTCCAGGAGTCCTGCGCATAGGGTTCGTAGCTGCTGCCGCGAAAGCCAGTGTACGCACGCTGACCCAGTTCGGAGTAGCTGTCGAATAAACCGAGGGCGGCATTTGCGATGGCGTTGCCCGTTCCGGGAAAGCCCGATCGGGAATCGGTAAAGGCGAACTGGCCGTTTTGGTTGTTCGTACAGGTCGGACAGGAATTGACGTTGATCTCGTCGTTATCGTTTTCGCCCGAGCGTTCGAAGTAGAAACCAAACTTCATGGTGTGGGTGCCTTTGATCCAGGTCAGGCTGTCCGTCGCTGTATAGATCGGGCCGGAGGAATGAGACGGATACGGCCCGCCGGTCAAGTCATTGAGACTCGATATTCGAGCCGTGGGAATACGGGTCGGAATGAGCTTGCCGGTAGGAAAAATGTAAGGATAATCCAGTCCGGCAGCTGTGCGGTCGAAGAAGTGCGCAGTGTCAACCGGAATGTAAACGTCGTCCAAACTGACTGTGGCGAGCGCTTCGTTTACAAGATTCGGGCTAATCGTCCAGACGTAGTCGAGCGAATTCGTCTGATTCGGTCGAATGAAGAACTTGGGAGTGCGGGTGGGCGTGCCGTCGAGCGGCTGATATTCGTCGAAGGTAAAGTTGTTGCGCCGGAACTGCAGCCTTTGCCGTTCGGTGAGGTTCATATCCACGGCAAGCGTGTCCTTCCGCTGATTCTGCGGGTGCAGCGCGGTGGTGTAGAAATTCTGAGTGCCGATGAAGTTCCCGATTGCCAGGTTGGGATCTGGGTAGGATTTGAGGATACCCAGCCCGTTCCTGCTGAGCTGCCCCGTCGGGATCACGTTGCCCGGATAAGGCGTCCCCGTAGTGGGGTTTTTGATTTGAACGACTTTGCCCAATATATTTTGTGGGCCGAGCGTCAGCAACTCGCTAAAATTGCCTTGACGCATGAGCGCCGTAGGCACGGTCCAGGTGGCGCTGTCGGTGTAGCGGTACCGCACCCACTCCTGACCCCAATACCAGAAGTACTTGCTCTTATCCTTATTGAACTTTCCGGGTATGTAAAACGGGCCCCCAACGTTGTACCCGAATTGGTTATATCGGAAAGCCGGAACGTCCTGTTGGCCAGCAGTGTGGTTGCGAGTCCAGGTGTTGGCGTTCAGGTGGTTGTTACGGAAGTATTCATATGCTGCGCCGTGAAAATCGCTGCCGCCGGATTTGGTGACGATACGAACTTGTGCCCCAGACGAGCGGCCATATTCGGCAGCGTAGGAGGACGTCAGGATTTGTACTTCAGAGGTGGAATCTACATCTGCTGCCCCCAGGCTCGTTCCGTTTGACCGGGTACGGGTCGCCGGCGCGCCGTCGTAGGTAATCAGGTTTTCCGGATTCCGCGAACCGTTGTAGTTTGAGGGGCCCTGGTCAAAGTTGAACGAAAGGCCGGCAAGATTGCCGCCGTGCGCACCGGGCACTAGGCTCGCTAGAAGGACCGGGTTACGACCGTTCAGCTCGAGCGCATCAATCTGCTGGCGCGTGATGAGCGACTGTGTGCTCGCCGTTTCGGTTTGCAGCGTGGTGGCGGAAGCCAGAACTTCCACCGTCTCCGTACTAGAACCGATCTGTAGAGTCGCGTTCACGGCCAGCGTAGAACTTGGATCCAGCTTGTTACTACTCGATTCGAATTTCTTAAAACCCTTAGCATCTACGCTGATGCTGTAAGTACCGGAGGGAATGTTGGTGATGGAATACAAGCCTTCGCCATTTGTGACCGTGCTGCGTTCGCCGCCGTTGGCTTGATTTTTTATGGTGACCGTCGCGCCGATCACAGAAGCGCCGCTTGGATCTTTTACCGACCCGTTAATGGTGCCGTTATCGGACTGTCCGAAAGCCCGAGACGAAAAAATCATGCACTGTGCAAGCAGTGCACACACGTACAGATTTCTGGAAACTTTGCCCTTCAACATAGAAGACTCCCCTAAGATGGCGTAAATACAATGACCGAAGCTGACCAGGTGCGAGATTAACCTGATCGTAAAAAACCCGTGATAGAAGCCGGCGTAGTGCGAATCTACGCTATATAAATCTAAGGGAAAGTATATCCCTAGAGGAAGGCACCCGCAATGGTCTTCAGAGGCATTTCTCGTAAATCAGAGGCGGACGGATCGACATACGGGTTGACAGTCTCACACGACAGATCGAAGCAGGATGTTGTGCAATCGGTCGACGGCTCGTTTGACGACCTGTTCCGAGGGCCGGGTTTCATTCCACTCGAAATTGTGAATCAGCAAAGGAGCTGGAATGGTTCGGTCATGACTTTTTCTTTCGAGGCGAAGGGCGGATTGAAGCGCCATACCTTATCTCGTTTAGGCCGAAAACTCAATCTGCGTAAATCGGCGTAGGTTGGGGGCGGGGTGATGACCGTTGGGATAATGAGCGAACGAGATGCCAAGAGTTCTTGATTCAATCCAGCTCGTGATGATTGCCCTGGCTGGCCGGATGAATCAACGCCAGCTGCAGACGATCGAGTACCTGCGCGAGGAGAACCGGTTCTGCGCGAGCAACTCGGAGACCGACGAGTGCGATTCAACGACGACCAGCGACGTCGATTGGCAGCCAAGGCGAAAGGCTTGGGCCGGAGACGTCTGGCGGAAGTCGTCACGCTTGTTACACCGGAGACCTTGTTGGCGTGGCATCGAAAGCTTATCGCTCAGAAGTATGATGGCAGCGAGCGACGCAGATCCGGGCGACCTCGCACGCGTCCAGAGTTGGAAGCTCGGTGGTTCGCATGGCGGAAGAGAATCGGAGTTCGGGGTATCGGCGGATTCAGGGTGCCTTATCCAATCTGAAGCACATACTGGCGCGAAGCACCATTGCGGCCATTCTGGAACGGCACGGGATCGAGCCGGTGCCAGAGCGGAGCCTCACGCTACGCCAGAAACCTCCTCAAACTTACCAATACGCAGCAGTGTTATGTTTCCTCCTGTTGATGGATAACTTAGTTGGACTAATGGACGTGCCAGGTCAGCGCATATGCCGATGGCAACTGCTCCTGGTGTTTGGCATTCTCAACGTGGTATGCGAGCTTCTGTTCTGGTCTGAGGCTGTCTGTCCAAGCCATCCCTCCACTCGAAGAGAGTAGGTGACCGCCTGAGACTGAATTCCGCCCGGCCGAATACTACCTGCAGCATTCTGGATTCGACAAGCTCTTAACCAACAAAGCAACCGGCTCCGGTTTTCGGATACTACGGGATGATAATGCCCGCCAATGTGACGACACGTTTGGACCTCGGCATCTCCTGAGTCCAATCGTGGAAGGCATACTGGAGCGCGCGGCGAACAGAGCTGGGAGTCTCGTCGAGGCTCGCTTCCGGGGAGAAAAGGCCATTGCTGGAGTCTAACAACAGCAGAGGTCCTCGAAACGTGGGAGTTGTGCTTGTCAAATTCTGCAAAAAGAGATGGGTAAACCGGCCTTTCCAGTTTGTTACCTAAAGTTCAAGCCGCATCGCGATGGTTCGAAGAGCTTCTTTTTTCTGCTCGGCCAGCGGGTCCATGTTGAGATACTGCATGGCCTCGATCCAGTTCTCGTCGATCTCGACGGCCAGGGCTCGCACCAGGCGCAAACAGGCGGCAGCGTTCGGAAAGATGCGGACCACTAACGTGCGCCGTTTGATCTCCTCCATGAGCCGTTCCAGCATTTTGGTGGATTTCATATTCTTGTGATGCTGGCGCGGCAGCCGATAAGAGCTCAAGGTCTCTTCGATGTTTTCCTCCACCCATCCACAGAGCTTGCCGTAGCGTTTGCCCCACTTGGTGAGCCAAGCAGCCAGATCTCGCCGTGCTTCTTGTGCGTCACGCCGATCGTAGATCCAGCGCAACTCTTGCAGGCAATCATCGTCGGCTTTGCGCGGCAGATAGTCTAAAGCGTTCCGCAGGAAGTGAACGTAACAACGCTGCCAAACTGCTTCAGGCAAGACTTCCTGGATGGCTTTGCGCAGACCTGCATGGTCATCGCTGACCACGAACTCGACCCCGTGTAACGAACGTCCCCGCAAGCCGAGTAGCAGTTCGCGCCAACTGGAGAGGCTTTCCCGACTCGCTAGTTCCACCGCGAGTACACTGCGCTTACCTTCCCAGTTGATCCCGATCGCCACCAGCACGGCTTGGCTGCGCACTGCGCCGCCTTCCCTCACCTTTTCGTAACGAGCGTCTAAGACCAGGTATGGATAGGACTCTTCCAGGCGCCGTTTGGCGAACTTCTCCAACTCTGCGTCCAATTGCCCAACGATCCGGCTGATAGTCGCCGAACTGAACTCGTGTCCGCAAAGTTCCTCGGTGATGGCTTTGACTTTCCGTGTGGATACGCCTTGCACATACATCTCCAGCATCGCCGCGACCAGCGCTTTCTCGCTGCGTTGATAGCGCTCGAAGACCTCCGTTCGAAAGCGGCCCTGTCGATCCTGCGGGACGCGCAACTCCACTTTGCCTACTCGGGTCACCAGCGTTCGATTGTAGTAACCGGCTCGATAGCCCAGCCGAGTCTCGGTCCGTTCACTCTTGCCTGCCTGCCTGCAGAGCTTCTTCCATCTCTCCTTCCAGCACTTGCTGTAGCGTCCGGGAACCGGCGGGCGGAACTGCCTCGCAACAGCCAGCTAGTTAAGTATCGGCGGATCCAACGGCGTTTCTCGGTCCTAATCCCGGTACTGCACCAGCTTCAATTCAGGCTGCCAGTTCAGTTGTGAAGTCCACCATGCGGCTACGATGAAAGTCATGTCCCCAGTTCAAGAGTTTCGCCGGAAGGTATGCTGCTTCTCTGCCTGCTTATGCCTCTTCGCCGCACCTTCCGCTCCCTTTCAATCGGGGAGGAGCCTAACGAACCAGAAATCCGGTGAGGCCGTTAGGCGGCTCGGCCAGGAGTTCGTGTCTGCAGACAAAGCTGACGCCTTGTCAGTTGTGATCGTACGAGGAAACCGCGTTGAGTTCTTTGATTTCGGATCCTTGGTGCCGGGGCAAAGCACGACACCAACGAAGGTCAACGTCTACGAGATTGGCTCCGTTACCAAGCTTTTCACCTCTCTTCTGCTGGCTCACGCGGTGCAGGAAGGAAGGATCGGCTTGCGAGACGATGTCCGACGTTACTTGCCGGGCGCGTACCCGAACCTGATTTTTGGCGCCTCGCCGGTTCGGGTCATCGACCTAGCTAATACGACCTCTGCCTTACGTGACAATCTGCCGAATTTTCAAGAGGCGACTGCCAAAGCACCTGAGGAGCAAAAAGCCTCCGTGCTGGCAAAGGTCTTGAACGAGTACAGCCAAGAAGACATGCTGGGCGATCTCCACTCGATTTCGCTGGTCGGCAAGCCCGGTATGGAAACAAGGCACTCTAATCTCGCGGCTGAGTTGCTCGGCTACATCCTGACCAGGATCTACGGACAGCCATTCGGGACGTTGCTACAGACAAAGATTCAAGAGCCGCTCGGCATGCAAAATGGAGTCACTGCCGATAGTCCGAAGCTAGTGGTTAAGGGTTACGACGCTCACCACACGGCGATGCCTCCCACCGATCAACCTGCTGTTCTGGCTGCCGGCGGTCTCCGCTTTAGCACACAGGACATGGCCAGATTTCTTCAAGCAGAGTTAGCGGACGGCGATCCTGCCATTCAGCTTACGCAAAGGGTTAGCTTTGGCAGGGTAGAAACGGGAGCAATCGGCTTCAATTGGCAGATCAGTCGGAACGTGGAAGGAGCGATGAAGCTGAATACCTCAGGGGGCACCTTTGGTGGAGCGAGCTATGTTGAGATCTACCCCGAACGTGGGTATGGTGTGGTCATGCTGGCCAACCGTTCTGGTGAGACCGAAGGTCTTCTGTATGGATTGGCGGATTCGTTGTTTGCCGCAACGGAGGGTACACCTAGTCTGGACGCACTCAAGAGCGCCTTGGAGAGAACTCGATATGCGGATATGGAGAGGACGGTTCAGCAGGTCAAGCAGCAGTTCCCACATCTGAATCTGTCAGAAGCCTATGTCAACAACTGGGGCGGCGGTCTCCTTGGATCAAACCCCAAAGCCGCGTTGGCTCTCTTTCAATACAACGCGCAACAGTGGCCAAACAGCTCGGACGCTTTCGACAGCCTGGGAGATGGGTTCGCACAAAACGGTGACAAGTTCAACGCCGCGAAAGCCTACAGAAGAGCTCTGGAACTGAACCCGGCGAATAAAGAAGCTTCCGACTCGCTGTCCTCTGTAACGAAGAATTGACTCACTAACCCCGTTTAAGTCCTGCTAAGTCGGCTTTTCGACGCCAGTCTAAAGCGGCATTCTGATCGCCCAAACGAACAATGAGGAGTAACCCTCTGCGTTGATTTCGATTTGAAACCAGCCACGCTACTTTGAGTGGAAGATTCCAAGAGCGGCCTCCATCTGGGTGTCCCGCCCGAATCCATTGCTTAACGCAATGAACTCCGCAGCTTCATCCGGGGTTACCCCGGCTTTCTCGATTTGCATGCCATTCCATGTCTGCCACGTCGTTATGGGAATGCGAAGGCGGTAGCCGTCACCAACCTTGAAATTGGCACCTCCCATTACCTCTCCCGCAGTGGTGGTTCCCACCAGTGTTGCAAGCCGATGTTCCTTTGCAAATGCGGCAACCATTTCGGCAGCCGAATGCGTATGCTCGTTTATAAGGATCACGATGTGGCCGTGAAAGGGCCGATTGCCGAGCCCTTCGGTTTCCAGCACCAATGATCGATCTTTGTGAATGATGCCAAAGCGTAAGAACATGGCAATCTGGCTAACCTTGGACTCCGGTATGCGGCCGATCTTCGGCAATTCCTCTCGCTTTGTCCCCAGCTTAATGTGACGTTTTGTCATGCTGTAGCCAATCGGCCGCCTGTCCGGGTAGAGATAGCTCATCAAACGAAGCGATCCGAGGCCACCACCGATATTCCCGCGCAGATCGATGATTAGGCGATCCCGTTTCTCAGCAGTGAGTTGGGTCATGATGCGATCTAGCTCTTTGACAAAAGAAAGGCCAACCGCGCCCGGGAACGTGCTGACTTTCACGACCGGAAGCTTACCCGCCTCCATTCTGAAAGTCAGCGCTTTAGGCTCGATCATTGGTGGCCGATCCTTCGCTGGCTTAGTTGGCACATTCACACTTACTGTCGTCGGTTCGCAGCCATTCGTGCCGCCAACAGTGAGTGAATACCTTCCTCCAAACCCAAATAGCGGCGAATCACCCGCGAATATGGGCGTACCATCTCGTGCAAGCAGGAGTTGTCCAGGTTTGATGCCCGCCAAGTCGGCTGGACCGTCCTCGATCACGTCTTGGAACATGAGGCGCTCGCCGTCCTTCGTCATGTGGCGCCTGACGGTGGCGCAAAGCGCATGCCGGAGTGGTATCGTTTCAGCGTCCGGTTTCAAGAAGGCGGTATGGCTTGTCTGGAGGGCAGCTAACGACGAATTGATCTCGGCCTGAAATTCGACTGGGTTTGCCTCAAGCAGCTGAGGCTGCAAACGATCAAGCAGGGAGACCCATTCCGCATAATGCGCCGGTTGCACGTTCACGTGCTTATCGGCAACAAGAGTCTTAATGGTGTTAATGGTTTTCTGTCGTTCAATTGTCATGTGTGTTTCTTAGTTGACCGGAATCGCGTAGTTGTCGGCACCTTCAAGCGTGTAAGCAGCCCACCGATACGGCACTGTCTTCGGCCCAAATGTCTTCAATAAGTCCAGCTTCGCGTTGCGGAGTGCAGCGCTTGTAGTTTGGCCGCTAGCTATTCCTTGGTAAAACTGAGTCATTAGATAGCGGGAGAAAGTATCGTCGATCGTCCACAGAGTACTCACCACAGTGTGTGCGCCCGCAAGCAAGAACGCCCTTGAAAGCGTTGCGATTCCGTCCTGCCCTTCTTGTCGACCCACCGCCGTTTCACACGCGGCTAGTACGACTAAGTTGGACTGGACCTTAAGCGTGAGCACCTCCGCCGAGTCCAACGTTCCATCAGTCCCGCTCTTTTTGTCCGCGAGCAGAAACAATGCCGCATGGTCGGGGTTTTTGGTATCAGCCATTGCATGGACGGCCAAGTGAACGATGCTGTGCTTCTCGCGAAGCGCGCGCTCAAAGGAATCTTTAGTTCCATCCTCGCCGAGTTCGAGGTCTACCACGGTGTGATGCGTCTCAAATATCTTGGCTGCGTCAAGAACTTCGTCGCGGGAGCCGGGCAAATTTGCGAGCGTTCCAGTTGGATACGCTCCTCGCAGGGAAGCCAACAAAGGGCCGGATTGGTCATAGGGGATACCGCCGACTGCAAGAATCGCCTTTGCTGCTTTGATCGGGACTTTGTTCCTCAAGATGATGGCGGAACTGACGGAGGTTCCAAAAGAAACGTCCTTGGTTTCGACCAGATAATGGTTGGAGTTATCCGCCAATGCGTCCCATGGGATGAGGTTAAGGTTTCCATCCCTAATCACGATCCAGTGCGATTTCGCGGCCAATTCAGGAATGGGTTTTAGGAGCATGTCGTACAAAGCGTGGGCGCTATCTGTTTTCCCCTTGAGTGCGGCAATATCGGCGGAAAGCACGTTGATCTGGTCGTCAACAGACGTGCGCCCAGCCAGAGGTACGATCCTCACCGATTTTGCGGTAATGACAAGGCAGTAATACCGGCGCTCACCGGCAACGTATTCGAGCAGGGCTTCATCTTGGGAAAGCTGAGCCTGCACACTATGGAGCGTAACGATTTCGGCGGCGCGGGGACCGAGGTCAACGCTTTCAGAATCAGTGGCCCACCGCTGCTGCTCGGTGTTGAAGATGGCATTCTTCAATTCCACGCGCGCTTTGGGACTGGAAGCCTGCGCCAACTGCTGGCGAAGTCTGCCCAAGCTGCGATCAATTGCAAGGCCCTTCGCATTGGTTGAAGGAAAGGCACCCCGGAGCATGTCGAGCGACGTTCTGCCGCGGCCCTCCTCCAGACCTCGATATGCATCGTCGACACGGTTCAGATGGTCGGCGCAGAGTTGAAAGTGCTTCACAAAGATTTCGCTATTTGTCGCGACCAAACTCACTTCGGCTTGTGGATTGGTTGTGCCGCCAAGAATGGCGTCAACAATATCGGAAGCCCGATGGTAGATCGCATCGGCTTGAAGGTATTTGCCGTCGGCGACCTTAAGTTCCGCCAGCGATTCAAGACGAGCCGGCATGAGCCAAATTTCCGGTGTGTTTTGGGCGATGGCCAAGCCGCGCGCCAGGCGGCGTTCGGCCACCTGGTTCTCGCCGCGCTCACGGTAGATGTCGGCGAGTTCGTACTGAACATCAGCGGAGAGACGATTGAAGTCACCGCTCAAAGTGAGTTGCTCCGCAGAAAGCAAAGTTTGGATTGCAAGGGACTGCCGATTCGTCTTTTCTTGAATCCTGGCCAACGTTATCAGGGCTTGCGCTTCCTTGACCTTCTTTTTGCGGAGATCGGCTTCCTGAATGATGGACCTACCGAGGGTCTCAGCTTTGTCGAATTGCTTGAGGGCGACGAGAGTTTCCATGATGTATTCGTTCGTAACAAACGCGTAACCGGCCTCGGGATGTGCATGGACTAACGCATCCGCCTTGGTTAGCTTTTCCAGAGCCTGATCGGATTGCTGCGAAAGATACAATGCGGCGCCGACGGCGGTGAGGTAACGAATCTGGCCGGCAATGTCATTCGTTTTCTGTGCGACGACAAGGGCGGTGCCGATTAGGATGCGACCTTTAGAAATGTTGCCCAGCAGGAATTCAGAAAAGCTTCTTTCACCTAGCGCGCGATTCGCCCAGCGCTGGTTATTCTGCGCCTTGGCGAGCTGTTCGATTTGCTCCCAATCGTTGCGAGCATCACGGGCGTTCAATTCACCATCAACGTCGGCCTTTGCTATTGAAGTAAATAACAACAGTTCCGGATCGTTTTGTACTGCGGGCTGTTGAAGAATCTGCGCAAGTTCATCGCGAACCTCGACCAGCGAGTGATCCTCCATCGTGGCACGAAGAACGCCGACTTTCGCGTAAAGAGCGTTGCGTTGATCGTGTCCGGTGTTAAATATGGTTTCGGCTTGCTGAAACTCGGCAGCCGCGTCAGCCCAGTTGAACCACTCGGCGTGTAATAACGCTTGATGGAGTGTTTCTTCACCTTCTTGCGGTAATGACTGGAGGCTATGTGCCGAGAGATTCGAACCAGCTAGTAAGGCTACGGTGACGCAGCTACCAATGGTCCATCTGTTCGAGTGAAGATATTTTTTCCAGTCCATTTTTGTCCCCTATATACAAGCGGGGTAAAAAGTGGAAAAACGTTGAAGCAGGTGACCATTTTTTTTGAAAATTCTTTCATCGCGTCAAGATGCTGAACAAATCCAGGCGGAAAGCGGCAATACCGCATGTCGGGCACCATCAAATTAACGACGAATTCTGAACACCAAACCGGTGAGATCTTCGGCGCCCTTCGGCGCTCCTAACACAGCTTTGCCGAAACCTCACTGCCGCTTCTTCTATTATGGGGAATCAGGGGGAATGTGAACGCGATTCCGGGATGAAGCCAAACAGTTTCAGGCTAGTCCCGGAACAGCGTTCGGCTTGAGCCCGGAATGATTTCCATAGGCGAGCGGCGCTGGACAACACACTGGCAGATAGCCTCCCTGCGAAAGGGAGGATTGCTTGCCAGCCAGGAGATTGTCCGTGCGCAAGATCAAAGAAGTTCTTCGATTGAAGTTTTCAGTGGGCCTGGGGCGGCGTGCCATCGCCCGCAGTTGCTCGATTGGTCTCGGAACCGTACACGAGTATCTGCAACGGGCCGAAGCGGCTGGAGTGACGTGGCCGCTTGAAGATGATTGGGACGAAGATCGGCTGGAGGCTGCCCTGTTCGGCGGGCCGCAACGGGCGCGCCCGGCCGTGTTGCCGCTGCCGGACTTCGCCGACCTTCACACGCAGCGTCAGCGTCATCCACATCTAACGCAGCAGTTGCTCTGGGAGGAGTATCGGGAGGCCAACCCGTATGGCTATCGTTACTCCCGCTTCTGCGAGCTGTACCAGCGCTGGCGCCGCAAGCAAGATGTAGTCCTGCGCCAGGAACACAAAGCCGGCGAGAAGCTGTTCGTTGACTGGGCGGGAACCACCATCCCGATCTACGACCCGAGCGGTGGTCCCGTGCAGCAGGCGCATGTATTCGTCACCGTCCTTGGAGCCAGCTCCTACACCTACGCCGAGGCTACCGGCGATGAGCAGCTGGCGAACTGGATCGGCGCGCGCATGTGCGTGCTTTCGAGTTCTATCAGGGCACTCCGAAACTGGTGGTGCCCGACAACACCAAGACCGGTGTGACGAAAGCTTGCCGCTACGATCCTGACCTGAACCCGACGTATCAGGAAATGGCCATGCACTACGGCGTAGGCGTGGTTCATCGCGTCCTTACAAGCCGCGCGACAAAGCCAAGGTCGAATCTGGAGTGCTGCTGGCTGAACGCTGGATCATCGCCGCGTTGCGCCATCGGAAGTTCTTCTCAATCGAAGAACTGAACCAATCGGTCCGCGAGTTGCGTGACCGCATTAACCAGCGGCCGTTCCGTAAGCGTGAAGGCTCGCGGGCAACGCAGTTCGCGGCTCTCGACAAGCCCGCGCTGAATCCTCTGCCTGCCGCGCGGTTCGATCTCAGCCAATGGTCTCGCGCACGGGTCAACATTGACTATCACATCGTTTTCGACACGAACTACTACAGCGTGCCGTACAACCTGGTGCAGGAGCTGGTGGAAATACGCTCGACGCTCACGACCGTCGAGCTTTTCCATAGGGGCCAGCGTGTGGCTTCGCATCTCCGGGCGCGTGGTCATGGGCACACCGTAACCATTGCCGAACATCGCCCACGATCCCATCAGGAGCATCTGGAATGGACTCCCTCGCGTATGGTGCACTGGGCGGAGTCCATCGGCCCGCACACGGCGCATCTGTTCGAACGCATCCTCACCGACAAGCCGCACCCAGAGATGGGCTACCGTTCGTGTCTCGGGATCATTCGATTGGCCGGGCAGTACTCGCCTGTTCGCATGGAAGCTGCTGCCGAACGAGCGCTGATAACCGGAGCGTGCCGCTATCAGAGCGTAAAGTCGATTCTGAAGAATGCTCTCGACCAGCAACCGCTCGGGATACCGCCGTCGCCCAGCCCGCCGTCGTCGCACGATAACATCCGCGGTGCGGAATATTCGAGCGGCTGTCCTTATTAGTGGATCAGCAGTGGAACTGGCGCGAGAACCAGGCTCTGGCGCGGCGCCTGAAGAGCGCCAAGCTCCGTCACAACGCCTGTATCGAGGACATCGACTACCGGGCTGCGCGCGGACTGGAGAAGAGCGTCATTCGCGGTCTGGCGAAGGATTCGCAGTGGGTGCAGAATCACGAGAACATTTTCGTTCTCGGTCCGACCGGCGTAGGGAAAAGTTTCATCGCCTGCGCGCTGGCACAGAAGGTGTGCCGCGATGGATACTCGGCGTTCTATACAAGG
>JAABUQ010008744.1_pt1 | contig 14042 bp, 14 predicted proteins | sample 5560001 | NCBI WGS metagenome assembly JAABUQ01 (sample SAMN10711888, study PRJNA513371) | rock metagenome | isolation source: Antarctica rocks | place: Antarctica: Victoria Land, Finger Mt nord | collected 2015-12-18
GGATCTCACGCTCGAGTTCGCCGGTAAGGGCTTTGCCTGAAGGGGTCATCGCGTTCACGATTTCACCGTCCCAGAGCGCATGGAGGTTCTTCGCATTACCGACTGGCGGGTCGAGGCGTTCACAGTTACCGCCCAGGTCGGCGTCCGAAACGGCGTGGAGCGGCTGGTGGAGGTCACCCACGAAGTGGACCAGGAAGCGCAAGGCGTCCAGCTCACTCCAACGTGCATCCGTTGTTCGGGAGGCGAGCTGGGCGGCGAACAGACCGATGCGGGCCGGGGCGCAATTGTTTTGCGGGCAACGCAGCGCTATATCCGACTTGGAATCCTGGAGAGCCAGGTCGACGTAATGCCAAGTGCCTGTTTTGGTGTCGTTTCTGGTCTCGTCGGCCCAGGTGGAAGCGCGAGCCAAAGCATCCGCGATAGCATCTGGGGCGTCGGGGACATCTAATATGCGTGCGACTCGGGTGCGAGCAGCGGGGGTCAGGTGGGCGGCGGCAATCCGAGCGACGGTCTGGTGCCCCGTTTCCCACCAGCAATAAGCAGGAGAACCTACGAGGAAACAACAACTTAAAAAGAGGGGGGGCAACCGTCGCATAAGGAGTTTATGGACCGAAGGAGCAGGCTTGTTTTACTTTAGCGTAATCCCGCCATATGGCAGGGAATGCCTATGAGCAAAATACACGCAGATAATTTGACTTTGGATTGCTCATGGATTACCTTAAGATTAAGTTAAGGTAAAACTATGGATTTCAATCGGCTGACGGAGAAGTCGCAAGAGGCGATTCGCCAGGCGCAAACCAGGGCAGTGGAACACGGCCATCAGCAAGTGGATGTGGAGCATCTATTGCTGGCCATGCTGGAGCAGGAAGGGGGGCTGGCGCCTTCCATCCTGCTGCGCGCGGGCGTGCCGCTGGAGGCGCTCCATAAGCGGCTGACGCAGGAGATCGAGAAGCTGCCGAAGGTGAGCGGGAGCGCCACCAGGCCGGACCAGGTCTATATCACTGGGCGTCTGACGCAGTTGATGACAGCGGCGGAGCAGCAGGCTAAGCGGCTGAAGGACGACTACGTCTCGATTGAACACTTGCTATTGGCGGCGGCCGACGATGGAGGGGCGTCGGGCCGGATTCTGCGTGAATTTGGCCTGACGGGAGACCGCCTGATGAAAGCTTTGGCGGAGGTGCGCGGGAACCAGCGCGTAACCACGCAAAATCCGGAGACGACTTACGAGGCGCTGGAGAAGTACGGCCGGGATCTGACGGAAGCGGCTTCGAAGGGCAAGCTCGACCCGGTGATCGGGCGCGATGAAGAGATCCGCCGCGTGATCCAAGTGCTGTCGCGTCGGACAAAGAACAATCCGGTGCTGATTGGGGAACCGGGCGTAGGAAAGACCGCGATTGTGGAAGGCCTGGCGCAGCGCATCGTGCGCGGCGACGTGCCCGAGGGTCTCAAGGACAAGCAAGTGGTGTCGCTCGATATGGGCGCATTGATTGCCGGCGCAAAATTTCGCGGCGAATTCGAGGAGCGTCTGAAGGCGGTCTTGAAAGAAGTGCAGTCGTCGGAAGGCCGCGTGATTCTGTTTATCGATGAATTGCATACGGTGGTGGAGGCGGGCAAGGCCGAAGGCGCGATGGACGCCGGCAACCTGCTGAAGCCGATGCTGGCGCGGGGCGAGCTGCATTGCATTGGCGCGACGACGCTCGACGAATACCGCAAGTACATCGAGAAGGACGCGGCACTCGAACGGCGCTTTCAGACCGTACTGGTGGATCAACCCACGGTGGAGGACACGATTTCGATCCTGCGCGGATTGCGCGAGCGCTACGAATTGCACCACGGGATTCGGATTAAGGATACGGCTTTGGTGGCTGCTGCGGTGCTGTCCAACCGCTACATTACGGACCGTTTTCTGCCGGATAAAGCCATCGATTTGATGGACGAGGCAGCCGCCAAGCTGCGGACCGAGATCGATTCCATGCCCAATGAGCTGGACGAGATCCTGCGTCGCACCATGCAGTTGGAGATCGAGCGCGAAGCCCTGAAAAAGGAGACCGACTCGGTTTCGAAAGAGCGGCTGACGCGCATCGAGAAAGAGCTGGCGGAGCTGAAGACGCAATCGTCCGCTTTGCAGGCGCAGTGGCAAACGGAGAAGGAAGGCGTGCAGAGAGTGCGTGCTCTGCGCGAGCAGATCGATGGAGTAAAGGTGGAGATTGGGCAAGCGGAGCGGGCCTACGACCTGAATAAGGCGGCGGAGTTGAAGTACGGAAAATTAACCGGACTCGAACGGCAGCTCAATGTGGAGCAGGAGCGCGTCTCCGGTAAGCTGGGCGCCACGAGGCTCCTCAAGGAAGAAGTGGATGAAGAAGATATCGCCCAAGTGGTGAGCCGATGGACGGGCGTGCCGGTTTCGAAGCTGCTCGAAGGCGAGATGAAGAAGCTGCTGGCGCTCGAAGACGAGTTGCACCAGCGGGTGATCGGGCAAGACGAAGCGGTGCTGGCCGTGGCGGAAGCGGTGCTGCGGGCCCGCTCCGGACTGAAGGACCCCCGGCGGCCGATTGGCAGCTTCCTCTTCCTGGGGCCGACCGGGGTAGGGAAGACGGAACTGGCGCGCGCGCTGGCGGCATTTCTGTTCGACGATGAGCACGCCATGATCCGCATCGATATGTCCGAGTATCAGGAGAAGCATACGGTGTCGCGCCTGATTGGCGCGCCTCCGGGGTATATCGGCTATGACGAAGGCGGGCAACTCACGGAAGCAGTCCGGCGGCGTCCGTACTCCGTGGTTCTGTTCGACGAGATTGAGAAGGCCCATCCGGACGTGTTCAACACCTTATTGCAGCTTCTCGACGATGGCAGGCTGACGGATGGCCAGGGGCGGACGGTTGATTTCAAGAACGTGATCGTGATCATGACGTCCAACATAGGCAGTCACCGCATTCTGGAATACCGGGGCGCTTATGAAGGCGACGAGTACCGCCGAATGAAAGATATGGTGCTGGGCGAGCTGCGGCAATCGTTCCGGCCCGAGTTTTTGAACCGGCTGGACGAGATCATTGTGTTCCATGCGCTGAGCGAGGAGCATCTGAAAGACATCGTGGAGATTCAACTGGCTAGCTTGCGGGCGCGGCTGGAGGAGCGGCACATTACGCTAAAGCTTTCGGATGGGGCCCGGACACGTTTAGTGCGCAGCGGTTACGATCCGGCTTACGGGGCGCGGCCGCTCAAGCGAGCCATTCAGCGGGAAATCGAGACTCCCTTGGCGAAGCGAATTATAGGCGGGGAGATTGGGGAGGGGCAAACCATTTGGGTGGACGCCGATCCCCTGGGTACGGGCTTGGTTTTCAGGACCGAAGCGAAGCAGGTGGAGGCGGAAGCTATTCCGGCCTAAGCAGCACCGCGTGTAAATCGATTTCGAATTTAGCGCGTCAAATGATTGGAGAGCGGCCCGCACTTTGCGTGGCCGCACTAAAGATAAGGATTTGGAGGAACATGTCTAACGTGGTCCAGTTTCGCCGCTCGACAGCGGTTTTAACGCTCGTGGCGGCTTCTATCGGCGGTGGCCTGATTGCGGCGCTTGCCGTGGCGACGCGTGGGAATGCCCCGGTCGCCGTCGTGGCGCGCGCGGATACGAACACGCAACGAGTGAGTCAGCTTTCGAACTCGTTCGCGGACATTATTGAGAAAGCGTCTCCCGCCGTGGTGAAGGTCAGCAGTACGCGGATCATTAAGGCTTCCGATCAGCAGGGTCAGGGGAATAACCCGCTGATGTCGGATCCCTTCTTCCGCCAGTTTTTTGGCGGCCCAGGAAATGCGCGGCCGCGGGATCAACGTGAGTCCGGGCTGGGTTCGGGCATCCTGGTCAGTTCGAACGGCTACATTCTTACCAATAACCATGTAGTGGATAAGTCCAGCAAACTGAAGGTGGAATTATCGGACGGCCGCGATTTCACCGGCAAGATTGTGGGCACCGACCCGCAAACCGATGTGGCTGTCGTAAAAATCGAAGCCAACGACCTGCCTACGCTGCCTTTTGCCAATTCGGATACAGCGCGGGTGGGCGATCTGTGCTTTGCGATCGGCAATCCGTTCGGTCAGGATCATACCGTGACCATGGGCATTGTGAGCGCGAAGAACCGGCACTTGCGATCAGCCGCGACTTCCATTGAAAGCTTTATTCAGACGGATGCTTCCATTAACCCGGGCAACTCCGGTGGGGCGCTGATTAACTCACGCGGCGAGCTGATTGGGATGAACACCATGATCCTGACCGGAGGCAATAGCTTCGGCGGTGAAGGCGGCAGCGTCGGCATTGGTTTTGCGGTTCCATCAAACCTGGCGAAACAGGTGATGGATCAGATCGAGAAGAACGGCAAGGTCTCGCGCGGGTACCTGGGCGCCAGTCTACAAAATATAGATACGGAAAATGCTCCTTTGTTCGGTTTGAAAGAACCTCATGGCGCGCTGGTGAGCGACGTGACCGCTGGGGGACCCGGAGCTAAGGCGGGCCTGAAATCGGGTGATGTGATTACCGCGATTGATGGCAAGAAGGTAGACGGCCGGGAAGACCTTACGCTGAACGTTATTTCTCATGCGCCAGGAAGCAGCGCGACGCTTGACATCGTTCGAAATGGGCAAGTGATGAAGCTGCCGGTCACGCTGGGTACGCGGCCGACCGGGACGGATTGGGATCAGCCGAATCACAAGCCGGACGGCAACAACGGCGACGAGCAGGACAATGGGCAGGGCGGTAGCGTCTCCGCGCGGGGAATCACTGTGGAAACCTTAACGCCGGAGTTGGCGCAACAGCTTGGCGCGCCCCAAACGACGCGCGGGGTAGTCATTGCCGAAGTGGACGCGAATAGCTCGGCGGCCGAAGCGGTTGGAAAGGGAATGGTGGTGATCGCCGTGAACCGGCATCCCGTCAGCAATGCGCAGGAGTTTAAACGCATGATGTCGGAAGCGAACGGGAAGGCAGTGTTGCTGACCATTAATCAGGCGGGCTCGAACCTCTTTATTGTGGTTCCAGCTCAGTAAAGGCGGCGGAACCTCAGCCGGACAAGTGAAGCTGAGGTTCCGCCCTGTTCTGGCCGCCTGGCCGGGTGCCGGCTTGACTTAATGGACCCAAACGGGTTTTTGAAACCCGTACCTTTAACGTTACGTCGTGGTTGGTGTATGAGCGGGCTCAGCGCGATTCTTCCGTTCCCGGCCGTAGCAGGCGAGACTAACCGGGCGAAAACGAAATTGGACCATCGAACGACCGAAGAGGCGGCGCTTGTCCGGCGAGTTCAGGCGCAGGATGAGCTGGCTTTTCGGGAGATCGTCGACCGCTACCAGGCCAAGGTTTTTTCCATTATCTACGGCATTCTTCGCAATCGTAACGATGCCGAAGACATTGCTCAACAGGTTTTCGCGAAGATCTACTTCTCCATCAAGAGCTTTGATTTCCGCAGTTCGCTTTTAACCTGGATTTACAAGATTACAGTCAACGAGTGCTACGACTATCTGCGCAAGAAGCGGGTGCGGAAGCTGGTCTATGAGAGCGACTTTTCGGCCGATGATTCGCTGCGGATGGAGAATTCCGAGCCAGCCACCGACCATACTCCGGCGGTAGACCACACCTTGGCGCAGCACGACCTGATTCTGAAGCTGCTGGCGAAGATCTCGGCGGAAGACCGGTCGCTTCTCCTAATGAAGGAAGTAGAGGGGCACTCCGTGGAAGAGCTGTCTGCCATGACCGGGATGAACGAAAACACGATTAAGGTAAAGCTGTTTCGCGCGCGCCAAAAGCTGGTGAAGGCGGCACAGCGGCTGGACAAAGCGCCTATGGTGCCGCCTGCCGTTTAAGGCATTCTGGAAAAACTGTAGGCGCGGTTAGTAGTTTTGGGGTAAATTGAAGGAAAGCGGACATTGAGATCCGCCTGTTCTCGCGGGAAATCTTTTGAGGGAAACATGCACGGGTCCACGCAGGATCGTCTGGAAGAGTTGCTTGGTGAGAGGGAAGCCGTAGGACGCGCCGCGGAAGTGCGAGAGCACGTCTCCTCGTGTCCGGAATGTTTGCCGGAAGTCCGCTCCATGAAGGCCCAATCTGACCTGTTACGTTTGCTGCATGCGCCGGAGGGAATCGAGCCTTCGCCCGGCTTCTACGGGCGCGTGCTGCAGCGAATCGAACAGCGGGCAATAGGGTCCATATGGGCGGTATTCATCTACTCTCCGTTCGGCAAGAGGCTGGTTTACGCTTCCCTCACCATAGCCGTGGCTTTGGGCAGCTATGTTGTCACGCAAGAGAGTCGCGACGGTCATCTGAGCGCGCAGAGTGTGGTTGCCAAAGATCTCCACGACGACGCGCTGGTGGAAGGCGACCAAGCCCAACAAAGAGATGCCGTATTGGCTAATTTCGCCTCTCACCAAAGATCGCAGCAATAGAAGGAACTTCGCAATAACCACTCAGATTCCAACACGGCGAGTTATGCTTCGGCAAGAAGAAGATGGCTGGGCCAACCCGAAGGTCTTGGTTATCTTCGCCGTTATTTTCTTGTGTGGCGCGGCGTTTGGCTCGGCGGTGACCCGAACTTATCTGCACGCTAAACTTTTTTCAGCCAAGCAATATCACGGCATGGATGCCGCGCAGCACATTGGATTGACCGGCCTGCGGACACGATTGAGCCTGACTCCCGCGCAAGAGAAGATCGTCATGAAAGAACTCGACGATTACGCCAAATATTACCAGAACATTGAGGAGGAACGCGATGATGTCGCAGCGCATGGGCGAGAGCACATTTTGAGAGTCCTAACGGCGGAGCAGCAAAGGAAGTTCAACCAGATCTACGGCCGACTAGAGCGGTAGCTCCGCGTTCGTTAAATTTCCGATTTTTCGGCTACGCGCGGACGCTTAGCCTGACATTTTTTCTCGAGCGCCGCCCAGAGTCTGCTCTGAATGTCCTTGGGAATGGCATGAGCCTCCATCCCTTTGAAGACTTTAAGTGTCTTCTCCGTGGTGTCACAGACCACCCAACAGTTGGGACATTCGTTCACATGCCGATGCAGTTCTGCACGAACATCAGGATCGAGCGTCTCGTCGAGATAGTCGCTCAATTCCTGCAAAAACTGCTTACAGGTAACCAAACGCGTCTTCCCCCTTTCGCTTGAACTGGCGAGTCAGCTTCTCGCGAAGCTGCAATCTGGCTCGGAGTAATCGGCTTTTGACCGCTGAGATAGACAATTTTAAAGCCTCTGCTGTTTCTTCGATCGACAGCTCTTCGATGTCCCTCAGCAGGAAAACGGTGCGGTAGGCGGGCTTCAAACCTTGAATTGCTTGATCCAAGAGATCGGCCAATTCTTCACGGGAGTAGGTCTCCTCCGGGTTCTCATCCCACACCGCGATCTCACGTACCATCTCATCCTCGCCGGTGTCGATAGGCTCGTCGAGCGGCACGGTCCGGTCGGAGCGCCGCTTTCGGAGCTTCATCAGCGCTTCATTTACGGCAATCCGGACCAGCCAAGTATAAAACTTGGAGTTGCCTTGAAAGTTGTCCAGATGAGTGTAGGCCTTGAGAAAGGTCTCCTGGAGTACGTCTTCGGCGTCATCGTCGTTCTGCGTGATCTGCTTGGCCATGCGGAACACGCGCCGTTCGTAATGCGAAACGAGCTCAGAAAAGGCAGACGAATCCCCAGCTTTGGCCCGCGCGACTAGAGGCGCTTCGTCGAAAGCAGCGGCTATGGCAGAGGTACTCACGAAGGAAGGTTCTTTCAGTCTACCAATTAAAGACGGCTGGAGACGTCTCCCGGCAATAGACGAGGAAATAGTCTGATACCCTCGAAATCATCCCCAAAAACATGAGCAGTTTGACGGTTACTCTACCTGACGGCAGCCAACAATCGGTTCCGCAAGGAACGCGTCCTCTGGATGTGGCGAAGACCATCAGCCCGCGTTTGGCGAACGATGCGATTGTCGCTCGCGTGGATGGCGAGCTATATGATTTGACACGTCCAATAGAGCAGGATAGCCGGCTTGAGATTTTAACGGCCAAGAATCCGGAATCTCTTTCCGTTTACCGGCATTCGACGGCTCACCTGCTGGCAGCGGCCGTGCTGGAGCTATTTCCGGAGACGCAACTGGGTATAGGGCCGCCGATTGAGTCTGGTTTCTATTACGACTTCGAGCGCAAAGAGAGGTTTACGCCCGAGGACCTGGAGAAAATTGAAGCGCGCATGCGCGAGTTGCAGGCGCGGAACCTTCCTTTTGAGCGCAAGCTGACCTCGAAAGAGGAGGGACTGGAGAAGTATCGCGGCGAGTGGATGAAGCGCGAGTTGATTGAGGAACGCGCCGGAGACTTGTTTTCTGAATACACGCTGGGCCCTCGCTTTATTGACTTCTGCCGTGGTCCACATGTTCCGTCGACGGAGAAGTTGAAAGCGTTCAAGCTGCTGTCGATAGCGGGCGCGTATTGGAAGGGCAACGAAAAGAATCCTCAACTGCAGCGCATCTACGGGACGGCCTTCTTCTCGAAAAAGGAGCTGGAGGATTACCTCAATCGGCTGGAGGAAGCGAAGAAGCGCGACCACCGCCGGATTGGCAAAGAACTGGAGCTGTTTACCGTAAGCGAGCTGGTGGGCGCGGGCCTTCCGCTGTGGCTGCCGAAGGGCGCGACCGTGCGGCGGGTTCTGGAAGAGTACATTCTAGAGAAAGAGCGCTCCGATGGGTACCAGCACGTGTACACGCCCGATCTCGCGAAGATTGAGCTGTATCAGCGCTCCGGCCATTGGGAACACTATCACGAAGATATGTTCCCGCCCATGCAGCTTGAAAACGAGCAGATGGTGCTGCGGCCGATGAATTGCCCGCATCACATCCTTATTTATAAAGCGAAGATGAGGAGCTATCGCGATTTGCCGGTGCGCATCGCGGAGCTGGGCACGATGTATAGGTATGAGCGCTCCGGCGTGCTGAGCGGGCTGAGCCGGGTGCGTTGCATGACGCTGAACGATGCGCACATCTTCTGCACGCCGGAGCAGATTAAGCCTGAGTTCACGAAGGTGATGCAGCTCGTGGAGACGGTGTACCGTGAGCTCGGGATAAAGCAATATAGCTATCGATTATCGCTGCGGGATAAAGCGAATACCGAGAAGTACGTCGCGAATGACGAGATGTGGACGCTTGCTGAGCGGATGCTGCGCGAAGCGATGGACTCGCTGGGATTGCCTTACAAAGAAGCGCCTGGGGAGGCGGCGTTCTACGGACCTAAGCTGGACATACAGCTCGCGGACGTGATGGGCCATGAGGAAACTTATTCCACCATTCAGATCGATTTTCATCTACCGAATCAGTTCGAACTCGGCTATGTAGCGGCCGATGGCCAGCAACACCGGCCGGTGATGATCCATCGCGCGATCGTCAGCACGATGGAGCGCATGATCTCGTATCTGATTGAGCTCTACGGCGGTGCATTCCCCGTCTGGCTAGCACCCGTGCAGGCGATTGTGCTGCCGATTGCCGACCGCCAGAACGACTACGCCAAAGAAGTTCATCAGAAATTAATTGCGGCGGGTTTGCGCGCCGAGTTGGACGAGCGCAGCGATAAGGTGAATTTCAAAATTCGTGAAGCCCAGCTTCAAAAGATTCCGTATATGCTGGTGGTGGGGGATCGCGAAGCTCAGGCCGGACAGGTTTCTGTCAGGAACCGAAAGCTGGGCGATCAGGGGGCTGTTGGGGTGGACGAGTTCATTTCCCGCCTTGCTCAGCTTGTTACGACCAAGAACATAGACGAATAAGCTCTTGCCGTGCTAATTGCAGCTTTGGTGTTGTTGGGCTGCTGGGTGTATTGTGTGCTTGCCGTTGTTGGGGCGGTGAAACACGTTCGCACTCGCCGTCCATCTGCCCTGGTAAAGCCAGTCGCTATAAGTGTGCTCAAACCGCTGGCAGGGCTGGACGAGGGCTTGGAACAGAACCTCCGCAGTTTTTTTGAGCAGGATTACCAGGAATTCGAGCTTCTCTTTGCGGTTCGGCAAAAGTCGGATCCCGCGGCTGAGATTACGGCTCGGCTGATGCGCGAATACCCACACGTGCAATCCCGATTGCTTGTAACGGGCGAGCCGCCTTACGCGCACGCTAAGGTTCACAGTCTGCAATGCATGTTGGATGCGTCAAAGCACGGGCTGATTGTGATGAGCGATAGCGACGTGCGTGTGCGCGCGGATTTCTGCCCCAGCTTGGCCGCTGAATTTGAGGATGAGCGTCTGGGGCTAGTGACGTGCCCTTATCGTGCGATCGCGGGCAAGGGGATATGGTCGCGCCTCGAAGCGATTGGCATGAACACGGATTTTCATGCGGGACTGTTTACGGCGGTGATGATGGAAGGCGCGAAATTCGCGGTGGGGCCCACGATTGTGGCGCGCAAACAGGTGCTGGAAGATCTGGGCGGGATGGAGCGCGTCAGAGACTATCTGAGCTCGGAAGATTTTATGCTGGGCAGAATCGCCGCGGAGCTTGGGTTCGGCGTTCGGCTCTCGCCCTATGTTGTGGAGCATCGCATAGGAAGCGAGAGCATGCTTAATAACTTCTCGCACCGCCTGCGCTGGGCCAGGACGACCCGCCGTTCAAGGCCGTGGGGCTATATAGGGCAGTTCTTCACTTATCCGCTGCCCATCGGAGCAAGCCTATGCCTGATATGGCCGCGCTACTGGCCGTTGCTGGCGATTACAGGCCTGTTCCGCGCGGCGGCAGCGTGGACGGTTTCAGAGCGCATCCTGCACGTAACCGTCCCCTGGCTTCTGCTGCCGTTGCAAGACCTTCTCGGGTTTGGGTTCTGGATCGCTGGCTTTTTCGGGAACTCCATCCATTGGAGAGGACAACGATATGTCCTCAACCGCGACGGCACCGTGGACCTTGCCGGGTAAGCTCCCCACTGCCGCCTAGCGGCCGCTACGGAAGCGGCTGTACTTTCTCTCGATCCTCCGGCCGCTTCCGATCGGCAGCGGCTTGCTTTTCGACTTCTTCCGGGGGCTTTATGTTGTTCATAGCGTAGTAGCCCTGCAGAGTGGCGTTTGAATCCACGGCGTCCTCTAGACTATGCGCGGAGTGCTCCGCCTCATGCGGGCTTTCCACCAGATTTTCGGGCTTGTCGTGTTCTTCTTGGGTTGGCATAAAATATCGATATTCCCAGTGTAGGACTAGCGCCGCTTGGCGGTGCTAGTAACGTCCCCGAATGGACCCGTGGACGGCATTTGCGGCGGAAGCACTCCAGATCATGCCGCCGTTAGCTGGCGCGCCATTGAGCGGGATAGTGTATACCTGACTCGCCTGGATGTGGCCGGCGCGAAGAGCGTACAAGGGCCGCCCCCGCAATTCGTGCTGCCGTCCGTAATGGTAACGGTTACAGCCGAGGTGGAGATATTTGCGAGTACGACCATCTCAACGAACACCGTTCTGGGAGCTGGGATGCCACTGGGCATCTTGGGAACTGCAACGGGTGTTGGCGAGTTCGGCACAACCGTGGTTCCGTAATACCAAGAAATGTAAGGGGTGCTCGGATAATAACCGCTGGGGGATTGGGCGCCGAGGCGAATACAGGCCACGAACGCGAGAAAAATAAGTTGTTTCATTGCGATCCTTTCGTTTTCATTCGCGACGTGAACCTTTCAACGGGATCAGGCTGATCGCGATTTCTACGAACACGAGTTTGAAAGCAGGGGAACGCAGAAGAGAAGGCGGGAAGGGCCAACCCTTTGAGCCGCCAAGAGATATAGAATTATCGACCCGCTGTGATGCCTATGCGAGAGGATGCTTCACCGTCTTAGTTCGAGGGGTTCAAACAGCGGCGGAGTCAAGCTCGGCACGGACGATTGTGTCCAAGCTTGCATCAGTCGCCGGTAACCGTGTAAATCTCGATCCAGAGGCGCTATAAATTCGTAAGCCGGCAAATCTTTCCAGGACGCGCGTCCTTGCGCCAGGCGCACGTACCACTCGGAGAGCAAGGAACCGTGGCGCTCTCGATTATCGCCCTCGAGGCTCCAAATCCCCATTGGACTAAGCTCGAGACGTGCTTCTGTGCATAGTGACGACCAATCCGTTGCATCGATAGAAGGGAACCAACAAAATCCTCGAAAATCGGACACGCGCGAGAGCTCTTCAGCCTGTTGCTCCATAAACTTCAGCCACGTCAAACGATCAGTAGGAGTGCCACCCACGTTGGTTTCGGACAGCAAGATAGGCACCCGGAAACGCCGAACGAAATCGCCGGCGACTTCGGCGAATCCGCGTGGCCGTTCGCAAGGGAAGTTAATCACGGCGCGCTTTTCGAGGGCGTTCCAGCGCCAGTCGATTTCCGAATGTGCGTAATAGTCCAACCCCAGCACGTCGAACTCCGCTTGGTGATCTCGAAGCCAGTGTTGTTGGTCTGTATCGAAGCCGTACTTGCGGAGATAGGGAAGCAGAGGATGTGAACCGTCTATCTTTCCCAGAATTAAATCGTGGTAAAGGAACCGCCTGTGATTCGCGTGTTCGACCCACGGTTCGGATTCGGAGTCTAGCGCCTGATGATGTTCGCAGGCGTCAATGTGTACGAGTTCTATCCCCCGGTTTAGCTCGCGAAGCTGCGCGCTGGCTAAGCAGATGGCGCGGGCGACGTTTACAGCCATTGACACGAAATCCGCGTCCGACCGCTGATGCGGATACCAGGCACCCATTTGCGCGCAGAGAATGGTCGTCGGCAGCGGCTCGTTTACAACCGTGTACCGGTCCACCCATGGGTACCGCTCCGCGACTTTCCGCACGAACCGGGTATAGAATTTCGGGAATTCCGGATTAGCGAAGCCGTTTTGTAGCCAATCGGGAAAGGACACATGATGCAGTGGGTCGAGAATTGGGCGCATTCCGAGCCGTCGCATGAGGTTCAGCGGTCCGTCTATCCAATCCCAATCCCACTCGCCAAACTGGCGCTCGATGCGGTGCCAAGGGGCGGGATAGCGGAGTTCACGAATACCGGCGTCTCTCAACATCTCCAGGTCGTCCTGCCAGCGTTCAAGGTGCTTTGTGGTGCTTAGTATGTCGTGACTGGTCCCAAAGATCTTCGTGCTCTCGAAGGCTCCCAAGTGCGGGTAATATGGCATAATTTTCAGGTACTAACAGGCGGTGGCGTGGTTCGCTTACTCGACCGGAGTTGGACTATCGATCAGCGCTTAACATTACCTGTTGTTGCACTGGCGGGAGTACTTGCGGTTTGAAGCTCGAGCGGCGTACGGACCGCGAGTTATCATACTTACCGCGGTTCAGCACTTTATCACCTAAACGGCAGCGGCCGTTTTTGTATACAGGAAAAGCCATGCATTGCACGAATTGCGGTACATCAGTCGAAAGCGGAGCCGCTTTTTGCCCGAATTGTGGAACGAGGTTCGCGCCTGGTGTGGAAGAGGCAGCGTTTAGTCGAACTGAGGCTTACAATTCCGCCCTGGCAGGGAGCAGCACAGCCTCAGTAGATAGCGTGTATCCGCAGCCTGAAGAGAAGGTGAAGCGCGTGATCGGTTACCTGATCGACGTAGTTCCAATGCTCTTTCTCTCGCTCCTTCACTTCTTGCCGGTGGTTGGTTGGATGCTGTATGGTTTGCTCCACGTCTGCTATTGGCTCTTCCGCGACATCAATGGCGCGAGCCTGGGTAAACTGGCGATGGGCGGTTTTGTGGCCAGCGCGGATGGCACGCCCGCCGGCACACAGCAAAGAATCCTGCGTAATGTGCCGCTGGCGCTGCCGGGGATTCTGGGGATGATTCCGCTGCTGGGCTTGTTTCTCGAGCTGGGCGTCGCGGTTTGTATCTTTGGCGGAGAAGCGGTTCTGCTGCTTGCGACGGGCCGTCGCTTCGGCGACCGGTTGGCCGGGACAATGGTATTTCGGAGATAGAAGATCCGCCCGGAAGACCCGTCCAATGTGGCAGCAGATCTATCGTCCTGAAGGCAGCGGTCTGGGCGTGGCCGCCCTTCTTGCGGCCGTTCCGATTTTTGTGTTGCTGCTGCTGCTTGGAGTGGCGCGCAAGCCTGCCTGGGCATCGTCTCTGGC